>Ga0255759_10003601_pt1 | contig 13552 bp, 12 predicted proteins | sample 101ome_20_FD_179959 | JGI IMG/M metagenome (GOLD analysis project Ga0255759, IMG submission 179959) | Coastal salt marsh microbial communities from the Groves Creek Marsh, Skidaway Island, Georgia - 101404AT metaG (version 2) | ecosystem: Environmental > Aquatic > Marine > Intertidal zone >...
GGGTTAAAAATAACAAAAGATATGACGTTGATATAAATAATATATTAACATTACCTCATATTGTTAGTTTACCAGAACATAAAAAAGACATGCGTGAAGAATTAAATATTCCAAAAAATGCTATCGTATTTGGTAGACATGGTGGTAACAACACTTTCAATATAAGAAGTGTCATGGGATTAGTTTACGATATTGCTAAAAATAATAATAATATATATTTTTTATTTGTAAATACACAGAAATTTTGTCCAGATTTACCAAATATAATTCATTTAGATATTATAGTAGATTTAGAAGAAAAAAGAAAATTTATAAATACATGCGATGCAATGCTTTGGGCAAGAAGCGATGGAGAAACATTTGGATTATCAATAGCAGAGTTCTCAATATGTAATAAACCAGTCATTGCGTGTAAAACAGGAGATTTGGCTCATGTTGAATTATTAAAAGATAAAGGTATATGGTATAATAATATATACGAATTAAAAGATATTATTACAAAATTTAAAATAAATGATGATATAGATTATAATGTATGCAAAGAATATTCACCAGAAAAAGTAATGAATATATTCAATAATATAATAACATATTTGAAATAATCTTTTTATAATATAGAACAAATGTCAAAGGTATATAAAAAAACTGGAAAAGAAAATATTTGTGGTAAAGAAAAAACAATTTATGAATTGGACGATGAAAAATACATAAAGCAAAAAGGAAAAAAAGGCGAAGTATATATTGAAGTAAAAAAGTATGTTGAAAAAAAGAAAGCAAAAGGGGAATGTTTAAATCCTTTGCTTGATAGAAGATTACAAATATTAAATAAAATAATGAAAAAAAGCTCAGCAGTAAAAGAAGTTGTAGATACTAGTTCTGAAAGACGCCGTGTCAGTGCTGCCCGTAGAGCAAGTTCTGAAAGACGCCGTGTCAGTGCTGCCCGTAGAGCAAGTTCTGAAAGACGCCGTGCTAGTGCTGCCCGTAGAGCAAGTTCTGAAAGACGCCGTGCTAGTGCTGCCCGTAGAGCAAGTTCTGAAAGACGCCGTGTCAGTGCTGCCCGTAGAGCAAGAGAAGAAAATTTTCTTAATATTACAGAAAGTTCTTCATTTAAATTATCACCAGGTCCAGCACGAACACCCGTAATAGTTCAAGCACCCAGACGATTCACATTATCAAAATCAAAAAGTTCTAATAAACCAGCAAGCTCTATTAAAAAACAATGTAAAGTTAATTGTGAAAAGGATGGTAAAGTTTGTAATACCAAAACAGGGCGTTGTATAAAACCCAAAAAGGAAAAATCTGTAATTGTAAAAAAAGCCAAACTTGAAGTTTTTGCTGAAAGACCATGTAAACAAGATTGTACTGCTCTAAATAAAATATGCAAGGTATCAACCAGACGATGTATAAATCCTCCAAAAGCTAAACCAAAAGCAACAGCAGCAAACTTTAAACCATGTAAAAAGGAATGTGGAGAAGGAAGAAAATGTAACTTTTTATCTGGAAGATGCATTAAACAAAAATAATAATATATAATAATAACACAATAATTAAATAATATATGAAGTTAAATTTATTGTATGATGAATTATATGACATTATTTCCAATAAAAATAATGATTTAATTAAAATATTGTCATTTGAATCATCAACAATTCGTTCATTAGTTGCTGCGTTTGAAGGTATTTATGATACCATAACAATAATAATTTTAAACAATAAATTTGATGTTACAATTAATGAATATGTTAATAATGGAACTTCTAAAAAAATCTTCTTAAAAAAAAATAATGTAAATATTATAATAAATTATAACTTAAATGAAAACGAAAATATATTTACAATAATAACATTATATTATTGTAATAATATCAATAATTAATATATTATTTTTTTATATAATGGATACATTAATTGAAGTCCATTCTGATATCATGGATATATATATTAGCGATGAAGATGATGAAGATTCAAACGATAGTAACGATAGTAACGATGGTAACGATGGTAACGATGGTAACGATAGTAACGATAGTAACGATAGTAACGATAGTAACGATAGTAACGATAGTAACGATGGTAACGATGGTAATATACAAAAAGTAGAACAAGAACAAAAAGAACAACAAAAGCCACATCAAGAAGAACAGCAACAACAGCCACAGAATCCACATCAACCTATAATTAGTGTCAAAGAACTTGAAGATAAAGTAAAAGCCGCAATGATAAAGTTACAAGAAATTATTTCTAATAAAAAAAAAGAAGAAGATTCCTTAATAAAATTACGTGAAGAAGTTGATGTAATTAAACGCGATGAATTAGAGTCTCTTAAAAATTCCAAAAAAATTTTAGAAAATAGATTAGCAAAATGTCTAGATGAACAAACAAAGAATATTATAATAGCAAGACGTTCATATCATAGTATTAATAATAAATATTGGTGGTCATCTATTTTTATACTAGTTTTTTCATCTATAATAACATTTATTGAAGCAGTAAGACTTATTATTGAAAACACAGAAAATAGAAAAATAAAAGTATTAACTTATGTTATTAGTATATCATCTATATTTATTGGTATATTAATAACAATAATAACAGGATATATAAAATTCAATGATTATCAAAATAAATTAGAAATTATTAGTAGTCGCTTATCTTTATTATTACAATATCAGAAAAAGTTCGAAGTAATTAAATTTCAATTATCTACATATTCATTACCAAATAATAAAGGCAATAAAGATTTAGTGCAGTGCAGAAAACATAATACATTGACAAAAGAAATATTAAAAGATTTCAGCAGTTCTCTTAACAAATTAGAAGAGGATATACAAAATAACGAATTATTAAAATATATCACTGATAAAAATGAAATAAGATATTATCGTGAATATGTTGATACTTATATTAAAGATATAATGTATAATAATTACATTAAATTATTAACATCGTATGTAAATGAAAATGATAATGATGGTATAGATACAAAAGAAGAAGTAAATAAAAAACAAGAAATATTAGAAAAGATTACCAAAATAGCTAATATTAAAGATAAAAAAAAATCTAAAAATAGTGATATTATTGATTATGAATTATTTAAAAATATCAAAGAACTAAATGAACTTAAAGAAATTAAAGAATTTAATGAAAAACAAAAATATGATGTATAAAATAATTTTATATATAATAACTATATAGAAATGTCTGATAATTCGGAAGAACTTAATTTGTTAAAAGAATTAGGTAAAATTTTAGATGATATACATGAGTTTGCTGATAATAATATAGCTAAACCAGTAAATAAGTTTACTGATGAGAATATAAAAAAACCATTGAAAGATAATCTTAATATTAATTTATAGGCTTTTCAAGAGAATAATTAAGGATATTATCGTCATACATTTTTTTTATAACTGCATGCATATTAATAACATCATATTTGGAATTATGAGCGTTCTCTAATTCTTTATTAAATGCAAATTTATAAATTTCTTTCAGAGAAGGATTTTTATATCTATTATATTGATTTATAATTTTAACAATGTCTTTACAATGCTTCATAGTACATAATATCGTCTTTTTATTAATTTCTTCAATGATATAATGCTTATCTCTCCTATACAACTCGGATTTAATAACATTAATATCAAATGCGATATTATGAGCAATAATATGCGTTACTTCTTTTAAACTTTCGTAAAATATTTCAAAAGCTTCATTGAAATCAACACCTTTTTCCATAGATATTTCATTTGTAATTCCATGAAATTTTGAGTTTTCAATATTAAAGTTTTCCTTTTTTATAATATAATCATGCATTTCTTTTTTATTAAATTTATTATCGGTTATCATATACGATAGTTGTACAATGCGCGCAGTATCATATCTATTTAATAGTTTATAATATGGGTAATCTCCCCATTTTAAATTTAAGTTTTTTGCATCAGGTAGACCGATTGTTTCTGTGTCAATAAATAAAGCCATTATTATATAATTATAATGACAAAGTATTATATCAATTTTTAATTATGTCTGTTAAAACTTTTTTATAAAAATAGTCTACGAGAGTTTCCCATCTATAATTTTTGAGAATATTTTCTCTACCATTTATTCCATGTGTTTTTGCTAATTCTGGTTCACTTAAATATTTCCAAAATCCCAAGGCAAATTCATGAGGATCTGTAATTTCAGCTTTACCACCAATACCATTTGATTTATTATCTAGATAATAGTATATTTTTGATTCAACGGGTATAGAATTATCTTTTGATAAATACTCGCGGATACCTCCAACATATGACGATACTTGTGGTTTCCCCAATCCTAAACATTCAAAAACTGTTAATTCATAACCACCACCATTACAATTATTACAACCGACATCACATGAATTATATAATATATTAATTTCACGATCTGATAATTGTTGTGGCATCTGTACTTCTACAATTGTTGATTTAACATAATCTAATGGGACATCTCTAAATTTAACCTCGTTTTCTAATACATCCCATAGATTCCAGTAAGCATCAATAGAAGTACCGACAATTAGTTTTATTGGACGCTTTGTATATTCATTAACCATAAAATCTTTACATTCTTTAACATTAGCTTTATAATGCATTTCAACAAACTCAACCCAAGCAATTATAGTATGATCCCAGCATTTTCTTGGTTGATTTCTATTTAAATTTAATACCATGAAATCGTCATCATTATATTTAAAATATGTTCTAGCAACATTTTTTGGTATAGGATAATAAATATTTGTATCAAAGCCGTGAGGAAATGTATATATTGGAATATCATTATTAATTCCTAATTTTCGTGCTATATCTTTCCAATATGGTGTAAATGCGATGATTGCATCATAATGCTTATTTAATAATTCAATATAAGCCTTTTTTTGATAAGGATAAACTTGATCCATATATGATACTAATTTAAAGTTTTTTCTTTCAGTAATACATTCATTTATAATTGTATTTGTTAAAGATGTTGTAATCATATTGTCGTTGAAAATTATTATAATATCTTGTGGATTTTTCTTGATATAATCACCAATTTCTTTTTCACCAAAACCGCTTCGTTTTGGATTTTCTGTAGCCATTGCATCATGTATTTTGACATTTTTAGGAATATTATCACGTAGACTTTTACCATTTGTATTAGCAACATTTTGAAATCCATACACAGTCAAATCAATATCTTTATATTCACCCAAATATTTAGATATATAATAGACAACTTTTGAATATCCATTACTAGTACCAATGGGGTATGTACCACACAACATAACACGTGTTTTATTTTTTTCAGGTGGTACCCACCAATCAATAGATTTTTTCTTAGTTTCTTCACCAACAATTATAGTATTATTGATAAGATCTGATAAATTAACTGTCATTATTAAATGATAATTATAACATAAATCTTATATATCATTAAATAAAAATAAAATTAAACGTTTTGTTGAGATAAACCTCCTTGTGTGGGTTGTAAATTCTGCATTGGTGGCAATTGATTATAATTATAAGGGATTATATTTTGAGATGGCTGATATGAATATTGTGGCATATTCATTTCATTGATCTTGCTATTCATATATGGTTCTAGAATATGTGTTGTCTTTTTCATACCAATTTGAATGGATAATTCAACGAGATAATCACATAATAATATAATTATAACACCAACAAATAATATTATAAATACATTTATAATTAAATTAATATTATTTTGCGCTTTTTTATTTTCTTCTATGCTTTTTGATAAAATTACTTCTCTTTTTTTTAGTTCTTCTATTTCTTTTTCTAATTTAATAGTTTTAGCATCAGGTTGTTGAGGTTCAAGATAACCGCGCGAGCCCATTGTATTAGACATTCTCATTTGATCAAAAAATGCCTTTTTTTCGTCACCGTCAATTTTCATTTCCAATGCTTTTAAATATTGGAGAGCATCAGTAGCTTTTTTTCTTTCATCTGGACTTAAATTAAATTCTGATGTATTCAATAAATTATTACCGTTATTAAAAATAGTACTGGTGTATTCATTTGTATTATTATTTGTATATGAAGAGTTGTTACTATTAGGCATATAATTTGATAATTTATTATTGGGATTGTATTTAACTTCATCGTTTAAATTATTAACATCAAAATATTGTTCTAAATCTTCGTCGTAATAGGGCATGATATCATTTTTAGAAGCCATATTTGACATATCAATATCTTTTGGCGAATTAAAATTTTCTTCTGTATAAACTTTCATAGCATCTTTAAATTCTTTTTTGCATTCTCCCGAAGAAGGAATTGTATATGGCGGTGCTTGAATTGGTGCACATGATTTACTAGCACTTCTAATATATTCTTCATAATCGTTTATTTTTTCACTAGAAGCAGTTAATTTACTAGTTTCTATATTTGATGGTCCCTTGCTTAAATTACTTTCTGGAATATCTCTTTGCTTGTCGCGTTTTTTCTTTTTCATTTTATCAAAACCATCTAAATTATAAGCTTCCTCAATTGTTGAATAGTACATTCTTATTTTTTTAAGATATTCTCTATTATACAAAAAGGAAAGAAAAACACAAAAAAAATATTTATATAATATAATTGTAAAGAAGGAATATGAATGATTTAGAATTCGATGATGTCCTTAATACTGTTTTAAAAGGAATAATTTCGGGTTTTTTAATAGCATATTTGATAATGCTTGGTTTAAGACCATCGGCTGAATATCCAGATAATATTTTAGAAATAATAGATAATCCATGGATATTTATTGTATTGATATTAGTAAATTTCTATGCAATACAATGGGATATGACTATCGGTTTATTATTATTACTATCTATAATAGCTTTATTATTAGATGTAATTATATTTACCGAAGGAGAAGTATTTAATAATGATATCAATATAGAAAACTTTAAAGAAGAAAAAAAAGATGAAGAATCTGAATCATCTGATGAATCTTCCGATGATGAAGAAGATAGCAAAGATAGCAAAGATAGCAAAGATAGCAAAGATAGCAAAGATAGCAAAGATAGCAAAGATAGCAAAGAAAGCAAAGATAGCAAAGATAGCAAAGATAGCAAGAAAAAGCCAAAAGAATCTGCGAAGAAAAAGCAAGAAAAAGAAAATCTTTATGAAGATGAAATGATAGAAAAAATTGTTAGCAAGGTTTTAAAATGTATAAAAGATAACTTAGATGATGCTTTGAATTAATAAAATTAATTATAATAAGTAGAATATGATATCAAATATTGAAGGTATAGAACCATTATCAATATTATTTTTAATATTAGTACAATTTGGAGGAAGATATCTTAAAATTGAATTGACACCTGCTCAACAAAAAATAATTAATAATGCTATATTTCAAACAATAATATTGTTTTCAATAGTTTACATGGCAACAAAAAGCTTTGCCAAGAGCGTAATTATTGTATCACTCATATATATATCTATTAATGTTTTATTTAATGAAAACCATAAATATAACGTATTATCTAAAAAATGGCTTATTAAAGAAAAAATATTAAAAAAAAGTGATAAAAAACCATTAAAAGAAATTTATAAAAAAAATATAGAACATCTCAAATAAACTTTTTATATTTATCAAGTATTTTATTAAATGCTTTAATATTATTACTATTTATATTAATTACTTTTTTCATAGCTATATTCTTTTTATATAGTTCATTATTTAAATTTGCGTTCTCTTTTTTTAAATTTTCAATTAGATTAACATAATTATCATTATTATTTTGTAATTTTAAGTATTCGGTTAGTAAATTTGCAAAAAAAGAAACTCCTTCGCTTTTATTAAATAATTTTAAATTTTTATTATTGTATTCTCTACAATAAGGACATTTATACTTGACAAAAATCTCATTATGCGTTTTATAATGTATATATGATCTATTATTTAACATGTTACAACATTGAATACAAATAGTTTTATTGCATGTATAACAGTGTAAATTTTCAGAAGTTTTATTATCATTACATATAAAACACTCTTCTGTGTTCATTTTATACTTAATTTATATAAAAATATATAAGGATTATATGTATATATATGTATAAGCTGCTATAGCTCAGTAGGTTAGAGCACTCGGCTGTTAACCGAGCGGTCGCAGGTTCGAGCCCTGCTAGCAGCGTTATAATTTTTACATTTAATATTAAAAAATGATTTAATATTAATCTACATATCTATAATAATGAAGTATGAAAAATTACATTGGCATCTATATACAATTTATGAGGAGCCGAGACGTAAGTTTACTATAACTGATGTGGAAAAGCCTAAACAGAAATTTACTATAACTGATGTGGAAAAGCCTAAACAGAAGTTTACTATAACTGATGTGGAAAAGCCTAAACAGAAGTTTACTATAACTTATGTGGAAAAGCCTAAACATAAGTTTACTATAACTGATGTAGAAAAGCCTAAACAGAAGTTTACTATAACTGATGTGGAAAAGCCTAAACAGAAGTTTACTATAACTTATGTGGAAAAGCCTAAACATAAGTTTACTATAACTGATGTGGAAAAGCCTAAACAGAAGTTTACTATAACTGATGCGGAAAAGCCTAAACAGAAGTTTACTATAACTGATGTGGAAAAGCCTAAACAGAAGTTTACTATAACTGATGTGGAAAAGCCTAAACATAAGTTTACTATAACTGATGCGGAAAAACCTAAAAAAATATTTAAGATTTATAATATTTAAAAAAAATATTCTTTATTTAATAGATTTAGATAATGAACATTATTACATATAATAATATTGATAAATATAATTTAGATCAAAATAAAATAAACAAATTATTAACAAAAAAAGAAAAACTAATTGTTGATGATAAAAAATTTTATTTTTCACTAAATATACCAATACTTGATTATAATAATTCGAAACAATTAAAAGGAGCAAATACGCAATATGAAACAGGCTTAGATTATTCAAGTTTACTAACAGAAAAAATACAAGGGCTATATATATATAAAACTATTTTTTATTTAGAAAAAGAGAAATATATAATTGCAGATGATATAGATAAGCTTAGTTTCATTGACAAAGATGCTAAAATATTAAAATTATTTATTAATATAATTGATAAATGCGAAAGAGATTACCGTAGAATCAACGAAATACTATATGTTATTAAAAAACATGTAACATGGCTAGATTTTTTCAATAGTTATAAAATGATTGAATATTTAGATAAATTGTTATATTATGTTTTATCGTACAATAATATTGTTAATGATATGATAATGATAGTATCGCGAATTATTATAATTATTAATTATGATAAAGATAAAAAAGATAATAATGATTATGAATTATTTAAAAATCGCGTTAAAGTATTTCAAAACAATGTTATAACTTTAAAAGACAGTTTAGAACAAACAAGACATGGTACTATGCAAAGAATATCATATTTAGATTCAGGAACATCTCGCATTTTGACAATTGTTGCTGCTATTTTCTTACCTACATCATTTATAATATCATTATTATCAATGCCTTTTGAAGGAGTACCTTTTAAAGGTAATAAAAACGGATATTTTATAGTACTTTCAATAATATTAGCTATATTTATAACATTGATATATTTATTCTATGAAGATTTTGCAAATTTATTTAGAAAGCAATAAAAATAAAAATTGATATTTTTTTTAAAATAATTTAAACATAAGACGAGTTATTTTAACTACTATTATTAAGAGATATGTCAATTTATCCAGAACTATCTTACAATGACCAAAAAGTTGAAATCCAAGAGGTTAAAGGTATTCAATTTAGTGTATTGGGACCGGATGAAATTATCAAACGCTCTGTTGTAGAAATTAATAAAACAGATACATATGCTGGAAGTGAACCAATTATTGGCGGTTTATTTGATTCGCGAATGGGAGTTTTAGAACATAATCGTATTTGTTGTACATGCGAGCAAAAGAATATTTTCTGTCCCGGTCATTTTGGACATATTGTATTAGCAAAACCAGTATTTCATGCAATGTTTTTCGATATTGTTAAAAAACTACTTAATTGTGTTTGCTACAAATGTTCTAAATGTTTAATTTCTCCTGATACACAACATAAAGATTTCAAGAATGATATGGCTAAAATCCTTTCTATCAAAAATAATCAAAAGCGATGGGAAGCATATTATAAACTTTGCAATACAACTACTAAACTACGATCTTGTGGTGATGATGGAGTCGTTGGTTGCGGTGCATTGCGCCCTTCAAAGTTTCATAAAGAAAATGCCATGAAGATTATTGCTGAATGGAAAGATAAGAAGAAAGAAGAAAAGATTTCACAAGAATTATCTGCTGAGGACATTCTCAAAATATTCAAAAGAATTACTGAGCGCGAAATGGAAATGATGGGTTTTAATCCAAAATGGAATAGACCAGAATGGATGATATGCACTGTATTACCTGTTCCACCACCAGCTGTTCGCCCAAGTATCATTGAAGAAAATGGTCAACGCCGTGAAGATGATTTGACACATAAGCTTAGTGATATCATTAAGACTAATAACAGTATTATTGATAAAATTAACAAAGGAGCATCCGAAGATACAATTAAGTATATTACTATGCTTCTACAATATCACGTGTTTACATTTATAAATAATCAAATACCTGGATTGGCTCCTTCGCAACAAAGAAATGGTCGTAAACTTAAATCTGTATCCGATCGCATGAAAAAGAAGGAAGGTCGCATTAGAGGCAATCTTAATGGCAAACGTGTTGACCAATCTGCGCGTTCTGTTATTACACCAGATCCATATATTAGTATTGATGAATTAGGTGTTCCTATTAAAGTAGCTATTAATATTACTTTTCCAGAAACAGTAAATCAGTACAATATTGAAAAAATGCGAGAACTTGTAATGAATGGTTCTGATAATTGGCCTGGTGCTAAATACATTAAAAAGAATAATACTACAATTAATCTTAAATATTCAAAGGATTTGGAACAAAATGCCAAGGATTTAAAATATGGAGATGTAGTTCATAGACATCTTAAAGATGGTGATTTCGTTTTATTTAACAGACAACCTTCTTTGCACAAAATGTCTATGATGTGTCATAAAGTAGTTATTATGCCATATCAAACATTTCGCTTGAATGTTCTAGATACTCCTCCATATAATGCAGATTTTGATGGTGACGAAATGAATTTGCATTGTCCTCAGAGTGTTCAAACAATGAATGAACTAATGGATATTGCTGCTGTTCCATATATGATATTGGCACCAAGAGATGGTAAACCAATTATTGAAGTTGTTCAAGATACTCTATTGGGTTCTTTTAGATTAACAAAGGATATTACAAAAATTCAAGATAAAACTTTGGCAAATATTCAAATGGTTAATAGCTATTTTGGCGGTAGTTTAAAGAAACCTGATAAAAAGTATATGTATACTGGTAAAGAAGCTTATTCTCAAATATTGCCTCCTGGTCTTTACATCAATAGAAAAAATAAGAAAAATGAAAAGTTCATTATCAATAATAGTGAATTAGAACAAGGCAATCTTGATAAAACTATCTTTCACGGTATTACTACTGGTATGCTTCCAGTAATATATCATGATTATGGACCATTTGAAGTAAGAAAGTTCCTAGATAATACTCAGCGTCTTGTTTGTCGTTGGTTATTGACAGCAGGATTTAGTGTTGGTATTAGTGACTTAGTTACTGATAAAGAAACTGATGAGAATCTCAAAAATAAAATCAAGGAAATGAAAACTAAGGCCTATGATAAACTTGATGAAATTCGCAGAGGTACAATTGATAATAATAGTATCTTCAATAATGAAGAATATATTGAACGTGAAATCATTGGTATTCTCAATGAAACAACTAGTGAAGTAGGCAAAATTGGTTTATCACAAATTGATGAAAATAAAAACAGAATGATCAATATGGTTAAATCTGGTTCAAAAGGTAAGGAAACAAATGTTGCGCAAATGATTGCTTGTGTTGGTCAACAGAATGTAGATGGTAAACGTATTACATATGGTTTTACTGATAGAACTTTGCCACATTTTACAAAATATGATGATGGCCCAGAAGCTAGAGGATTTGTCAAAAATAGTTTCATTTCTGGATTATCTCCACAAGAAGTATTCTTCCATGCTATGGGTGGGCGTGAAGGGCTTATTGATACTGCTGTAAAAACATCTGAAACAGGTTATATTCAACGTAGATTAGTAAAAGCAATGGAAGACTCTAAAATTCACTATGATAATACTGTAAGAACAGCTATTGGTTCAATAATTCAATATATTTATGGTGAAGATGGTATGGATGGTTGTAAAATAGAGGTGCAAGTTATCAATACCATAGAAAAGGAGACTCTGGAAATTGACCAAGAATATCATTTGAAATCTACTGATAATCCTGCTCTTCATATGACAACAGAAGCATTTGAAACTATTAAAGCAGATACTTATAAAAAATGTACTAAACATTTTGAAGAAATGCTTGATGACAAAGAGTTTCTCATCAAATATGTATTCGCTGGTGAAAAAAAGAAGATTATCAATTATCCAATTCCATTTGAGCGTATTATTAATAATGCACACAAACGTCTTCAATCAATTGGTATTAAAGCATTTAAAACTGATTTAACACCAGATTATGTATTTAACGCTATTGAAAAACTTAAAAAGGATTTGTGTATTAAAAGTAATACCCAGGGTACTAAATTCTTTCATATTCTATTGAGAATCCATTTGAATCCCAAGAAATTAATATTTCATTATCATTTCACAAAAGAAATATTTGATTGGATTGTTGAACAAATTAATGAATACTTTAAACAAGCTATTGCCCAACCAGGTGAAATGGTTGGTATTGTAGCGGCACAAACAATTGGTGAATTAGGTACTCAAATGACTCTGGATTCCTTCCACGTTTCTGGTACAGCCGCTGCTGTTAAAGCAACTTCTGGTGTACCTCGTCTTAAAGAAATTCTATCAGCTACAAAGAAAACTAAGACACCAACCTTAATTATTTATATGAAGCAGGATGTCGCTAGTATTGTAAATCCTGATATGAATGAAGATGGTGAAATTACAGATTCACGCATTGATATTACAAAGAATCATGCTATGAATATCAAAAACTCAATTGAAATTACTAAATTATCTGATATATTGGAATATAGTGAAATATATTGGGATAATGGTGAATATTATGATACTAATATTGAAAAGGATCAAGGTATAATGAAAGTATACAAAGAGTTTGAAGAAATTGAAAGCAATAGTTGCAAGGCACGTAGTAGTTCTCCTTGGGTTCTTAGATTGGTTTTCAATAAATCTAAAATGAATCTATTTGGACTTAAAATGATAGATATCTATACTAAATTAAATCTAGCATATGACAAATATATTGACTGTGTATATAGTGATGACAACGCAGAAGAATGTGTATTTAGAATTAAATTAACTGAAATGGCACTAAAAGATATTGATGACAAAGATGAAATTGCAACAATTAAAGCAATTGAACATAATAT
>Ga0255759_10003602_pt1 | contig 13550 bp, 10 predicted proteins | sample 101ome_20_FD_179959 | JGI IMG/M metagenome (GOLD analysis project Ga0255759, IMG submission 179959) | Coastal salt marsh microbial communities from the Groves Creek Marsh, Skidaway Island, Georgia - 101404AT metaG (version 2) | ecosystem: Environmental > Aquatic > Marine > Intertidal zone >...
GTGGCGGATGCCGTGGTGCAGATGGCAAACCTGCCGCTCGATGCCAATATTCAGTTCATGACCCTCATGGCAACGCAGATGCCCTTCATCGGCCGGGGTTAAATTCGGTTGTCATTAGCCTCAGCGTCAGGCGTAAAAGTGCAGGACGAGCTCGTGCAGGCAGTAGATGAACAACCCGACCAGTCCGCCCACCACGGTGCCGTTGATGCGGATGAACTGCAGGTCCTTGCCGATGTGCTCCTCAATCTTTTCTGAGGTTGCGGCGGGATCCCAGCCGTCGATAGTGTCAGAGATGAGCGCGGCAATTTCATGGCCATAGTTCGTGATCAGGTAGCGGGCGCTGTCTTCGGCCCAGCCGTCAATCTTCGCGGCCAGTGCTGGGTCCTCGAGGATCGATGCCCCAAAGCGAATGACGGCGTCTTCGATGGCCTTTTTCAGTTCCGCATCGGGATGCTCGCTCTGGCTGATCAGCACATCCTTGATGTCGCGCCAGAGGCTGCTCGTGAAATCGATCACAGCGGGCGCCTGCAGCAGGTCTTCCTTGATTTCGATTTCTTTTTCGCGAATGTCCTCACTTTGTTTCAGGTCATCGAGGAACTGCTTGACCACGGTCATCAATCGGACGCGTAGCGGGTGAAAGATGTCGACCTGCATGTCGTACAGCATCTTTGAGACAGAACGGGTGATGCGGTGGTAAATCGCCTTGTCGACGGAATCGGGGAACCACCAGGGCGTCTCTTCAGCGACTTTATCCCGGATATCCCGATCACTGTCTTCCAGCAGGTACAGCCCCATGCCGACAGCACCGTCAAACAGATCCTGCTGGCGCTTGCCGGACGTGATAAAAGTGAGCAGGTCGCCGATCATCGGCGCAAATGAAGTCGTGCGAATCTTGTCCTCGACTCGAGACTCGATCATCTGCTGGATGCTGTCATCATTAATGACTCGTACGACACCAGCCAGCCCGGCTGTAACATGCTCTGCAACCGCACGTGCATTGGCGGGCTCGACGACCCAGGCTGCGACACGGCGACTGAGGTTCATAGAACGGATTTTCTCGGTAATGACGGCCTCAGAGAGGAAGTTCACTTGCACAAACTCGCCGAACTGGCGCGCGATATCGTTCTGGCGGGTCGGGATAATGGCAGTGTGCGGGATTTTCAGGCCGAGCGGATGCCTGAACAGCGCGGTGACGGCAAACCAGTCGGCAACGGCTCCGATCATCGCAGCCTCCGCAGTCGCGTTAACGAAAGATGCCCAGTAGTAGAACTGCTCGAGGTAGGCGCTGACGAGGTACACCGCCGTCATTGCCAATAGCAGACCGGTTGCCAACAGCTTCATCCGGGCTAGCTCCGCGAGCCGGACAGGGTCCTGGGTGGTAAAAGTTGTATTGGTCATAAGCATCCCTGATCCAGGTTGGATCATTTCACCACTATATGGGGTGCAAATAGGGTGCCACAAGGCAGGTGCGCTGAAAGCCCTGTAAATCAGAAGGTTAGCCGCAGCCTGCGCCTGCGCCGCTCGTCAATATGACTAATTGTTGGCGTAGATTCAGGTGGGTTGGGTCACCGCCGTGCCCAGTTTTGGTTCCCGTTTCAGTGCCAGGAACCACTCAATCAGAAGCAGGTTGGGTACCCAGGCGAGCCAGGCGACCGTGGGATAGGCCTCCTCGAAAGAGAAACCGGCGCCAGCAGCAACCCACCGACACCGCCCATAAGGACAGAACTGAGATAAATTCGTCCGAGCCAGCGTGATGAGCCTGAGATCACCAAGCTTGAAGACACCTTGAGGTTTGCTGCAGGCACGAATCGATTCTTGAAATAGCCGGCTGCATTTGCTCCTATAGCGATCTTCACTATTCGTGCATCGTTAGAAAAGGGGTTGCCGTGAATCTGTTCTCTCTGGAAGGAAAAACCGTCGCTGTCACCGGCGCATCATCCGGCTTTGGTCACCACTTTGCCGGCGTGCTGGCTGATGCAGGCGCGACAGTGGTGCTTGGTGCACGGCGCATGGACAAGATCGCAGACCGGGTCAGCGAGATTAACGACGGCGGCGGCAGCGCCCGGGGTGTCACCCTGGATGTTCGCGACCCGGCGTCCTGCCAGGCATTCCTGGAAGAAGCGAAGGCCATCAGTGGCCATGTTGATATCCTGATTAACAATGCAGGTGTCGAGGCTGGTGCGAAAACCTACGCGATGATTGATGAAGATGACTGGGATTATGTGCTCGATACGAATCTTAAGTCAGTCTGGCGGCTGTCGAAGATGTATACCGAGCTGGTGGCCGGGGGAGAGCAGACCGACGGCAATATCATAAACATAGCGTCGATCACGGCCTATCGTACGATCAAAGGACAGTTTCCCTATGCGGTCTCGAAAGCAGCGCTGGTGAAGGCGACGGAGATCATGGCTCTCGAGGGTGCGCGCTATGGCGTGCGCGTCAATGCGCTGGCACCGGGTTACATTCTGACGGACGTCAGCCGGGTACTGCTCGAGAGTGAACGCTCGGACACCTTTGTCAAAGGTATTCCAATGCGGCGCTACGGTGAGTTCGATGATCTTGATGGTCCCCTTCTGCTGCTTGCCTCGGATGGATCCGGCTACATGACGGGCTCGACAATTGTCGTCGATGGCGGTCATATCTGTGCCGAGCTGTGAGGCCGTGTATTTACTTTTAAAGCCTAAATGATAATAATTCTCATCTCGATTTAGCCTGAAGCCAGCCCAGCCACCGAATGACTCTTGCCGAGGTATTGCCCAACGGCACATGCCGCATCGTCAGTGCGGCAGAAGAAAACCGTGAATTCCAGAGCCGCCTCTATGCACTGGGTTTGTATCCTGGCGTGGAGGTCGAATTATTGCATGTTGCGCCGTTGGGCGACCCCCTGCAGGTAAAGGTGGGGCACACGCTACTATCCATCCGTAAGCAGGAAGCCGGCATGATCATTGTTGAACAGGTTGAGGCGGTGTCATGAGCACATTGCGAATTGCCCTCATCGGCAACCCGAACTGTGGCAAGACAACCCTGTTTAATGCGCTGACTGGGTCTCACCAGAAGGTTGGCAACTGGCCCGGTGTAACGGTCGAGAAGAAGTCTGGCAGCTTCAGGCATGAAGGACGGGAATGCGAGATTGTCGATCTTCCCGGCATCTATTCGCTGGAGCAGGAGTACCTTGGTCTGGATGAAGAGATCGCGAGGGAGCACCTGAATTCAGATGAATTCGACGTGATCATCAATATCATCGACGCCAGCAACCTGCAGCGTAACCTGATTCTGACGCAGCAGGTCCTGGAGCTGGGTCATCCAACCCTGGTGGCCGTCAACATGATGGACATCGCTGAGCAGGAAGGTCTCAGTATCGATATCGACAGCCTGCACCAGGAACTCGGTGTGTTTGTGACGCCCGTGGTTGCCTCAAGACAAAATGGTCTTGATGCGCTGCTCACCGGTTTGCTCGCAGCCGAGCGACCCCAGGATCCGGAGAAGCTGCATAGCAGCGAGTTTGTCAGCGATAAGATCGTCAAGCGGTATCAGCGGGCCGGTGACATTGTCGGTGGGGTTGTGCAGATGGCGCCGGTAGAACATACGCTGACCGAGCAGCTGGACCGCTGGGTCCTGAATCGCTGGCTCGGTGTACCCATCTTTCTGCTGATGATGTACCTGATGTTTACTGTGGCGATCAATTTCGGCGCCGTCTTCATAGACTTCTTCGATATTCTGTTTGGGACCTTTGTGGTTGACCTGCCACGCTGGGCGCTGGAATCAGTCGGGGCACCCGCCTGGCTGATTGTGCTGCTGGCTGATGGCCTTGGTGGCGGCATTCAGTTGGTTGCGACATTTATCCCGGTAATTGGCGGGCTCTATCTTTGCCTGGCACTGCTGGAGTCATCCGGTTACATGTCGCGGGCGGCATTCGTGATCGATCGCCTGATGTCCGGCATTGGCTTGCCCGGCAACGCCTTCGTGCCGCTGATTGTCGGTTTTGGCTGCAATGTGCCGGCAGTGATGGCAGCGCGCAGCCTGGGACGCGAAAGTGACCGTCTGCTGACAATTTCGATGGCACCCTTCATGTCATGCGGTGCGCGCCTGACTGTCTATGCTCTGTTCGCCGCGGCGTTGTTTCCCGAAAACGGCCAGAACATCGTATTCGGCCTTTACCTGCTGGGGATAGCCATGGCTGTGCTGACCGGATGGCTGTTCCGAAAGCAGATCTTCCCCCAGGAGATGACACCTTCTTTTCAGGAGATGCCGGCCTATCATGCGCCCGTGTTGCGCAATATCCTGTTAACAACCTGGTTCCGTCTCAAGAGTTTTGTGCTTCGTGCCGGCCGCACGATCGTGCTGGTGGTGGTTGGCCTCGGCTTTCTGAACTCGATAGGAACTGACGGTTCCTTCGGTAATGAAGACAGCGAACGATCGGTGCTGGCAGCGATTGGCAAAAGCATCACGCCCGTGTTCGCGCCGATAGGACTTGAAAGAGATAACTGGCCTGCGACTGTCGGGCTTTTCACCGGCCTTTTCGCCAAGGAGGCCGTGGTGGGTACGCTGGATGCACTCTACTCTGAAGAGTCGAGTGCAGATGTTGCGGAAGGAGCGCCGGCGCTGCTGGCGGCAACCGGCGAAGCGCTGCTGACCATTCGTGATAACACCCTGGACATGGCCGGCACGCTGACGGATCCACTGGGTATCCAGCTGGAATCAAGCGGTAGTCTCGCTGATGCAGCCGAGAGTCAGGGCGTAACGGAATCGACACTGACGCGGATGGCGGCGCTGTTTGTGACGCCTTTTGCAGCATTTTGTTACCTTGTTTTTGTGCTTTTGTATGCCCCCTGCGTTGCTGTGCTGGGAGCGATCAGCAAAGAAGCAGGTACCAAATGGATGCTGTTGACCTTTGCCTGGACCACTGGGCTGGCCTATGTGACGGCCAGCAGTATCTACCAGATTGGCATGCTGACGACGACCCCGGTCTTTTCATCGCTCTGGCTTGCTGGTTGTATTGTCGTCAGTGTAGTAGCAGTCCGGATGCTGCGAAATATTGGTCGGAAAAGCGTTCACACTGACCTTATTAACGTGGTGCAGACCTAAGGCTCAGCTGGGCATCAAATCGAGAGTGGGGTAGACTCCGCGTTCGTAAAAAGTTTCCAGCCATGCACATCATCACGCACGCGCCCCTTACCGCAGTGGTTTCGATTTAGGTCCCTGCTGTGGATATTAGAACTCGCCTATCTCTGGTGCTTGTCGCTGTCTCACTGGTCAGCATGGCGCTGCTCGGGACGTTTGCTTACATTACCTCCGCTGATCTGCTGCAGGAAATTTCGCTGCGGCAGCTGGATGCATTGGCTGAGAGTAAGAAACGCGACCTCAACAAAGTGTATGCGAGCTGGGTCGACAAGCTGCGCCTGCTGCGCAGCAATGACCAGCTGAGTCGGTTAGTCCGTGATTATGCAGAAACCGACGACGAAGAAGCCCTGCGACAGCTTGAAAGAGTGTTGCAGGGTGTCAAGGTTGCCCTGCCGTTGATCGACAAGATAGAAATCTATGATATTGATGGTAACGAGATCACAGCTGCCGGTCGGACCAAAGTCGTACATGAGCGAGTTGAAATCGGTGAAGAGGTGGTTCACGTTGGTACCTATCTGACAGCAGACGGTCTGCGTGTTGCGCTGCTGAGCGGTATCTCGCTCGACGGTACTCTGGTCGGTGTGATCGAGATCATTTTTGATGCGAGCGATATTTTTGATATTACCGGCGACTACACCGGGCTCGGTGAAACCGGCGAAGCCTTTGTCGTGATGCGGGAAGAAGGGCGGCTGACGGTGCTCAATCCCCTCAGGATGGATGTCGAGGTCGTCACCACACAGCAGATCCTGGATTACGCATCCGATGACATGCGACTTGTGTTCGAGGCCGATGAGAACAGGTTGGGTGAAGCCTACGAGGACTATCGCGGAGAGAAGGTCTGGTTGGCGACCCGTTACCTTGAGCAGCCCGATTGGGGCCTGGTGGTCAAGGTCGATGTCAGCGAGGAAGCGAAACGGGCTGACGCGCTGCAGGAATCATTGATTGATATTGCCGTGGCACTGTCAGCGTTTGCCATAATTGGCGGTGCGCTGCTGGGCTTCTACCTCGCCCGGCCAATCCATGAGTTGGCCATCATCGTTGAGCGAATTCGTCATGGCGAGTGGGGACTTCGTGCAGAGGTGAAGGGTGATGATGAAATCGCTTACCTGTCAGGCGCGCTTAACCAGTTTGTGGAGTACATCGAGACTGAGCATATAGACCCGTCGGGCTTTGAGTCCGACGACAACGCGCGCAAACCCGACAGCAATGGTTGAGTTCATTGATTTTCTGAAACTTTTCGGCGGATTTGTCTACCTGCTGATGGGGGGAGAGTTGCTGGTTCGCGGTGCGCTCGGTCTCTCGAAGGAAAGTAATATCCCGCCGGTTGTTGTCGGCATGACTGTCGTCGCCATGGGCACGTCGGCACCGGAACTGATGGTTTCAACGTTCTCTGCACTGTCTGGTTACCCCGGTATTGCCATCGGCAACGTCGTTGGTTCGAACATTGCCAACGTGCTGCTGGTGATTGGCGTGCCTGTACTCATCTATCCCATCATGTGTGCGCAGGAAGGGCTGCTGAAGCAGACCAACCTGATGATTGGCGTGTCACTCATGTTTATCGTCATGTGTGTGTTCCAGCCGATATCCTTCTGGGAGGGCGTGCTGCTTGTCAGCATTCTGTTTGCCTTCCTGATCGCCGCGACTCGCGGCGCAGACCTGATCGCGCTGGATGATCCCGAGGAGGAGATGGACCGGGGGCTGGGTTTGCCGACCTCAGCCGGTCCTATCGCGCTGTTCATCGTGCTTGGCGTGATCGCGCTGCCAACTGGCGCTGATCTCGTGGTTGAGGGCGGGGTAGGGCTCGCGAGTTCATGGGGTGTGTCTGAGGCGGTGATCGGCCTGAGCCTGATTGCGCTTGGCACCTCGTTGCCGGAACTCAGCACAACAGTGATTGCTGCACTTCACAAGAGTTCTGATGTGGCCATCGGCAATGTCGTCGGCAGTAACCTCTTTAATATTCTCGCGATCCTCGGCATCACGGCACTGCTGACAGATATCCCGGTTGATCCGCAGTTCCTCAAGTTTGATGTCTGGGTGATGTTCGGGGCATCGATCCTGCTATGGTTGTTTGTTCTCACCAAGGGAACCATCGGCAAGGCCTGGGGCGGCGTGTTTCTGGCGGGTTATTTCGGTTATCTCGCGCTGATTTACTGATCGCGTTTATCCAGGCTCTTCCCGGCAGCGATGACATCAACGCTGTCAAGGTCCCAGCTCATTGTAGCGCTTCGCTTTGCCATGGCCAGAAACATATCGTTACCGCGCTCGGTCTCCCCAACGATCATTGAAGCGATAACCGCCATAATCAGACCTGCCGGTGCATGGTGACAATAGTACTGCCAGCACTGATCCCAGCTGAGGTCTGCGTTATAGGTTTGCAGGGTCGAAAAATAGCGCTGCAGCAGTTCAATCTCAGTTTCACGGCGCAGCTCAGGTGCCAGTGAAGTGCCCATGAAGTAAGCGGCATCGTTTAGCCCACAGCCGAACGCCGGAGACTGCCAGTCGACGACGGTCAGCGGATGCGGGCCGCCGAACATCATGTTATCGAGGCGGTAGTCGATGTGAATCAGGGTATCGTCAATGCTGTAGCTGGTATTGAGCAGGTCCAGAACGTCGCCCACCTGGCCAACCATTTGTTTTTCCGCATCGGTCAAGCGGTCGGCATAGCGCGCGAGGAAGCCGGGCGAGACCATGTCCCAGAGTTCCCTGATCCCCCCCGGGTTGGCCCGCCGGCTGGTGATCAATTCATCATCTAGGATGCTGGTGTCGCCCCAAACCGGGCCGTGCAGATGGGCCAGCTGTACCATGGCCAGTTCGGCCTGGTCAGCATTGCAGCCCCCCAGTTGGTCGCCTTGTTCCCCGGGTGCGAGATCCTCCATGAGGATGATGTATTCGTGGGTCTCGTTATCGATATCAGCAAAGAGACAGCGGGGTGTCTGGATGTTCACACGTGACTGCAGGTGCTGGTAGAAATGAACTTCACGTTTGTAGTTGAGTGTGCTGATGCCAGTTTCGCGGCTGACCGGATCAGGTGAAGCAAACTTGCCGACGACGGTGGCGGGCAAATCGCCGGAACCTGACAGACTGAAGCGAACGTTCTCGCCGACCTGTCCGGTGCCGATACTGACCGCATCGAAATCGTTCACCCTGCCATCAAAGCCGGCGTTATTCAGTGCTTCGGTGAGCCAGGCGGCGGTAATTCTGGCCGGGTCGCTGATAAGAACGGGTTGGGTCATAGGGGGTAACGTCCGAGCAAAACGGCGACTATAGGAACGATTGACCGGCCCATCAAGTCGTGTAGAGTCTGGGTTTACTCTTTGCTTAGCGCTGATGTCGACTCACCAGTTCACAACCCGGACGGCAATAGCCATTGTTGTCGCCAACATGATTGGCACCGGTGTCTTCACCAGCCTTGGTTTTCAGCTCGTTGATATCCAGTCGACGTTTGTGCTGATGATGCTCTGGCTGGTGGGTGGCGTAACGGCACTGTGCGGTGCACTGACCTATGCTGAGCTCGGCTCGAGCCTGCCGCGATCCGGCGGTGAATATAATTTTCTGTCTGAGATCTATCATCCCGCTGCCGGATTCATTTCTGGCTGGATTTCGGCGACAGTGGGTTTTGCTGCGCCGACGGCACTGGCGGCGATGACTTTTGGCGCGTACCTCGAGGCCAGTATCAGCGGTCTGTCGGCTACGGTGATGGCGTCATTGCTGGTCATCACCCTGACGCTGGTGCATGCTTTCTCCCATGCCGCGAGTGGGGGGGTGCAATCTGTTTTCACGATATTGAAAGTGCTGCTTATCATTCTTTTTGTCGGGCTTGTCGCATTTTCAGTTGAGAACCCGCAGCCGGTAACGCTGCTGCCCGCGGCTGGTGACGGTACCCTTCTGATCAGCAGTGCCTTCGCGGTCTCGCTGATTTATGTCAACTATGCTTACACGGGTTGGAACGCAGCGACCTACATCATCAACGAAGTTGAAGAGCCGCAGCGCAGCATGCCGGTGATCCTGTTTACGGGGACCGCGACGGTACTCGTCCTGTACCTGTTGCTGAACTACACGTTTTTGTATGCCGCGCCGATGGCGGAGATGACGGGCAAGATTGAGATCGGTGTGATTGTTGCCCAGTTCGCTTTCGGTGAAACCGGCGGCATGATCATGGGGATTGTACTGGCCACACTGCTGATCTCGACGGTGAGCGCTATGGTGATTGCCGGGCCGCGGGTGCTGCAGGTGATTGGTGAAGATTTCACTCTGTTTCGTCTACTGTCACGCAAGAACGCGAACCAGATTCCGATGATCGCGATCATGACCCAGTCTGCGGTGACTCTCTTTTTTATCCTGACATCGACTTTCGAATCGGTACTGGTGTTCTCTGGTTTTGTGATGGGTGTGAATACATTCTTTGCGGTGGCCGGTGTCTTTCTGCTGCGTCGAAGACTCGCTGCCAGTGAACTGGAAGATACAGAGAAATCTTCCCACAGGACCTCTTACAGGACCTCTTACAGGACTTGGGGCTACCCTGTCACGCCGTTAATTTATCTTGGCCTGATGGCATGGACACTCATCTATATTTTGATCAACCGGCCTGAGGAGGGCTGGGCGGGCCTCGGGATGATAGTCGCGGGAGGTCTGCTTTACCTTTTGTCGGAAAAGCTGGGCAAGGCGAAAGCCGGTGACAATGGGCTCGGCTGAATCCGTAAGCTTTTGATCAGCACCTGGCCTGGCAGGCCCCGGTTGCCTCTCAGGCAGAGCGACCCCTGGGTGGCAGTGGCACGAAATCACCAGCACGCCTCTCACTCTTGGCCGCCAGGGCTTCCTGGATTTCCTCTACCTTCAGCATGCTTGCGTTCCAAATCGCGATATAGTCGAGTCCATCGGCAGTGCTGTGATCCCGGGCGTAGTTGATCATGCGCTTGCAGCCCGCGACGGCCAGAGGTGCCTTCGAGGCAATCTCGGCGGCGATCGCCATCACACTGGCCAGCATCGTTTCATGGTCGGGGTAGACTTCATTGATCAGGCCCATTTGTTTAGCCTCAGCGGCGGGCACCCGACGGCCGGTATAAGCCATCTCACGAACATAGCCCTCGGGAATCAGTTTCACCAGGCGCGGGAATGTGCCGACGTCGGCCGTCATGCCGATATTGGTTTCCTGGATAGTCAGAAACGCATCCTCGGTGGCGTAGCGAATGTCGCAGGCCACCGCGAGATCGACGCCACCACCGATAGCACCACCCTGGATGCAGACCAGAACAGGAATCCTGGCGTCCTCCAGGCAGTTAAATGATGCCTGGGTCGAGAGTACGGTGTCATAGAGTGCGGCACCGGCCTGAATGCGACGGTTGCGTGCGTCCTGCTGATTGCCTTGACCGAGACCACCGAAAGAAGCGAGGTCGAGTCCGGCGGAAAAGTGCGGTCCGGTCGAGGAAATGACGATCACCCTGGCCTGACCCTCGCGGTCAAGACGGTTGATGATCTCAGGCAACTCACGCCAAAAATCGGTATTCATACTGTTGCGTTTTTCCGGGCGCGCCAGTACGACGTGTGCGACGTGGTCTGCAACAGTCACGTTGAAGCAGTTGTATTTCATATCTGAGCCTCTCCTGTTCATCTCAGTATTATTTTAAAAGAGCAGCCCTTGAAGACAATGAACAGTGGTGGTGAATATGTAGAAACTTTGTGAGTCGGCTCAGAAGGTCATGCGGATGCCGGCATAGGCTGCGAAACCGGGTGCTTCGTAACCGTAAACTTCCTCGTAGGCTTCGTCTGTGAGATTTTCAGCCCTAAGTGTCAGCGTGACCTTTGAATTCAGCTCATAGTAGCCCGACAGTTCGATGAGCGTAAAAGCCGACAACCGGACCCGCTCCTGCCAGGGTGGTGCGGGCGGAAAGTAGTCGTCTTCCTGTGAGCCGGTGCGGTTGACGGTAAGGCCAAGCCCCGCCTGCTGCCAGCGATAGTTGACAGCGATCGAGCCGCTGTGCTCAGGCCGCCTTACTTCCTGAACATCAGCGCCGGCGAAGTCCTCCTGGGTCGCGTCAAGGTAAGTGTAGCTGACTGAGAGCGACAGTCGGTCGCCTGGCTGGTAGTCCACAGTCAGTTCCGCACCCTGTCGATTTGACTCACCGTCGATATTCGCGGAAGTGAAGCCAAAAGTGACGGGGTCAAACACGAACCCGTTAATTTCATCGGTCAGGTCAGCTTCAAACCAGGTCAGCCCCACTTTCAGTTTGTCGCCGAGGAAGCGGGTGCGGGCGCCCACTTCCCAGTGCAGTGACTCCTCGGGTTTGAGGTCAGGGTTCCCGATGAAGTTGGTATAGAAACCGTATCGCTCGGTGAACGTCGGGTTCTTGGTGCTCTCGCCGATGGAGGCATAGAGAGAACCGGCATCGAAGCCATAGCTCGCCGTCACGCGCCAGGCGGAGGCATCGTCGAATTCGTCATTGCTGTCCTGGCGGGCACTGACTGACAGATTCAGGCGCTCGCCGACATACTGGTACTCGGAGGCAAGACTGTTGGTCTCGGTATCGCGGTTCTGGTTCGGGTCACCGAAAAATTGTGCGGTGCCACGCTGACGGAAGGACTCCGATTCACGCTCGCCGATGACTGACAGGCGGTGGGCGCCTGAGGTATAGCTGAGCTGGTACTTCCACTTGTCCTTGACGCCGGCAGTCTTGTCGTTCGCAGGACGGGTCCGATTGCTCGTGTCGGTGCGGCCGAAAAAGAGCGAGTGCTCGATGGCGTCGTTGATGTCGTGGCTGATACCGACGCCGCCGTAGAAATAGTCTGACGCTGTCTCATTGTCAGCATCCACCGGCAGGCCAGTAATGAAGAAGTCAATATCGTCGAACGCGCTGGTCTTGTCTGTCTGGCGCAGGGTGTAATCCAGCACGACGTTGCTGGTGGGTGTATACCGCCCGCTCAGGCTCAGGGTGAGGTTTTCAAGACCATCTTCCTCTCTGCCCTGGCGCGATATATTGGTGCCGTCGGTATCCAGGTAATCGATAGTCAGCTTCGCCCGGTGATGGTCGCTGGCGACATTCGCCGTGACGGCGGCACGCGCGGTTGAGAAGGAACCAGCCTCAATGAATGTGCTGATGCTGTTCCTGATCTCGCTCGGGCGGGTGATGATATGGACCACGCCAGCCATGGCGTCACTGCCCCAGAGAGCGCTCTGTGGTCCTCGGACAATCTCGATACGCTCGACGTCGGCCAGCGATATCTGGCTGAAATCGAATTCACTGCCCTGAGCGAGATCGTTCGCCTCGATGCCATCAATCAGGACCAGGACCTGATTGGCTTCAGCGCCTCTTACCCTGACCTGGGTCACAGCTCCAACCGAGCCCTGCTGGCTGACGGCAAAGCCTGGCACCGTGCGCAACAGTGACTGAATGCTGGCATTTTGTGCCTCGATCTGCTCGCGGGTAATCACTGTCACGGAGCTGCCGGCATCATCAACGAGCACAGGCGTGGCTGAAACCGTGATGGTTTCAAGATCCGATGCAGACAGGGAAATGGAAAACGACAAAAAAGAAGCGCCGACGATGCCGGCAGCCAGGTAACCTTTCATATGATACTCCACACTCTCACCCGAGTGTTGTCATGGGCTTTAGTTGTTGGGTCAAGGCCGGTCTCCGGGCTTGCGAGTTGGTAAAGTCAGATCCGCCTTCCCATGTAACTCATGCATACACAGTGGCTGTCTGGATCAGACGCCTCGCCTACCGTTGCGGGGGCAGCGCCAGAATTGAATTCGCTGTGAATTCGCACTGGCTTCCCGTTTCACTCCCATTGCTGACTGCAAAAGGGAGCACCTTGCTCCAGGCGAGCCCATGTTAGGTGCTGATAATTTCGACGTCAACTTGCGTACAATGCCGGCATGGAAAACCCGACGAAAACACACGGGGCGAGACCGCGCTGGCAACTGGCGGTGTTGTGGACACTGTCAATGTTGCTGTTTCCGGTACTGCTGGCTCAGGGTATGCGCACACGCCGGGTGGCGCTGCGTCTGCCGGAAGCATTGGGTCCGCGCGAGGGCCTGGCGGGCGAGGGTCAGCCTCGATTCAGTGTGATCGGGATTGGCGACTCGGTGATCGCTGGTGTTGGTATTGACGAGATGAAAGACGCGCTGGTGGCCAGCATTGCCGCAGTTATCCAGGCCCGACGGGACATACCCGTGAAGTGGCTGGCACGCGGCGAGAATGGTGCAAAACTGGCTGACCTGTGTGAATCGATGCGCCGGACACCGCTGCCGCCCGCAGATATGACGGTGGTTTCAATCGGTGTGAACGATGTGTCTGGCCTGACCAGCCTGATCCGCTGGCAAATGCAGGTCATGGACCTGATGGCGCTCCTGGGTCCCAAGCGCAGGGTGATCTTGCTCGGTGTGCCACCCATGGAGTATTTCCAGGCGCTGCCTCAGCCATTGCGTTGGGTGC
>Ga0255759_10003604_pt1 | contig 13547 bp, 12 predicted proteins | sample 101ome_20_FD_179959 | JGI IMG/M metagenome (GOLD analysis project Ga0255759, IMG submission 179959) | Coastal salt marsh microbial communities from the Groves Creek Marsh, Skidaway Island, Georgia - 101404AT metaG (version 2) | ecosystem: Environmental > Aquatic > Marine > Intertidal zone >...
CAGGTCCATGATTGGATAACAAGGCTTCAATCTGTTGGCGTTGTGCCGCACTGGTGTAGCGCAGGGTAATGCGGCCCTTCGCCTCGGTGCCCGATATGCTCAAGGGCAGGTTGAGCTGCTTGGATAGGCGATTGGCCAGGGTGCGTAGGGTTTGGGATACCGGGGGTTTGGGGGTTGGGGTTGCCCCGCGCGTGGCCAGTTTTTCGGCCTCTCGGACACTCAGTTTTTGCGTAATAATCGCGTTTAAAAGATCCGCTTCTTGCTCGGGGTGTCCCGCCAAGACCCGGGCATGGCCTTCGGATAGTTGTTTGTTGTACACCGCATCTTGGGCGGCGGGGGATAGGCTTAGCAAGCGCAGGGTGTTGGTGATGGTGGATCGGTTTTTGCTGAACAAATCCGCCAGTTCTTGATGGGTCATGGCAAATTGGTCAATGAGTTGTTTGTAGCCGGCGGCAATATCCAAGGGGTTGAGGTCTTCCCGGTGCATGTTCTCAATAAGGGCGACTTTGAGTACTGCATCATCGGGGCTGTCCCGAATGATAATGGGCACGCGCTCCAGGCCGGCCAGTTTGGCTGCGCGCCACCGACGTTCCCCGGCAATTAATTCAAACTGATTGCCATTGCGCCGAACCACCAACGGCTGAATAATCCCATGCGCCTCAATCGTGGTGGCCAATGCCGCCAACTCATCGGGGTCAAAATGATGCCGGGGTTGCAATGGGCTGGGGATAATGTCGCTGGTTAGCACGGTGAGAATGGTTTTTCCGCTATTGAGAAATGATTTGGGGATTAGGGTTTCCAATCCTCGGCCCATGGCCGCATTGCTGGGTTTAAGTGGCTGGTTGTTTGACACGGTGTAAGACCTCCTGTGTAAATTGTTGATATCGCTTGGCTCCCTTGGATTTGGGGGCATACAACTGAACGGGCAACCCATGGCTGGGTGCTTCACTGAGTTTAATATTTCTGGGGATGGCTGAAAAGACCTGGTTGGGGAACACGGATTCAATATTGGCAATAACTTGCCGGTTCAAGCTGGTTCGGGAATCGTACATGGTGGGCAAGATACCCAACAGGTCCAAGGTGGGGTTGAAGTTTTCCCGAATGAGGACTTGGGTTTTGGTTAAGTAAGCCAGGCCTTCCAGGGCAAAGTATTCGCATTGCACGGGGATAATGCTGGCTGTTGCGGCAACCATGGCATTGACGGTAATTAGGTTAATGGCCGGTGGGCAATCAATAATCATGAAGTCATAAAATGGGTGCAGGGGGACGAGGCAGTCTTTAAGCCGTGTTTCACGTGAAACCATCGAGCCGATATCCAAGTCAATGCTGGCTAAGTTTTGATGACCGGGGATGACGTGTAGCCGGGGGAAGGGGCTGGGGCATAGGGCGTGTTCGAGTTGGGCGGGGTCAATTAAGATATCGTAGAGGCTGTGGGTGAGTTGGGCTTGGTCTAGGCCGATGCCGGAGGTGCTGTTGGCTTGGGGGTCGGCGTCAATGAGGAGGGTTTTGTGGCCAAATTCGGCTAAGTAACAGGCCAGATTGATGGCGGTTGTGGTCTTGCCAACGCCCCCTTTTTGATTAACAATGGCGAGAATAGGCGGTGATTGTGTCGTTGTCATTATTAAACTATATGATACCGCAGATGGGGTGAATAGCTAAAGCATTAAAATTTCAATGAGTTTGTAAACAGTTGTTTGATCATTGCGTTTAGCCCGCTCAACTGCCTGCTCAACTGCCTGCTTAAACATTGCTTTTTTAAATGGTGGACAATTGGGTTTTTTCCAATTAGGAAACGTTTGTTTAAGCGCCGTTATAACAGCATCTCCGGTTGGTGGAAATTGGTCTGTAACATGCAACAGCAGCCAAAGTTCAAAGCAAGGGTTACTAATGGCAAGGCCATGAATACTGTTCTCTTTTTCCCACGCATGCAACGCCTGGAGTTGCTTAGGTTGCCAGTTGTCTGTGTCAACAATGACCCAGGCACCGGTTATGTCTTTCCTGTTCTTTATCGCTTGTTTCAATGCTTTAAGGACTGAGCCCGGGTCGCTGTTATGATTGCGGCTACCTGGAAATTCAAAAACGATTTTTCTGAATAGGGTTTCATTCAAGTATTTGAAATAACTGCGCTCTGTTTTCCCTTCGCAACCCAGTAGAAAAACGGGCCGAAGCTTCCGGCTTTGTTTTGGTCGGTTTAGTCTACCCATTTGATTCTTATAGTTTCGGTGTGCCCCCGAGGCGCCCGAGGCGGTAGAGTTTGCGAAGGTTGGTGCTCGGTGTGATACCCACATACTCGCTAAACGATGTTAAGCTGGAAGCACCGGTTGCATCGCGCTCGGTGACCCATAATTCATCCCGGCGAAACAGTGATTGGTCCATGAGGGATAGATCGTGGGTGGTGAAGATTAATTGATGGCGAACATCCTGATGGGATTCGTATAGATAATTTCGGATCAGTGTTTCGGTTAGCAAGGCATGCAGGCTGTTATCAATTTCGTCGATAAACACCACGTGGTTTTTCATCATTAGCAATACGGGTAGTAGTTCAAAGAGGCGTTGCGTTCCGTCGGATTCTTCTGTAAGTTTAAAATTAACAGGCTCACCAGCATGATTGGTGTGGGTCGTCCGTAATAGGGTAGCTTCCAGACCGGAGTCTGTTTTTTTGAGTTGTATCCCTTCAGGATGAATAACCGATTGGAAATTGGGTTGATTAGTAATAAACGCATGAAGCCGTTTATCGTTTTGCTTAATATCATCTAACGAAATCCCGGAAATATTCTGAACCCCCACAGTATCTATACCGGTGTCCAATGCTCTGAGTGATGAGACTAACCGTTCATGATTCTCTGAATTTATTTCATACCAAGGACGCATTGGAGAACGATCCGTTGGGCCAATTAAAACAAGCGTTTTGTCAAACCAATCGTAGATTGGCTTAAAAAAGTGTTCATTGTCGTCTACAGCACGGTGTAAAAATAGCACGTTGTTTCGGGTTTTGCTTCCCATCTCGTCTAGGGTTTTTTCGCGACCCTTAAACGCACGCTTTTCACATAGGCCTGTAAAATCAAACGTGTTGTTTTCTCGTTTAAACAAGAGGGTCTCCGTTTGATTGGATTTGATTTCAGTTAATGTCTCAGACACAATGGCTGTTTTGGTTGCTGAGAATGCGTAGGCATAAAGGGTCTCATCAACAAGAAAGACCAATTCAAAGCAGGACGGCTTTTGTAGACTTTCATCGTCCAATTTGTAGGGGTTCACCGGGATCTCTTGGTCAATACCGAGTGGGATGGGGTTGGTAGCCAAGTTTTTAATAAATTTAAACGCTTTGAATAGGTTAGACTTTCCCGATGCGTTGCCGCCATATAAGGATGCAATGGGGAGCAGGCGTGTTTTGCCGTTGTTGATCCTAGGTAACCGTTTGTTGAAGCGACGTTCGCCACCTGCAAGCATGGAAAGCTCTGTTTTTTCTCGAAACGACATCCAATTTTCTATTGAAAAAGTAATTATCATGTCTGCTATTTTTATAGTATCACATGGGTGTCGTTGTTGCATACATGCTATACTAATAGGCATGAATGATGAGACACTGGCCCAGCGGGGTGATCGGGTATTATCGGGGGTGCAAAGCCATGTGAGTCGCTTGACGGTGACGGGGGGGCGTGGGCCGTACTTGTATGCGGATGGCCCCAATGGGCAACAGCGTGAAATTTTAGACTTGGCGAGCGGCATTGCCGTTACCAGTACTGGGCACTGCCATCCGGATGTGGTCCACGCGATTCAAGACCAAGCCAGCCGGCTGATTCATGCCTGTGCGGGCATTGTGTATTACGACGGGCCGGTGCAATTGGCCGAGCAATTGCGAACCCAAGCCGGTCTAGCGGACTACCAGTTCTTTTTCACGCAAAGTGGTACCGAATCGATTGAGGCGGCGCTCAAGCTGGCCCGATTTGTGACGAAAAAGCCACGGTTTTTAGCCTTTGACGGTGGGTTTCATGGCCGGAGTTTGGGTGCCGTTGCGGTGAGCTCAAAGTACCAAGCCACGTATCAGCCACTCATGGGCCCGGTGGATTTTTTGCCGTATCCCAACACCTACCATGCGGATCAGCCTGAGGCGGTGTTTATCGCCAATTGGGAGGCGCAATTGGCCGAGTACATGGCCACGCATCATGCGGATTTAGCGGCGGTCATTATTGAGCCTATGTTGGGGGAAGGCGGGTATGTCCCAGCCCCAGCGCCATGTTTGCAAGCGGTGGCACGGTTGTGCCAGCAGTATGGGGTGCTGTTTATTTTGGATGAGATTCAAACCGGGTTTGGGCGTACGGGGCATTGGTTTGCCCATCAGCGCTACGGGGTGGACCCGGATGTCATTACCTTGGCCAAAGGCATGGGCTCGGGGATGCCGATTGGGGCCATGGCAGCCAAAGCGTCGGTGATGGCCAAGTGGGAAACCGGCGCGCATGGGGGGACGTATTGTGGTAACCCGGTGTGTGCGGCGGCGGCCCGGGCAACGATTCAGGTGTTGGAGCCTTTGATTCCCACGGTTAACCCGTTGGCGCATCGGGTGATGGCGGTGTTGCAGGACCGGTTAGCGGATCACCCATATGTGGGGGATATTCGGGGGTTGGGGTTGATGATCGGGATAGAGTGTGTGGCGGATCGTGCGACCCGAGCGCCCAATCCACAGTGGGTGAAAACGGTGATGGCAGCGGCCTTGGATAGCGATGTGTTGGTGATTGCCTGTGGGGGGACGGTCATTCGGCTGATGCCGCCATTGATTATTACAGAGGCGCAGCTATTAGATGGTATTGAGCGATTGTGTGCGGTGATGCATGCTCACCGATAGCCGAGCCATTGATCGGGCGTTGCAGCGGGGGCAGTTGGCCCGTGTGGTGGTGTGCCAAGGGCAGCGGTTGTCTAGGGAGGAACGCGCTGTAATTGCAGCCGCTAAAGCCAAGGGGGTTCGGGTGAAGACCTTGGTTTCGGTTGCGTTTCAGCGAGAATATGGCGACTATGCGCTGGTGGGGATTCAGGCCCGAGCCCGGACGGTTGCATTGGCCGATGTTGTGGAGGGTCTGAATGCGCAGTCAAAACTATTAATCTTGGATCATATTCAAGATCCGCACAACATGGGGGCGTTGATTCGATCGGCGGTGTCGTTTGGGTTTGAGGCGGTGATTTATGCCAAAGACCGGCAATGCCCGGTGACCGATACCGTGGTGTCCGCATCGGCGGAAGCGATCCAGCATATTCAGGTGTGCCAAGTGACCAACATTGCGCAGGCGTTGCAAACGTTGCGCAAGCATCAGGTTTGGTTGTATGGCACCACCGTGGATGCGCCAATGACCCTCACGCAGTGGCAGCCGCATACCCCCTGTGGCCTTGTGATGGGGCATGAGCATACAGGCATTGGGCCGCGCATTCAAAAAGAATTGGATGCGTGTGTGCGGATTGACACCCCAGGGGCCACAGCGTCTCTCAATGTGAGTGCAGCCGGTGCTATTGCCATGCACTGGACATGGGTGCAATCGCAGCGTGCGAGTTAAAGCACTGAAATCCCAATAAAATCCCCTTGAATCATGTGTTGAGTGTGGGGATCCGCTTGCGCAATTGAAACACTTGCTTTGGGGTAATTTGCTTTGAACTGATTGGTTAAGGCCGTGGCTTCAGCGTATAGCCGATTGTAGGTAATGGCGATTGAATTTAAATAGCCGGCACGCAGGGCCGCTTCTTCTTCAATAATTAAGCCCAGCGATTCAACGGCTTCGTTGTTGTGTTGATAATAATCCACCAAGGTGAATTGATCGTCTTTGAATTGCATGATGGCATTAAAGGCAGACCGTTGGGTGTCCAGATCTTGTTGCAATTTGGTTTGGGTTTCGGTTGTGGGAAACAAGAGGTTCAAGTTATCACTCATGAAGATGTCTAAGACGAGGCCTTTATTTTTTTCTGCGTACAGTTCAACTTCGTTTTCAGAGTCGCTGGCTTGCAAAACATTGGCAATCGCTGTGACGTACAGTTGGTGCCCCCCGCCTACGCTGTGGGTGGATAGCACATGAATGGTGGCCGAATCCTTGTGGGTTGCCGCCGCAATTGTGGCCGCTTCAAAATTTGGCGATAAGGCTGCATGGTACGAATAAATGGTGGTAAATCCCTGATTAATGAGTGTTTGAAAGCAGTTGGTGTACGCGCTAACTCGGGCGGGTTGGGCTGTGTTGGCGTCATCGGCACCGGATGCGGCATATATTTTGGGGTGGCTATAGTCCACTAAATGATCGGCAACAATGGCAATGGTTTGGGTGTCCCCGGAAGTTTCTTTGAATAACCGACCTTTAATAACGTCAAGGGGAAGAAACTCTTTTTCTTGAAAATATCGGATCTTTTGAATCAAGGCGACGTCCTGCTCATCGAACAAACGCATGTTCCCGGGGGTGCGCTTAACATTGGGAAGCAGACCCAGTTGATCATAGTAACGAACCGTTCGAGCGGTGACACCAAGCAATGACGTTAATTGAGATATTTTATATAGCTTACGTTCATTTATTGGCGTTTTTGTTTTTATGTATTTATTTGTCATGACTTCAATTTTACATAAAATTACAAGGAAATGTCAAAGTTTAGGGCATTAAAAACCAGGGTTTGTATTTTGCTACATTTATGATAAATGTTATAAACTATGGTAAAGTAACAAGAAATAAATAATGACAACAATCGAAACCAACAATAATAAAAAAAGAGTAACCGTATCCGCTAGTGTTTTGTCTGGGGATTTTTTGGCAATGGGGGATGCGGTTCGGTCGATGGTAGCGGCTGGGGTAGACAGTTTTCATTTGGATGTTATGGACGGGCATTTGGTCCCCAATATTTCGTTTGGTCCGGTGTTAATCCAGGCGATTCGGCGGGCCACATCGTTGCCGTTGATGGTGCATTTAATGATTGAGAATCCGGGTATGTATTTATCCGATTATGCTTCAGTGGGATCGGACTTGGTGTATTTGCATGCGGAGGCGTATCAACAAGAGCCGGTGGATGTGACGACGATACGGGAACAGGCGCGATATACAACGGTTATTAATACGGATCAATTGCGGGCGGATTTAAGCCGGGCAAGGGACTTGGGGATGGGTGCTGCGGTGGTGATTAACATTCATACGCCCATAGCGGTGATTGAGCCCATTTTAGATGGGTGTGATGCTGTGTTGTTGATGTCGGTGGATCCGGGGTTTTCCAACCAGGCGTTTATGCCGGCGGTGGTGCCAAAAGTTGCGGCTTTACGGGCGGTATATGATGGGGTGATTAGTGTGGATGGGGGTGTGAATGCGGACCATGCGCCGGGATTAATTGCGGCGGGTGCAACGGATTTGATCAGTGCGTCGTATCTGTTTGGGGCTTCAAACCATGCGCAGGCTATTGCGGCCTTGCGAGGGCGTTAAGCGCATGCGGTTGTTCATTAGTGCGGGTGAGGTGTCTGGGGATCACTATGGTGCGGCCTTGGCGAAAGCGGTTCGGGCCTTGTATCCGGATGTTGAATGCGTGGGCATGGGGCACAATCGCATGCGTGCGGCGGGGGTACACGTTTTAGCGGACATGACTACGGCGTCAACCATTGGGTTTATTGAGCCGTTTCGGTATATTCCAAAATTAATTGTGACGTATTTTCGAATGAAGTGGATTTTACGAGTCATGAAGCCCGTGGCGGTGGTGGTGATTGATTATCAGGGGTATCACCAGGTGTTTATTCGGGCGGCGAAGCGGTTGGGCATTCCGGTGTTGTATTATATTTCGCCGCAGGAGTGGCAGTGGGGGACGGAAAAAGGGGGGCGCAATGTGGTTCAATACACGGACACGATTTTGTCGATTTTTCCGCAGGAGCATGACTTTTATACTAAGCTTGGGGGGCGGTCGGTGTTTGTGGGGCATCCGATTGTTGATTTAATTCGACGGCATGATGGGCGCGAGATGTTTTGTGAGCGATACGGGCTGGATCCATCGCGGCGGATTGTGTCGTTGTTTCCGGGGTCTCGGCCACAGGAATTAAAGCAGTTGTTGGCGTTGTTTGTGAGTTTAATTGCGCCGGTTGAGGCGGCCATTAAAAGTACTGAGCAGTGGGTGATATCGGTATCATCGCCGGTGTATTTAGACCGAATTTATTCGGTGTTGCAGCGCTATGGGGTATCGGGACGGGTGACCTGTGTGTGTCAGGATCAGCATGCTTTGATTCAGCATACGGCGGTATCGGTGGTGGCCTCGGGGACGGTTACTTTGGAGCATGCGTGTTTGGGCACCCCATTTGTGGCGGCGTATCGGCTGAGTGCGCTTTCTTATTTTGTTGCCAATATAGTGATGGGCAAACGGTTTCGGGAGTTGGGGTATATTTCCTTACCCAATATTATGGCGCGGGCTGAGATTGCGCCCGAGTTTTTTCAACGGCGGTGTCGGGCGGATTTAATTATTCCGGAGGTGGTTGCGTTGTTAACGGATCCGCAGCGGCATACGGATGTGCACAATGCCTTGAAAAAAGTTGGGGATTCGTTGGGGGCTGGGGGTGCGTGTGAGAAAGCGGCGCAGGTGATTGTGGATACGATGCACGGCCGATGGACTTAGTTCTGTTTTATGTGCCGTGCCCCAGTGCGGCGGTGGCGCAAGCGTTGGTTCGGTCGTTGGTATTGGTTCGGCTGATTGCGTGTGGCAATGTGGTGGCGGCGGATTCGGTGTATATGTGGTCGGGGACGATTGCCGAGGAGTCGGAGTGGGTGGCGGTGATGAAAACAACGGAGTCGTTGGCGGATTTGGTATCGGCATCGATTGCGGAGCATCATCCGTACAGTGTTCCGTGCATTGGCCGGATTGTGATGACGGTGAATGCTGAGTATGGGGCGTGGGTAGCCAATCAGTGTGGGGATGAGGCCTAATTCTTAGAAAATACGCCTAAAGAACATCTATGTTTGATATTTTTTAGCAAAGAACAAAAAATGCAAAATTTGTTCTTTATTTTTGCAAATGATCGCAAAAGAATAGAAAACTCTGATCATTCTGCTGCTGCGGTATTGACCATACACACGTATCTACAGCAATCTCCGATTTCAAATACAGTATCAATCCGTAAAAAAACAGGTCTGTCTCAACCAACTGTGATGAGAAGCTTAACAGCCCTGGAAAATCTTGGAATTGTAAAAGAAATAACAGGCAAAGAACGACACAAGATCTTTCTTTACAGAGATTATCTTGATATTTTAAATAGAGGAACAGAACCTTTAAGGTATTAATAAATAGGATAAAACATGGCAAAACAGAATAACGCAAAGAACGAACCTATCGAAAAACAATTATGGGCAGCAGCGGATAAGCTCCGTAAAAATATTGATGCCGCAGAGTACAAGCATATTGTGCTGGGCTTGATGTTTTTAAAATATATCTCAGACAGCTTCGAAGAGCTTCATGAAAAACTTACTAACGGCGAAGGAGATTATGCCGGAGCAGATCCAGAAGACAAAGACGAATACAAAGCCGAAAACGTCTTCTTCGTACCACAAGAGGCAAGATGGTCTTACCTAAAATCCCGCTCAACCGGTCATGAAATAGGCAAAGACATTGATAACGCGATGGATGCAATCGAAAAGGACAATTCATCACTAAAAGGCGTTTTGCCAAAGGTTTATGCCCGTGGAAATCTTGATCCAACTAATCTGGGTGGATTGATTAATCTGATTAGTAATATTGCCCTTGGGGATGCAAAGGCTCGCAGTGCTGATGTTCTTGGTCATGTTTTTGAGTATTTCTTGGGGGAGTTTGCTCTTGCAGAAGGAAAGAAAGGCGGACAGTTCTATACGCCACGCTCAGTGGTTCAGTTACTTGTTGAAATGCTGGAGCCTTACAAGGGGCGTGTGTTTGACCCTTGCTGTGGATCGGGGGGGATGTTTGTACAATCTGAAAAGTTTGTGACTGAACATCAGGGGAAAGTAAACGATATCTCAATCTACGGACAGGAAAGCAATCAAACCACTTGGCGATTGGCAAAAATGAACCTTGCAATCCGTGGAATTGATAGCTCACAGGTCAAATGGAATAATGAAGGCTCTTTTCTTAATGATGCTCACAAAGACCTTAAAGCTGATTATATTATCGCTAATCCGCCATTTAATGATAATGATTGGAGCGGAGAGCTTCTGAAAAATGACGGACGGTGGCAATATGGCACACCACCGGCGGGAAACGCCAACTATGCATGGATACAGCACTTTTTATATCACTTGAAGCCCGAAGGCGGATTGGCAGGATTTGTCCTTGCGAAAGGTTCCTTGACCTCTAAATCATCGGGTGAAGGTGATATGCGAAAAGCCTTGATTGATGCAAGAATGGTGGATTGTGTTGTAAACCTACCGGCGAAATTATTTTTAAATACTCAAATCCCGGCAAGCCTCTGGTTTATGCGTCGTGGTAAAACTTATCGCAGGGATGAGGTCTTGTTTATTGATGCCCGCAATCTTGGGCATCTGATCAATCGCCGCACAAAAGAACTTTCCGATGAAGAGATTGCAAAAGTGGCTGACACTTACCATAAATGGAAAAGCGAGGATGACGGCTATCAAGACATCGCAGGGTTTTGCAAAACGGTAAAAGTAGAAGAAGTCGCTAAACTGGATTATGTACTCACCCCTGGGCGTTATGTCGGCTTAGAAGAAACAGAGGATGATTTTGACTTTAAAGAACGCTTTAGCGAGCTGACAAAGGAATTTGAAAGCCAACTTGCCGAGGAAGCAGCGCTTAATGGGCGTATTAAAGAGAATTTGAAAAAGGTGAAGATAGATGAGTAAGAAATATTTTGATTATAGCGAATGCCTTACAATTAACCCTCTCGAATTCGAGTGGTTTAAAATCAAATAGAAATTGGAGTATAAAATGACAGAAACAAACTATCAAAAATTTAAAGATTCTCTTGCAAGATTAGAAGAAAGATATAATGAATACTTAAAAGAAAAAGATTCCTTACCGAAACATCTTGTTGAATCAATGAAGGAATCTTGTATTCAGCGTTTTGAAATATGCTTTGATACAAGCTGGAAACATCTTAAAAAATATATGGAGGAAGAGCATGGAATTGTTGATATTGCAAACTCACCAAACGCAATTTTTAAACAAGCATTTGCAAGTAAAATAATTGAAGATGCAGAACTTTGGATAGAATTTAATAAAAAACGCGGAGATACTACGCACGATTATTCCGGAAATAAAGCAGATGAAGCTTTCATTGTAATTGGTGATTTTATAAAAGAAGCAATAGATTTATATGAAACTATGACTGGGGAAGAATGGAAAAAATAAATAACAACATTGTTGATTTAATCGACGTTGAGCCTCATCACTTGGAAATGGTGCAGTCTGTCCTGTCTCGTCATGTGCCTTATAAAGTTGTTTGGGCGTATGGTTCACGTGTAAAATGGACGGCAACCGAACGATCAGATCTTGATATTGTTGTTTTTAATGCAAGCGATAGAGAGCTTGGCAATCTAAAAGATGTGTTTGATGAAAGCGAAATCCCGTTTATTGTGCAGGTTCTAAACTGGGAATCTATCCCTGATGACTTCAAAGAAAATATCAAACAAAAATACTATATCCTGCAAACAGAAAAATCTTGGCGGACATGTACATTGGGGGATGTTATTATAATTGCCCGAACAGGTGCTACTATTGGGGCAAATAAATTTATTGATGCTGATTTAAATTCTGTTTTTAATAATGGGCTGATTAGAATAAAAGTTGATAGGGATATAGGGTATTCTAAATATATTTATTACATTCTAAGAAGCAATAACTACTTGGGATTTATTGAAAACATTTCAGGAGGAACTTCTACTCAACCCAATATACAAATCAATGTTTTGTTAAGTTATGAAATCCAGCTTCCACCGCTCCCAGAACAAAAGGCTATTGGGGAGGTTTTGAGTAGTTTGGATGATAAGATAGACCTGCTCCACCGTCAGAATAAAACACTGGAAAGCCTCGCCGAAACCCTCTTCCGTCACCGCTTCATCGAAAATGCACAAGATGATTGGGAGGAAAAACAGCTTGATGATATAAAAGAACTTCAAAGTCAGGCGAATAGTGGTGTCCAAGTTAATTTAACAACACAATCTATAAAAGATTCTGAGTTTTTAATACCACCTATAGAAAAACAAAAAGAAGTTTTGCATATGTTTGAGGAAATATTTTGTAAATTAGATGCAAACACAAAACAAATTCAAACATTAGAAAAACTACGCGATACACTCTTGCCGAAACTCATCTCTGGTGATGTTCGTGTGGAATATAAGGAGGTTGCGTGATGGCTAAACATATTACTAAAAAAGTATGGCGCGCCCGAGAGGATTCGAACCTCTGGCCTACGGATTAGAAGTCCGTTGCTCTATCCAGCTGAGCTACGGGCGCAGTCTAGTATAATTATCTCGGTAAGACGATATTTTTGCAAGCAAATCCATGGGGGATCTCTTCGGTTGGTGATGAAATTCTCCATCGGGTATACTATGAGTAGTTCCGATGGATGCCACATACTCGATTGTTTTAATATCCCTACGACGGCCGGTGCAGTCGGCGCTTGAGGCGTTGTTGGGTGGGTCGTATCGGGTGATTAGCATGAGCCAGGCGGCCCATGTGATCGAGCATTTTCGGCAATTTGGGTGCCGAACCCGGGCGGTGATTGTGGATGCCAGTCGGGCGGAGCCCATCATGCAAACGGTGTTGAACCAGCTGCCCAGCTTGGTGTGGCCCTATATGCCCCCGCTTGTGGTTGTGGATGGCCACTTGCATGCGTCGGTGCGGACGCTGGCTGTGTCGGATACGGCGACCATGGGCGAGTCGATTCGTGCCGCCATAGACACGTATGCGTTGAATCAGCACCGGTTGTTTCATGCGTTGCCGGCCACGGTAACGGCTTCGGCATTGGAACGCAGTGCAAGTTTGTTGATGCAGTATCGGCAGTGGTTTCAGTCCATGCCGTATTATCCGGTTTCCAAGCCGTGGCGGAGTGACGGCCCTCCCCCGTCGTTGAGTGGTGCACCCGGGGCGCCGGCACCGATGGCGGTGGTGCGCAGTCTTGTGGCGCTGTTTGAGGATGATACGGGCATTTTTTTGCCACCGGCTCGGTTGATGAAGCCCCACACGTTGGTCAATCCCAGTGCGGCGGACGTGGCGGCGTATACGGCATCGGTATCGGAGCCATCTGCTTTGATTCTTCGGGTGCCGGCTGTGACGGATGCGTTGTTGGGGGCGATTGCGCAGATTCACCGGCGGATTGTGGTGGGGCATGCGCCATGGGACATTGTGCTGGTGTCGGATGTGGGGGCCCACTCAGCCCGTCGGCAACCGGGTGTGCATGCGTGGTTGGATGCCAGTGTATCGGCGGAGCGATTGACGGCGGTGACGCAGTATTTGGCGGTGGCTCGGTATGGCTCGGCTGTGTTGCCAAACATGCTAAATCGGTTAAAAAGTCAGTGGTTGCCGTTTCGATTTCGCCGGCATGTGTTCTTAGACAAGATTCGGTTGGGGGAGACGGTTTC
>Ga0255759_10003606_pt1 | contig 13543 bp, 10 predicted proteins | sample 101ome_20_FD_179959 | JGI IMG/M metagenome (GOLD analysis project Ga0255759, IMG submission 179959) | Coastal salt marsh microbial communities from the Groves Creek Marsh, Skidaway Island, Georgia - 101404AT metaG (version 2) | ecosystem: Environmental > Aquatic > Marine > Intertidal zone >...
TATCGTGTCCCAATCTATCCTATGGGCAGCGGCCATTTTAGCCACCGCTATTTCCAAAGACGCAAGCGTCAGCGTTCCACTCATTGTGGTCTGTGCCACGATTGCTATCGGCATGCTGCAACAAGAAATCAAGAAGCTCAAAACAGAAAGGTGAAGCATCCCTATTTTTGTTCGCCTGCCGTACAAGGTCGCTTATGTCCATTTTTTATAGCTGTTATCACGGCTTTCCATTGGATTAGCGTGAATGCAGAGTCGCTACCAGATCCGTTAGCGGCTGGCTGGCAAGGGAAGAAGGTGTGCGAGCAACTTCATGAGTCAGTCGACATGCGGGTACTGAGATGCACCTTCGAGCCGGGAGTTGGGCACGAACGGCATTTTCACACCGCGCATTATGGTTATGCCCTGTCAGGAGGAACCATGAAAATCACCGACAGTAGCGGCACACGAACTGTCGAGTTACAAACAGGCAGCGATTTTTACAGCAATGGTATTGATTGGCATACCGTCATCAATGTGGGTGAGACAACGGTACAGTATTTGATTGTTGAGCCCCCGCCGTAACAGGGGCCTTGTGGTTTCAGAAAGACTAGTTAACCATCATCAACGAGCGGTGTAGATCCACCACACAGGTTGCGGGCTCGCTCAAGCCTGCATCCTGCAACGCCGATGATGTGGACCCGTTACGGGTATTGTCCAACACCTTCATCATATCCTCCGGCTTACCGGTCACCATAGCGGCATAGTCAAAACCGGAGAAACCAAAGCCCGGCGTAAACACATAGCTGCCGACCGTGCCGTCTATATCGGCATTCTGTGCGGCGTTGACTGCCTTACGATAGGCCATGGCATTTTTCATGGTGTTGCCTTCCTTGAGGTTACATACCCTTATGTACAGTGGCTTCACCGGTGCTGCTGGTGCCTCCTCCCCTGCTGGCTGTACGGCCCAGGTGGTGGGCTTGGCACACGTAGCCATATCGTTAATTTTCGCCGCTACCTCACCGCCATGAGCGCGCCATGCAGCATCGGCATCACCATAATCGACCCAGGACGGAAAATAGTTGACCCAGCGAACATCGACCTGATCGTAGGGTTGGTTAACGGACACCGCCTCCCAGAGGAAAGCCGTCATGTTCAGGTCATGCTTTTTTACCAAATCAGCAAAATCACCCGCACCGAGAGCGGCAAGCTGATCTGCAGTAACGCCCTCCTTGAGATTGCAATCATAAATTTCAGCCACCTGTGGCGAGGCTTCTTCATGATGTGCAGCGAACACTGATCCTGCCAATAGAAGGCAGGCAGCGCCTGTAAATAACTTTTTCATTGTTAACTCCAGTATGTTGTCGTGAAAAATATGGCCTGCATCCAGCCGCCATCGTAAGTAACCACGAAGTAGTCAAGCACTTACTCTGATTTCGTGCCTTTTTCCAACGAATTGATGCCGCAGTGGTGATTTTGTCGCTGGCCTCACACTAGGTGTCGACTAGGAGGTGGGTGGAGAGACAGCCTTTGAGCATTCCACATTTAATAAGACTAAGATAACGCTATGTTGAAAAGCAGGAGCACTGCTCTACACTTCAAGAAAGCCCTTTACTTTGAGGATAACAACGATGGCTTTTTTCGAATTACGGTTCTGGCAACGAAATCAGTTCGCGCTTGGGGTGCTCGCAATCCTTATAGGGGCTGGGGCCTGGGGTATGGAGTTCGCGGGCACAGTCTATATCTGTCCCTATTGCAGAGTTCAGCGGACCGTCATTTTACTTCTAGGAATCATGATGATCCTACCTTTTGCCCACCATTGGGTGATGAAGTACTTTGCATCGGTTATTGGATTTCTGGGGGCGGTAGTCGCCGTCAATCAAAACTTTATGGGCTGGGTAAAAATATCTAAAGGCGAGTTTGCGTTTAACGAACAACTTTACATTGATCCCTTTCTGCTCTCTAGTGGGTCACTGTTTATTATTATTGGGCAGCTATGGTTACTGATGATGGCAAAACGCGAGAGTACTGCTGACTGAGTAGTGGCGGCTGATCACCATCACCCAAGATGAGCAGCGCAGCCATCTCTATTTCGGTTACCTAAATCTGCCCCATTGCTTTCAACTGATCGGCAGTGATCTTGGCGGACTCCTCGATGGATATAAGCCGCCAATCAAAAGCAGCAGAAAACTCCTTGCTATCAATGTCTTTGATTTTGCCAACCAAGGGAACCAGTGCTGCTACCTGTTTATCAAATACAGCGATTATCTTTAAAAGCCACTTAGGGAGATTGAGTTTGGGGGCTTTATAACCAAGCCCCCGCAAAATTTCTGACAACTGGCTAACCCATATTTCATCTCGGGACAGAATGATTCTTTTGCCATCCGTTTTGGTATTGGTCATGGACTCGACATGAGCTTTCGCCACATCTCTGACGTCGACAAATCCTATGTGTATCCGAGGATTGCCGGGGGTTGACCCATCGAGCATCTTTTTTACAAAAAGATTGGAGGTCCCCAGATCACTTGAGAGCATCGGTCCAATAACTGCGACAGGATTGATGACCGTTAATGTGAAACTTGGGGCCGTGTCCATAAACGCCCAAGCAGCTTTTTCTGCGAGCGTCTTGCTTTTGTTGTAGGCGGAGATATTTGGATTGTCGAGGTTTGACCAGTGTGACTCATCAAAGAGGGTTGTGCCGTCAAAGGTATCCCCCACCGCCGCAAATGAAGAAGTGAGAACGACCTTCTTTACAGATTCCTCTCGAGCGGCGAGCTCCAACACTTTCTTTGTTCCCGCCACAGCCGGCTTTATAAGATCGTCTTCATGCTCTGGAATGCCCGGAATGAACGGTGAGGCCACATGAAGAATGTAATCGCAACCCGTCACGGCGTCCTCCCAACCGGAATCTCCCAACAGGTCACACTCAAATAACACGAGGTTATTATCAGACAGCCCAGCTTTTTTTAATGATTCCCTTATTTCTGCTTCTCTGGATTTTGACCGCAGCGTGCCGTGAACATGGTGGCCCGCCTGTATTAACTGATGCACGCAGTGGAGGCCAATAAATCCCGTCGCTCCTGTAAGCAGTACTCTAGACATTCTCTCTTCCCTCGCCCATACGCTGACACGCCTGCCTAGGAGAGTAGCTGATATCTGCTGTTATGTATCGATGGGGCAGTTTTCCGAGAAAAATTTTCTCGTGCCGCCGATGACCGCTTCAGAATTTCTTATCATCAAAAAAGCAGCCACGCTCGTCATATAACGATGGCAAAAAACCTGGGAGATCACCCTGATTGCGGGACTGGTAACACCACGGAACGGCCAGAAAGGACACAGTGTGAGTGGTGCCGGAGATAGGAGTCGAACCTACGACCTTCTCATTACGAATGAGCTGCTCTACCAACTGAGCTACACCGGCACGGGTCGCGAATGGTAAGGATTTCTGATGCCTGCCTCAAGCCCTCGCAGGGGCAAGAGTTGGCAACTCGCGCTGTCTGGTGGTCACCCTGACGGGCACGGGAATCGGGATGAACCAGCCTCAGGCCGACAAGACGAGTTTGGGCTGCCGATCTGCCCGGTAAATGCCCCAATGTTTTTCGGGTTCAAGCGGGTGATCAGACCCTTTCCAATTCTCGTCAAAGGCTTCGAATAGATACACCAGCACCTGCTGCTCATCCGCCCAAGCGAGAAGCTCCTCTACGTACTGTTGCTGATAGTACTCACCCACATTTTCCGCCGGAATACCCCGCCCGTTGGATGCGGTCGCCCAACCCGCCTCGGTAATAATCACCTGCTTGTCCGGGTGGCGCGCCCGCACCGACTCGTAGTTCTCTCGGGTGTAAGCCAGTGCCTCTTGGACGGTTTTGTATTCCCATACCGGATAGGTGTGAATGGCAATTAAATCCACATGAGGTACGAGCGGGTCAAGCTTGCCGAGCCATGGCACATAGTTCTCACAAAAGGTAACCGGCTGGCTGATATGCTTTTTCAGATATTTCACGTAGCCGACGACGGCGTCAGTGGATACCAAATGGTCGGTCCACTCCACCGTCGCCTCATTACCCGCCGAGACCACATCAACAATATGAGCGTACTGGGTTGCCCATTGAGCCGCCCTCGCAATCTCCTGTTGATTTGCGTCCCTATTTTTCTTGAGCACTGCCGGTGAATACTCTGCGCCCCAGGGGCAGTTGGGGTTACTCTGCTCGGCACCAATGTACGCACCCAGCATGACCTTGAAATCAAACCCCTGCTCGTCGATAACTTCCAACACTCGCAAAGAATGAACATCACACGCATAAAGACGCAGGGCTTCCCAGCGACCCTGCAGTAAGGACAGGTCGCTGGCTATCTCCTCCTTCGACGGGTACACACCCGTATCAGGACTTTGCCCGTCTCGAAATCCCGAGTAGCAAATCGCTGATTTTGGGGTGAGCACGTGATCTTTATTCATGAAGCCTTGGCGTATTTAAACTGCTCGTCCTTGTCCCACAGACCCCAGTGGGCACCAACGTCTCCTTCCCCGGCGTCACCCGCGACCTTCCAGGATTCATCGAAGGAGGAGAAGTAAAACATTTCGATATCTTCACTCGCAGCCCACTCCATCGCACGCAGGAAATACAAATAAGCGCCCTGTGGCGAAGACTCGGCACCATAAAAATTGCCTCCGGCGCTGGGCCAGCCGGTCTCGGAAATAATAACGCGCTTACCCTCAGCGACACGCTGTACACGACGATACATGTCCTGCATGTACAAAATGGCGTAGGGATGAGCACAGCCTTCCCAGAAGGGATAACAGTTGGTCAGCAGCACGTCGCAGGCAGCCGTAATGTTTGGGCGAGCCTCAAATTCGTAATAAGCATCCACATATCCCATTGGAATATGACTGGGCAGCCGCTCCCGAGCTTCCTGCATAAAAGCCAACAGTTGGTCCTCTGAGAGATCCTCCCGATAGAGCACCTCATTACCCACTGCGGCGATATCAACGGCACCCTCATGGGCCAGCTCTATTAGCCGCTCCATCTCCAGCCGATTTTTATCGTCATCCGTGCCAAGCCAGGCGCCGACAAGGGTCTTAAGCCCATGCTCTTTGGCGACGATAGGAATGAGGTCATTGCCCTGAGTCGTGGAAAAAGACCGAATCCAGCTGAACCGGCTGGCCAGCACCGTCATCCGGCGTTCGATTTGATCGCGACCCAACTCATCACCTGGCTTTTGGCCATCCACGTAGGCACTGAAAGAAATGCCATGCATTTTTTGTGCTAGTAAAACCTCCAGACGCTCATCGAGAGTGGGGTGCTCAGAGGAGGTTCCTGCGGGATTTAATAAATGGTGATGCTTGTCCTGACGTAATGACATGTTGATTCCTGAAATAAAAGGCAAACAGATAAGCGTAGAATGTTAACCAGCGTGTCGCTTTTGGATAGCGGCAATACGACAAGGGGCCCATTTAGGTGGATAAACCGGAAGCCATACGGTACCAGCGAATTTCCCGCTGGCTTAGGATATTTATCCCCTTGCAAGCCAGTGACGGCCCCAATCGTTAGTGCCTTTGCAAGACCTCGGTTGGCAACCCAGCGCTGTGGTAAACCGCTCGCGCTCAGGGGTAGCCAACACCATCAGATCAGCCACAGGCTTCTGACCCAGATAAACCAATAAAGATGAGCGGTATGACAAGCAAATCGGTATTCCTCGGCGCGAGCCCATTAGCTGCGGGCAAGAAATCAGTAACGGGATCCTATGTCCAACGCCGGGATGACGTTTTCTATCGCATAGAAAACTTCAACGACATGGACGACTTTTTCATCAGCGTAGTGAGTGATTCCAATCACTGGCTGTTCATTTCGACTCGAGGCGGTCTCTCTGCGGGCAGGACCGACTGTGACAGCGCCCTCTTCCCCTACTACACCGAAGATAAGCTCAGAGAAAACAGCGCCAATACAGGCAGCCGCACCCTCGTGATGATTGAGGCAGCGGACAAACAGATTCTGTGGGAGCCCTTTGCACCTCTACATGACCGGGTCTATCGGGTCACTCGAAATCTTTACAAAAACGTACTAGGTGACAAGCTGATCTTTGAGGAGATCAATCACGACCTCGGGCTGTGTTTCAGCTATCAGTGGGCGACGTCGGACAAGTATGGCTTTATAAAACAGGCAACACTTGAAAATATAGGTGCGTCCGAGATCAAAGTACGGGTGCTCGATGGGATCGAGAACATTCTTCCCTACGGGGTATTGGCAGGTACTCAGAATGAGTTGAGCTGCCTGGTGGACGCCTACAAGAAGAACGAACGCGTCGAGGGGTCGCCGCTTGCTATCTATGGCATGAGTTCAATCCTCTCAGATCGTGCTGAGCCCAGCGAGGCCCTCTCGGCGACCACGGTGTGGAGCTATGGCACCGCCAACGCATACTATTTATTAAGCTCCCTTCAGCTGGACGCCTTTCGACGAGGCGAGACACTGGCCGACGAGAGTGAAGTACTTGGGCGGCCCGGGGCATACTTTATTCACCAGACCCTTACGCTAGCCGCTGAAACTGATCATACGTGGGGCATCGTTGCCGATGTGAATCAGGGTCCTGCGGCGGTGCGTGACACACTCAAGGATCTGCAAGTCAACGCTGCACTGGCTTCGGAAGTTCAGGCAGATATCGATCTTGGTACCGAACACTTGCAACGCCTTGTCGCGACCGCGGACGGCCTGCAGGTGTCGGGGGATGAGCTCACCGCCAATCACCACAGCGCGAACGTGTTATTCAACATCATGCGCGGCGGCCTCTTTGAAGATAACTACTCCATCGATACGCGCGATCTCGAGGGTTTTTGCCGGGCCTGGAACAAGCCCGTTACGACTGAAAACGCCGCATTCTTTCGCGCGCTGCCGGATACCCTGACGTTTCACACTCTCAACGAGGCACTCGCCAGCAATACCGACTTACAACTCGAGCGGCTTTGCCGGGAGTATCTGCCACTCACCTTCAGCCGACGCCATGGTGATCCCTCGAGACCCTGGAATCGCTTCACTATCGACGTTAAAGACCGCAAAGGCAATAAGCGCCTCAACTACGAGGGGAACTGGCGGGACATTTTTCAAAACTGGGAAGCTCTCAGTACATCCATACCCTGCTTTGGCGCCAATATGGTTGCAAAGTTCGTCAACGCAACTACCGCCGATGGCTACAATCCCTACCGTATCACCCGACAGGGCATCGATTGGGAGCGGCCGGAGCCTGAAAATCCCTGGGCAAACATCGGCTATTGGGGCGATCACCAGCTCATCTATCTGTCCAAGCTAATCGAGCAAACGGTGGCCCATAACCCCGACGCGATATCGTCGATGATGACCCGGGAAATATTCGCCTATGCCAACGTCCCCTACCGCATCAAGTGTTACGACGACATTCTGGCTAACCCCTATGACACCATTGTGTTTGATCATCAGCTGGATGGCTTGATCGATGAACGAGTAACGCAGCTGGGCGCCGATGGCCGCTTAATGCTCACCCCCGATAACACGGTTTATCAGGTCAGTTTGACCGAGAAGATCTTGGTGACCCTTCTCGCCAAGCTCGCCAACTTCATCCCTGATACAGGCATTTGGATGAACACCCAGCGTCCTGAATGGAACGATGCCAACAACGCACTGGTAGGCACGGGCGTGTCCGTGGTGACCCTGTGCTACCTACACAGGTTTCTAAAGCACGCCTCGAGCCTGATTGACGGTATTGAGAGCGATGAGATCACTCTGTCGACGGAAGTAAAGTCACTGTTCGATGCCATCTCCGCTGTTTTACAGGAGCACGCGGCCGAGTTAATCGCAGGGCCGGTTTCTGAGACTCAGCGAAAAAATATTATGGATAGTTTGGGCGCTGCCGCAGAGACATATCGTGAAGGCCTTTACAAAAACGGTTTTAGCGGTGGCAAGGCTGAACTTCCTCTGTCAACTCTGCAAACCTTTTTAGAGCGAGCAGCCGATATTGCCGCGAGTAGTATCCGCAGCAATAAAGGCGAGGACGGCCTATATCATGCCTACAACCGCATCGAGGTAGACGGTGACGGCGTCTTGATACGACGTCTGTACGAGATGCTTGAAGGGCAAGTTGCAGTACTGAGCACCGACGTGTTGACCCCCGAAGAAGCTCTCGAGCTTCTCCAGCGGCTGAAAGCCTCTGCGCTGTACACCGAACGCCAGCATTCCTACTTGCTATACCCCAACCGAAAACTGCCCGCTTTTATCGAGCGCAACATTATCCCCACGGAGGTGGCCACTAACTCTCCACTGATGAGTGCCTTGCGCGGGGCCGGGGATAGCCAGTTGATCGAATGGGATACCGACGGCACTGCCTATTTCTGCGGCCATTTCACCAACACCGCTTCTGTCAGTAACGCATTAGACAAACTGACTACACAGGGTTATGAGCAGATGGTTGCAACGGAGCGCGACAGCCTCGAAGAACTTTTTTCAGAACTTTTTGATTGCGCTAATTTCACTGGACGCTCGGGGGGTATGTACGCCTATGAGGGCCTGGGATCCATATACTGGCATATGGTGTCTAAACTGTTGCTGGCGGTACTCGATACAGCTCGACACGCAGAACAAACAGGATGCTCACCTGACGTGCTGACCGGTTTGTACGCCGCCTATTACGACGTGCGTGAAGGCATCGGTTTTAACAAAGCTCCCGATATATACGGCGCATTCCCCACTGACCCCTACTCTCACACGCCAGGTTTTGCAGGTGCACGACAGCCGGGCATGACCGGTCAAGTCAAAGAGGAAGTTCTTACTCGTCTGGGCGAACTCGGGGTGCGGGTAACTGGTGGCCAGGTGGCCTTCCAGCCCACCCTGCTCAGGGAGTGCGAGTTCTTAAACGAGGTTGCCACGCTCGACTTCTACGGTGTATCGGGTAAGGCTGAGTCCGTCACTCTTCAACCCGAACAGCTCGGGTTCACCTACTGCCAAGTGCCGGTTGTCTATTCCAAGGGAGGAAGCGGGAGCGCCACAGTGACCTTCTCAAGTGGCAAACAGGAAATCTTTAAAGACGGCCAGCTCGACGCCGACGTGTCAGCGTCCTTGTTCATGAAGCTCGGAGACGTTGCTCGAATCGACGTATCGGTAGCGTCGACGCTGGATTAATCGGGCCTCGACTACAGCTGAGGTGCAGACTTGGCACGGGCATCGAGCTCCGCGCGTATTTCACGCACCCGGGATTCATCCAGATCGTAGTTGCGCATCACCCAGATGCCAATCAGCGTACCGGTGACCGGCACCAGAATAAAGGCTGCTCTAAGCCCGGCAAGTGCACTATCAGACTGCACCGTTACTGATTGATCGAAGCCCACTGTCCCCAGAATCAAGCCGCTCAGCAGCCCCGCGAAGGCGCCACCAAACTTCACCATCCACCAGTAGATAGCACCAAAGAGTCCCTCGCGGCGCTCATGGGTTTCAAGCTCGTCCATGTCACAGACATCGGCGGTCATCGACATCATCAAGGTAAACAGCCCACCAATACCAAAAACGTAGAGGGGAATGGGCACCAGCATCAAGAAGGGGTTTTCAGGTGAGAAGCTCCACCAGAACATCGCATAGCCCATAAGCGATACAGTTTGCGTCATGAGAAAGGTCTGGTGTTTGCCGTAACGCTGAGCCATCCAGTTCACTACGGGGATTACCAGGAAGCAGGTACACAAGGCAGAGACACTGCCAAACATAGCAGGCCAGTTGCCTGCAGCAACGGGATCACCCGCATGCATGTAATAGACAATGATGAAAAAGGCGAATCCCGCCACACAGTTAAAGGCATTAAAGATAAAAAACGTGGCAATACAAATTTTCTGGAAGGGTCTGTTGCGAAAGGTAATGCCAATCCCACGGAACAAATCCCGGAATCTATCCCCCAGTGACGCATTAGCGCCATCTCCGCCAATACCATCATCAACAGAATGGGTCGAGCGGCAGAAGATTGCGGGCACCATCGCGAGCGCCATGCAAAACAAGCCGACATAAATCGACAGGGTTCTCGCCCCTTCGGTAGCCGATGGAAACCAATCGGGGTCGTACAGAATAATCCAGAACCAGGGTGCAATGACCCAGGCCCACTGGCCAATCCACTGCGCCACCGCCATCAGCCGGGTGCGCTCATGGTAGTCCCTACTCATTTCGTAACCCAGGGCTACGTAAGGTGCAGCAAAGATGGTCAGACCCAGCGTGAAAACAATCGACCACGCCAGAAAATACCAGAAGTTATACATCTGGCTGTTCTCTGCCGATAACTGCCACATCGCGATATAAGAGATACCCGCAACGATTGCACCGATAAAGATATAGGGCCGTCGTTTACCCCAGCGGGACTCTGTTCGGTCTGATATGTACCCCATCAACGGGTCGGTGATGGCATCTACAAGCTTAGGCAGGAAGAAGATCAACCCCCATAGGAACGGGCTCATGCCCAAGCTCTGCACCAGTATCACCATAAAGATACCTAGCGCTGCAGGAAAAAGCTGGTTCGCCAGCATGCCCAGGCCAAAGGCTATCTTTTGGCTCATGGGAATCATATCTGGGCCGGGTACGACGCGAGTGCCCTCTTCGATCTCAGTGGCTGCTATATCCATGCCAGCGGCTTGGGTTGTCATGCGGCTTTACCTTTTGTCTTTACTTCCGACTGACGGCTGTCAGTCGACGTGACCAAAAAGGGAAAGTTCGCTACGGCACTTGCCCCCTGTTTATTATTGAGCTGGCAAAAGAGGCGATACTCCCCTGCAGCAGGCGCCTGAAACCTGAACACGTTACCTTGCACGCCTTCACCCTGAATGACTGTCGGCGGCGTTGGCTCAAAATCACCGCCATCGCTCTGCTGCGCTCGAGGGACCTCTTCTCGCACCAGCCACTCAAGCGCCGCCTCGTCCTCGACACCGGACACTGAGGCCTCCGCGGTGACGGTCGCTTCTGGTTTGACCGTGACACTTTGAACTGCCTGTTGACCATTCAGGCGCAGGTCTTCTATGCGGGGTGCTCGCACTGAAGGCCATGATCCCGTCCAGGCATGCTGCATGACCTCCACAGCTTCAGTGCGCCTACCATCTTCGAGGAAAAGCCCGTACCAGGTTGGCGTGCGCTCCTGCTTTTGACCCCAAAGAAAGATATAAGATCCCAGACAGCGAGCCGTGTCAGCCAAGATAATGTCGTGATAACGCCGCGCAATATCTGTTGCCTTCTGGTGGCTGGTCGACTCGATAGGACGTTGCCACGCAGTCTCCGGACTCTCCCAATGACCGGTCGGTCCCCACTCAGTGATTTGGTATGGCCCGTCAAACTTGGCTGCTTTCAAAATGTCGGGGAGACAGTCAATCTCGCCGTAAATCTGGAAGGATAAAAAGTCGAGAGACGGCGCACGGTCCTTGATTGCTGCAACCGTTGGAGCATCGATACCCGCCAGCATGGTCGTCACCAGATGATCCTCATCGATCTCCTTGATCGCGACACACAAGGCCTCGACTGCATCCCACACCTGTGGGTTTTTTGCACGCAAGTTAAGCTCGTTGCCAAGGCCCCACATCAGCAGTGCCGGGTGATCCTTGAGCCGCTCTACATCGTCAAGCGTCGCCGCCTGTTGCGCGGCGACTGCCGAGGTGTCGCCGTAATCAAAGCCGTGCCGTTCGCGCGCAAGGTCGAGGCCCATGCACACCTTCAGCCCCAGCTGTGCCGCCTCATCGAGAATGGCCTCAGCAGACTGCTGCCCGTTATCCACGCGCCAGGTCCGGAAAGTGTTGCCACCACATTCAGCCAGCAAGGCCATCTGGCCAAATTCCAAGCCAGCGCCTTTGATGAAGAAAGGCTCTCCATCAACACGCAGCTGATACCCGCCGCCAGCAATTGTCAGTAATTCGGCCGTCGCCATAGATGCGCCAGAAAAGAAAAGTATTTTTTGTTTTCAGATACTAACGAGGGATTTTTCGGGGAACAGGGCAAAACCGCCCAAATGGGCTTCCATTGAGACCAGCGGTCTCAACGAAAAGGTTGCATCATAGGAATGAAACACCGGCAAGGGGGTCGCTACCCGTCACCAGTGCAATGAACTCATCAGCCAGCCGCTGGGATTCGGCCACGCAGTGCTGCCAGTACCGGGCCCTCTCCATCTCGGGCATTCTCCCAAAATCACGCCGGTCGGGGATTTTTCTGTGAGGAAGCTGCGCCAAAAATTCCTCGCTTGGGCAGAGCATGATCAACGGATCAACCGAGAGCCGGCGGCCGGCCCGCCAAGGTAAAAATTTGTCGAACCAGCCCCTGGTGACACCGGCGCCAAAATGGGGGTAGAGCCAGAGGTCATCCCCTTCAATTGCCTTGAGATCAAAGTGGTAGTCGATAATACCCCCGTCCCAGTACGCACCCGATGGCCCTCCCGGCACGTCGGTTACACCGTCGAACAGGTAGGGAATCGCACCACTTGCTTTAAGTGCTTGGGCTACGTTCGCGTCAGTTAGCTCTACATGACGGGTATTGAATCCCGATAGTAATGGCGCCAGCGAGGATAACGCCTGTGACTGGTGCCCAGTGTGGGAGAAGACCACCCGCTCAAAGGAGGCAGACAGTGTGGCGCGGGTCACGGCGTTACCGAGAGCCGCCACGCCTAGGCCAGCTGCTAGCCCCGGACCAGCGGTGGCGTTAGTCAGGCCGCGTCCACGGGCCGTCACAATGTGACTGTGCATCCACGAGTGGTTTGCCACGGCACGAGGGCCATCGGAGCCCAGGGCCGCCTGCAATAACTGGTCACTGACCGCGGTGACCTCTGCGATTGAGGGTTTGGCGCTGGTGTAATGCTGTGCGAGGTAAGCCTCTTCAAATCGGTCATAAGCGGCAATCGGATCGTCCTGGGCGAGCATCGCATGACGCCAGGAGCCGATTGAGGATCCGACCGCAGTCAGCGGTGACTCACGCCTGGCCAAGAGCGCCTGATAAAGCGCCCGATCAAGACGCCCGAGAATCAGCCATTTGGGGCCGCCCGAGGCGCCGATAAGACCTTGAACGAGCTCTGGATGCCAGCCTTCTCGAGCCAGGCGATTAGCAGCCAGGGCGCCCACTCTTACGTCTAGCGCTTTCATTGCTTCCTCGATTCCTGCCTATCCATTGTCACCATGCGCCCGATCATTTTCTCCTCTGTGAGGTCTCAGCTCGACAAACTCTCCACCACCGCTTGATTCATCCATTCGGAGCCACTGACGGGTCATTCCTCAAGGAGTATCCTCACCCACTGGCATCAAAACCGGATCGCCAGAGACGGTAATGACGTCCCATGCTCTTGTTACTTCAGGATGTGATCACCACAAGGCTACACAATAACAAGTCAATCTCAAGGAGCTCGCGTTATGGCATTTGACCCTAAAGAAGCCACTGAAGCCTATATCAACGGCCTTGGCGAGGACGCTCTGGTACAGGCCGCCGCCTACACAAGCGGCAACCACTGGTTGATCTTGTGGGGGCTGCTTGTCTCGGGCTTGGTCGCTTATTTGATCGTGAGAAGCGGGTTGCTTGTTCGAACCTCAAACAGCATGGCCCAACGCAGCTTC
>Ga0255759_10003610_pt1 | contig 13531 bp, 6 predicted proteins | sample 101ome_20_FD_179959 | JGI IMG/M metagenome (GOLD analysis project Ga0255759, IMG submission 179959) | Coastal salt marsh microbial communities from the Groves Creek Marsh, Skidaway Island, Georgia - 101404AT metaG (version 2) | ecosystem: Environmental > Aquatic > Marine > Intertidal zone > Salt...
TATATTGACTCTTACAAGCGTCATACTGCTCGGCGCCGACAACATCCGCGCAACCGAACCCGATATCATCACCGAGCACCTACAGGCCTATATTCAGATCAATACCAGCAACCCGCCTGGAAATGAGACTGCCGGCGTAAAGTTTCTCGCTGACATACTGGCTGCCGAGGGTATTCCGTTCGAAACAGCTGAATCAGCGCCGGGTCGTGGCAACATCTGGGCCACACTCAAAGGTGGTGATGAACCCGCACTGCTCCTCCTGCATCATATTGATGTCGTCCCTGCCAATGCCAAGTTCTGGGATGTCGACCCTTACTCTGGTGCGATTCTGGATGGCTATGTCTATGGTCGTGGCGCCGTTGACACCAAGGGGCTGGGTATCGCTCAGCTGCATGCTTTTCTGGCCCTGCACCGCAGCGGCAGGAAGCTGAATCGAGATGTTATCTACATGGCAACAGCTGACGAGGAAGCCGGGGGCTTTTTCGGGGCAGGCTGGCTGTTGCAACAAAGGCCCGAATTATTCCAAAACGTAGGCTACATCATTAACGAGGGCGGCAGCGGGACTGTGCTGGGTGACACACCAGCTTTCAGTGTTGAAGTGACGCAGAAAGTGCCGCTATGGATACGACTGACCGCCACCGACATACCCGGCCATGGCTCAGCACCCCGAGTCACCAGCTCTGTCAAACGTATCCTTAGGGCAGGTTATCGGATCTCTGAATCCAGCTTTGAGCCGCGCGTCGTCCCGGCGGTCGCTAGCTATTTCGCTGCAATCGCTCCCTACCAGACAGGTGAACGGCAGCAGCTGATGGCAGATATCGGCAGCGCTATTGGTAACCAGGCGTTCATGCTGTCGCTGCAGATCGACCAGCCATGGCAGGCCGCACTGTTGCGCAATACCTGCTCACTGACAACACTGGAGGGCAGTAACAAGATCAACGTCGTACCCCCAACCGCGAGTCTGGAGCTGGACTGCCGGCTGCTACCGGACCAGGACCCGGAGATCTTCGTGGATCAGCTGAAGACCATCATCAACGACCCGCAGGTTGAGATCCACCGCATCATGAGCTTCACACCCGCAATCAGTCCGCAGAATACACCGCTCTACGAATCCATCCGAGAAGTCGTTGCTCTGTCCTACGAGAACGCAGTGGTCATACCGAGTGTTTCTACCGGCTTCACCGATAGCCACTTCTTCCGCGATGAGGGCATCGTCGCCTATGGTTTTGCACCCTTCTTCTTCCCACCGGATGAACGCAGCGGTGTTCACGGCAACAATGAACGGATATCAATCGAGAACCTGCACCGCGGCGCAAAAATTTTGCGGGATTTGCTGATCAGGTTTGCGACTGTACAGTAGGTAAACAGCCTGCACAGCAGCAGAATAGGAAGGTTGGTGGGCCCACCAGGACTCGAACCTGGGACCAAGAGATTATGAGTCTCCTGCTCTAACCAACTGAGCTATAGGCCCATACGGGGTCGCGAATGTTAGCAAAAGATGGGTAGATATTCATAAATAAGCCCGCATCCGCGGGCTTACTTATCTCAGCTTCTGCTTCTGTATCTGTTTAATCGAGGAAACTTCGGAGATGGTCTGACCTGGAAGGATGACGCAGTTTGCGCAACGCCTTCGCTTCGATCTGCCGAATCCTCTCGCGCGTAACATCGAACTGCTTGCCGACCTCTTCCAGAGTATGGTCGGTGTTCATGTCGATGCCGAACCGCATACGCAGGACTTTCGCCTCGCGCGCGGTGAGACCGGACAGCACACCCTTAGTGGCATCCTTAAGCCCTTCATCTGTGGCGGTATCGACGGGTGAACCCACAGAAGCGCCTTCTCCCAGATTGGAGTCTGAGTCAAGGAAATCGCCCAGGTGCGAATCTTCGTCATCACCGATGGGAGTCTCCATCGAGATCGGTTCTTTGGCGATTTTGAGAACACGGCGGACTTTGTCTTCCGGCATTTCCATACGCTCGCCAAGCTCTTCAGGTGTTGGCTCGCGGCCCATTTCCTGAAGCATCTGGCGACTGATGCGAGAGAGCTTGTTAATCGTCTCGATCATGTGCACTGGAATACGGATGGTGCGTGCCTGGTCAGCAATCGAGCGAGTAATTGCCTGCCGAATCCACCAGGTTGCATAGGTTGAGAACTTATAGCCGCGACGGTATTCAAACTTGTCCACGGCTTTCATCAAGCCGATGTTGCCTTCTTGAATAAGGTCGAGGAATTGCAGGCCACGGTTGGTGTATTTCTTTGCGATGGAGATAACGAGTCGAAGGTTAGCCTCCACCATGTCTTTCTTCGCACGGCGGGCCTTGGCTTCACCGATGGACATGCGACGATTGATATCCTTAATTTCACTGACTTCAAGGCCAGAGGATTCTGATGCCTGCTTGATGCGTTTCTGCGCGCGCAGGATCTCGTCTTCGAATTTTTTAAGCTTATCGTGGCCGGCTTTGATCTGCTTCGGCAACCACTTGAGGTCAGCCTCGTGCCCCGTGAACTTCTCGAGGAAAGTCTTGCGTGGCATCTTCGCGCGACGCACGCAGGTGTTCATAATGTGGCGTTCCTGGCGACGGATCTGATCGTGGGAGTCCCGCGCCATAGCAACGATCGCGTCGTAATGCTTCGGCACAAACTTAAAGAACTGGAATGCCTCGCCCAGTGCTTCCAACTCCTTGATTCCCTGCTTCGAGCTTCTGCCGTATTTCTTAATCGCCCGTTCGGATTTCTTGTACTGCTTTTCGAGCGTGGCAAAACGTTCAGCCGCCAGTTCCGGGTCAGCACCTTTGTCTTCTTCCGAAGTGTCGTCATCGTCATTCTTTTGCCCCGGTACAACCTGGGCCGCCGGTGCCACATATTCCGCAGGATCGAGGAAGCCAATCAGGAGATCCGCCAGCTTGCCTTCTTCTTCCTGGGTAGCCTTATAAGCATCCAGCGTGAATGGAACGACGCCTGGGAATCCGGAGGCTGCATTCAGGACATCGCGAATGCCTTCTTCAATACGCTTGGCGATGACAATCTCGCCTTCGCGAGTCAGCAGTTCAACGGTGCCCATCTCCCGCATGTACATACGGACCGGGTCTGTCGTGCGACCTGCTTCGTTTTCGACAGCAACCAGCACAGCGGCAGCTTCTTCGGCAGCGAGTTCGTCTGTGGAGTCACCCTCAGCGAGGAGTTCATCATTGTCCGGCGCCTGTTCATGGACAGCAATGCCCATGTCGTTGATCATGCCGATAATATCTTCTATCTGTTCCGGATCAGTGATCTCGTCCGGCAAGTGGTCGTTAACTTCACCATAAGTGAGGTAACCCTGCTCTCTGCCCTTGCTGATCAGTTCTTTCAATCGCGACTGCTGCTGCGCTAGACCACTAGACATATAGATTCCTGAACACAAATTTCAACGGGCCGAGCATTATATCGAGCGACCCTGCCCTGTTCCAGATTTCTTATCTTATTTGCAGCCAACATCACTGAAAATAATGGTAGAAAATGGAGGTTTCTCCAGAATCTTACGGTGAACCCCGCCGGTAGGAACGCAGCAACTGGCGCTCCTCCTCGGTCAGGTCGGAAGGTTTTTTAGCGACCAGGTCGTCGATAACCATCTGTTTTTTCTGCGTATCTTCCTCACTGACCATTTTTCTCAGTGTGCCGAGAAACTCCTCCGCGATCTGGTCCTGGGTCAGCATCGGGTCGTTCTCAGCGAGCTGTTTCAGGAACTGAAAATACGGTCCATCCTGGTAATGACTCAGCAGCAGGATCGTTGATACCTCCTGAGACTGCTGTACCCAGCGAATCACCTCGACCAGGATTTGCCAGGCCGTCTCGCCTTCCAGCTTTGCCAGATCATCAGCATCGAGCAGGTTTGCAACGTCCGGCTGTCGCAGCAGAAGCGTCAGTGCGTACTCACCCAGTCTCGATAGTTTAAGGCGGCGCTGCTGCTGCACTCTTTCGGTGCCGACAGGCCTCGCAGGCGCCACCCGCTGATCGAGTCCGGCAGCATCCACCAGGCGTTCTGTCGCGAGCCCGGTTCGATGCGAGAGTTCATCAATAACGAGCTGTTTCAGCACACCTTCCGGCAACTCAGCAATAAAAGGTACAGCTGCCTTGCTCAATGCTGCCCGGCCTTCAGCCACCTGCATGTCGAGGTCAGCTTCGAGACTCTGGAAGAAAAACTCACTGAAACCAAGCGATTCATCGATAGCAGCCTCGAAGGCTTCTTTGCCGTTCTGCCGCACAAACGTGTCGGGGTCTTCACCGTCCGGCAGAAACAGGAAGCGGGCGCTACAGCCATCAGTCATCGCGGGTATCGCTGCGCGCAACGCTTTCCAGGCGGCGTTCCGACCCGCCTCATCACCGTCAAAGCAGAACACGACGGTGGGCACGATTCGAAAGAGCCGCTCCAGATGGTCAGTCGAAGTCGCTGTACCCAGGGTTGCCACCGCGTAACCGATGCCGTACTGAGCCAGTGCGACGACATCCATATAGCCTTCGACGACCACCATTTTCTTTAGCGATCGCACTCTGCGCCTTGCCTCATAGAGACCATAGAGTTCCTTGCTCTTGTGAAAGACTGGAGACTCGGGCGAATTCAGGTACTTGGGCTTGGCTTCATCATCCAGCACCCGTCCGCCAAACGCGATAGTACGACCGCGCAAGTCGCGAATCGGGAACATGACCCGGTCACGAAAGCGGTCATAAGTTTTTGACTCTTCCGGGTTGTCGGTCAGCATGCCGGCATCAATCAAAAGCTGCCTGTCAGCATTGCTCACGGCAAGCTTTTTCATCAGATTGTCCCAGCCGGGTGGGGCATAACCTATCGCGTAATCGCGCGCAATCTCGCCGGTCACTCCTCTTCCTTTAAGATACTGCACAGCACGATCTTTCGATGAGTGGCCGCGTAGCTGTTCACGGAAAAATACGGAGGACTGTTCCAGTATGTCGTAGAGAGATTTTCGTTTTGCGCTTGCGCCGCCATCGTCGCCACGGCGGTCCCGTGGGACTTCCATGCCGAGTCGGCCGGCCAGGTACTCTAACGCCGAAATAAAATCGAGGCGGTCGTATTCCATCAGGAACTTGAGTGCAGAGCCTGAAGCCTGGCAACCGAAACAATAGTAGAACTGCTTGTCCTGGCTGACCGAGAAAGAGGGGGATTTTTCCTGGTGAAAAGGACAGAGACCCGAATAATTCTGGCCAGATTTCTTCAGTTGAACCCTGGCTTCGATAACCTCAACAATATCGGTGCGTGCCAGCAGTTCCTCGATAAATTCGGGTGGGATCACCGGGTAAGAATCCAGAAATGACTTAAATTGGAGCTGAAAGAATGTCACTGCGCTCGCGGCAGTGCAACCAGATTAAGGTGTGTCAGCCGAGTTGCGATTTCACCAGCTGGGAGACCTGGCCCATGTCAGCACGACCCTGGACCTGGGGCTTGAGAATTCCCATGACCTTACCCATGTCATGCATGCTGGAAGCACCTGTATCTGCAATCGCGTCACTCACCAGAGCGGCGACTTCGTCTGCATCCATCTTGGCCGGCAGGTAGACGGCAATCAGCTCAAGTTCGAACGACTCTTTGTCAGCGAGATCATCTCTGCCCGCATCCTGATATTGCTGCAGTGAATCTTTTCGCTGCTTAGTCATCTTGTCGAGAATGGCCAGGACACGGGTGTCGTCAAGTTCGATGCGCTCATCGACTTCAACCCGCTTGAATTCGGCAAGAATCAGGCGCAGGGCAGCCACGCGCTCTTTATCACGCGCTTTCATCGCAGTCTTGACGTCGTTTGCGACCTGCTCGTAGATAGATGATGACATCGGATAAAATCGCACCAGGACGGCGCGACGCGTAATGGGTCCTTAGTAGAGCCTTTCCATGCGGCGTGCTTCACGCTGCACTTTCTTCGCATGACGCTTTACCGCTGCGGCGGCCTTGCGCTTCCTTACGGACGTCGGCTTCTCGTAGAATTCACGACGGCGGACTTCGGCCAGGATGCCGGCCTTCTCGCAGGATCGCTTGAAGCGACGCAGCGCGACATCAAACGGCTCGTTTTCTTTGACTTTAACGTAGGGCATTAAGTCGTTTTTCCATGGCGTATTCGAAGGACGCGAATTCTAGCCGCATTCAACAGCAATTGCAAAGGCACGGTCCACGCCCCGCATAGAAGATTTTTTTTAACAAAATCAGTAATATACCGAGCTTCCCAAGTAGCTCCGAACTGCATGAACGTTCTTGGCATTGAAACCTCCTGCGATGAGACCGGTATCGCCATCTATAACGATCAAAAAGGTATCGTGGTTAATGACGTATACAGTCAGGTCGATCTGCATCGTGACTATGGAGGTGTCGTTCCGGAGCTCGCCAGTCGTGACCATATCCGGCGTACCCTGCCGATGATTCACACTGCGCTCACAAAAGCTGAATTATCGCCCGATCAGCTCAATAGTATCGCCTACACTGCCGGGCCGGGCTTAATTGGTGCCCTTCTGGTCGGCGCCTCAGTGGCAAAGTCACTGGCGTTCGCCTGGCAGATACCGGCACTGGGCATCCATCACATGGAAGGCCATATGCTGGCAGCCAGACTCGCGGACGAAGCACCTGAGTATCCGTTTGTCGCCCTGCTGGTTTCCGGCGGACATACGCAACTCATGGCCTGTGAGCGGGCCCATGAGTATGAACTTCTGGGGGAGTCACAGGACGATGCGGCAGGCGAAGCATTCGACAAGGTCGCGAAAATGCTCGACCTTCCCTATCCTGGCGGACCTGCAATCGCCGAGCTCGCCGCGAGTGGCGACAAGAACCGCTTCGACTTTCCGCGACCCATGACCAACAAACCCGGATTGAACTTCAGTTTCAGCGGACTGAAAACCTTCACAATGAATACCGTTAACAGTTTTAAGAGACCGGAAGCGCAGGACCGGGCTGATATCGCCGCGGCATTCCAGGAGGCGGTCGTCGACACTATCAGGATCAAGTGTGAACGCGCACTCACCGCCACGGGCCTGAATACCCTGGTGATGGCCGGCGGCGTCTCGGCCAACCTTGAGCTCAGAGCGCGACTGGAACAGATGGCTGCGAAAAAGGGATATCGCATCTACTATCCGCCTCATCACCTCTGTACCGACAACGGTGCCATGATCGCTTATGCCGGCTATCTGAGACAAAAAGCGGGTGGCGCCGAAGGCCTGGCGATTGATGTTCGGCCGCGCTGGCCGATGACGGAGCTGAATGTATGAAGGACATCGTTTACATCGCCGGGCTGACCGTCGAAACCACCATTGGCGTTTACGAACATGAACGGGATATCCGGCAAAAACTCATTATCGATCTCGAACTATACTGTGATACCAGATCTGCCGGTGCCAGCGATGATTTTCGGGATGCTCTAGATTACGACGCGATATCAACCCGCGTCAGTGACTTCATCAAAGCCAGCAGCTACCAGCTGATAGAGGCTGTTGCTGAAAACACGGCAGCCCTGCTGCTGCGTGAATTTTCAGTTCAGTCCTTAAAGATTAAGGTCAGCAAACCCGGTGCAGTATCAATAGCCGACGATGTCGGCGTGATTATTGAGCGTTACGTTTAACCTGGTAATTCTGCTTGATTGAACGCTTTGAGTGATCTAGCGAGGCGCCTAGTCTTCACCGCTAGCAGTCCCCATCTGGATGAACTCAGGCAGATAGCCGTACATTTGCGGTTCAACGCCTTGCTTCGTTGGCCTCTGGTAAACCTGAGAACCCATGGCATCCAGTTCTACCTTGAATAGCGTGAACGTTTCCTCTGTCATTTCTGGCACTGATCCTCGCAGCGTAACGATCAGGTAGACGTTTCCATCATCATCGTAGGCGAAGGCCTGATCCTCTGGCAGCTTCAGTCCCTGCAGGTTCTCATCATAGTTCCGCAGATTCTCGAACACGAGTTCGTCGACTTCAGCCACCTCCTCTTCTTCATCACCCTGGGATGCAGCAGTTGACCTTGAACTCGATGCAGCGCTGGTTTCGCCAGCGCTGGCAGTTGCATTCGCCGAAGATGCAATCGATGCGTTGAAACTGTCGACATCAATGCTGATGGGTGCAGCCAGATTAACCCGCACTTCACTCGAGAAGTCTACCGAACTGGCGGTGCTGAGAGCCTCCCTGACATTGTCCTGCGCACCCTGCGGAATCGTATTCAGAATCGAGGTGCCACCGATGTCATCCGAGAAGAAGCTGCCCTCTTCGAGGCCATAGAAAATACCGCCACCGGAGCGCTGCACGAAGTTCTGCGTTGCATCGGCCGAGCCCACATTGGCAATGGGTGCGAGGAATACGATGGCACCGCTGGTCGCCCGGATATCGGGCGCCGAATCGCCCTGACCCAATGGGATCGGGTCATTCACCCGGGCAAATCCGGGGACGGATCCATCTGGATTCGGCGCAGTTGCTTTAATCACAAGCGTCACGTCCTGGCTCGCATCAATCGTGGCAACATTAATACCCTGGGATGCTGACATGAACGCAGAGCCCTGACTGCTTAGCGTTGTATTCTTAATCTGCGATATCTGGCCTTCAGAGCTGACGACAACCACGTCGCCTGATGCAGAGGTATCACTGATTTCGACATCGCCTGAGCTCGATGTGACTGTGACATTGCCAGCAGACGTCACCCCACCGGATTCGGCAGTACCTAGCCTAACGCTGCCCGCAGCTACAACCTTCGTATCAGCACCAGAAGTAATGCCGCCCTGCGATTCAAAGTTTCCACCTGTAACCAGAGTGACGGTACCCGTTGTGGCAGCCACATTACTGCCTAGTAGCATATCCCCCGCAGCGGCAACGAACAGGCTGCCCTGTGATGAAACCGCAGAAGTCGAAACATTGCCACTGGCGCTAGCGAGCACAATATTCTGACCGGAGGTGGTAGGACCAGCGATAGAGATATCACCCAGTGTCTGTATCAGGACGTCACCGCTGGAATCATCAATCGCACCAGCGGCAATGACCGTGCCCGTCGCAGAAATATCGATGGTGTTTCCCCCCGCATAGACGCTATTGAGGTTGACATCAGAGGCACTGGCAATGGTCAGGTTGTCGACTCTGCTGAGAAAATTGAACTCGCCAAGGTCGACGTTCCCTATGCCTGCAGTAATTTGAAGCTCGGCAGGATCCTCTTGGTCGTGAGCCCCAATCAGGCCATTGACGTCACCTCCGTTGAGAATGTTCACAGCTGCGCCTACGGCATCCCCGTTGTTGGTGGTATCTATCTGCACACTCCCCAGCAGCATGACATTACCGATGGTAAAGTCGGGCTGGCCTGTGTTGTCAACACCAGCGATTGAAATGGCACCGCCCTCGTTTGAACCGACTGTGACCAGCCTGACTGCACTCCCAGCTGATCCCAGCGAAATATTCGGCGAAATAATCTGGATATTGCCATCCGGGTTAGTGGCGTTACCCGACTCAAGCCTGGGCAGAATGTCTGACTCGACCTCGATGAAACCACCCGCCCGTGTCGACAGCTTCAGGTCACCGACCTGGTTAATGCTGCCTTCTTTGATCGTGATACCACGGGCAATGATCTCTGCCGCCCGGTCAACGGTGAATGTTGCTTCAGGGTCTACGGTAACGACACTGCCCCTCGCATTCAACAGGAAGTTCTGCGCATCCACATTAACAAGTGAGGTATTTTCAGCGAGATTCAGCGTGACATTTTCCGCTGTCAGATTTAGCGAGCTGAACTTGTTATCTTCACCCTCGAGCACGATCTCCTGGGTCGGTCCTGTCACCGTCAACGTTGCCAGTCCATTAACGTCGAGAGAAGAACCTTCCACCTGCGTAATGCTATCAACGGACTCCATATTCAGCTGATTTTCAATCTTTAATCCAGAAAAGACTGTTGAGCTTGATTCCTTGATATCAGCGTTTATTGCTTCGATCGACAAGGTACCGAAGTTAACCGTGTCAGCCACACCACCACCGAGCTGAATATCTGCCGAGGCAGTCAGGCTGGCTTCGATTACAGCCGCAATGGCTGCCCTCGGTGAATTAAAAATGTTACCGGTTGTGAGGAGTGTGAAGCTGTCGGTATCAACGCCCTCGAGCGTCGTATCGTCAGCTTCAGCGAGAATGACATCACGACCGGTTACAGAAACCGTGCCAAAACTGTTTTGTGATCCACTGAGATCAATTGAGCCATCACCCCGATCCACGACGATGTCGGCATCACTGAACACGCTGATGGTGCCGCCGGTATTTGCCACGATATCACCGGTAATGGAGGTCAGCTGCAGGCTGGCGGCAGCATCGATGTTCTCAATCATGACATCATTCGTCTGGGTCAGCTGAATGCGTTCGCCTTTCAGATCGACAGAGCCAAAGGCCAGCGAATCATTCTGGTTTGTTCCGAGTGTGATATTTGCGCCTTCACCGACGGTAATATCAGCGAGCCCACGGACGACGATGTCATCAGCAATACTGTCTGTGACCGAACCACCCGATGTCAGCTTCAAACTAGCAGTATCGATATCGGCCAGTACGGTCGGCAGTGCGTTGACAACAATGACGTCATCCGCTTCGAGCGAGATCTCATTGAGGCGATTCGATGCATTCGTCAAAGTTACGTCAGCAAGTCCATCGTCGGCATCGATCACTAGGCTGCCATCAATATTTAACTGTTGTTCACCGACGACGGGACCGTTAGTCGTCAGGCGCAAACTGGTGACATCGACTTCGCCCAACTGTGTCGCGCCATCCGCCTCCAAAATCCGGACATCATCACCCGCTAGAGAAAGAGTGCCATAAGAATGGCTGCTCTGATCTAAGAAGATACTGGAGCCGGTGGCAGCCAGGCTAAAGCTGCCCGAAACGGAAATTTCACCGCCATCGCTGATGTCTCCCGAATTAGTGATGGCGACACTGTTCGCTGTAATCTCGCGCAGTTCAAGGTCCCGACTGTTGTTGATCTGGGCGTCCTGGGCCTTGGTGATACTCAGCGACGAGATAACATTGTTATTACCCGTCAGGGCAATAGTTTCATCCGAACCAAGATTGGCGGTAGTCAGCTGCACTTCGGAACCACTGGTCTGAGAGATCACGCCCACTGATGAGAGTGTCAGTGTTGAACCACTAATTCGTCCCAGCTGGATATTCTGGGCACTGTCCAGCGTCGCAGTCGATGCGCTCAGATCAACAACATCAAACTTGATGCCGCTATCCAGTATCACGTCGCCCGTTGCCGTGATAGATGCTCTACCAGCGGCCAGATCAGCCCCAAACACATCAGCAACGCTGCCTGAGACGTTCAGGGTCAGATCGTTGCTGATATTTATCACGTCAAGTTCTACATTGGTTTGTAGGGTGATTTCTGCACTGGAACCCGACAGAGAGAGGGTTTCAATAGAGGCAGTTGAATTCTGCAGACTGATTTCGTTAATGCCTGCGTCGAACGCCGCTGTACCCGCGACATTGATTGTCCCCCTGCCGCTGATGCCCTGCGTAGCAGTGAGAGACAGGTTAGTCACATCAATTGCGTTATCCAATACCAGTGCTTTATCGGTACGTACTTCGGCATTCACCGCCGTCAGCGCCAGCCCACCATACTGACTCGCGGTTTCCAGCAGGCTGACATTACCACCCAGGGTCTGGAAGGAAGCAAGACCGTCCACCGTCGTTATCCTGCCTGCCTGTTGGGTAATGTCTTCCGTGGTCCTTACCGTCAGCGTCGTAGCATCGACGGTATCCAGCAGAACGTCAGCGGCACTGTCTAGGATCACCTCCGAACCACTAATCGCGATACTGCCAAATCGGTTGTCGCCATCAAGTGTAATGTTGTTAGCGTTGACTTCCAGCAGCCCGGAAACCGTTAGCTGGGAGTTGCTGGTCTGGATAATATCGCCTGTTGTTACGACATTCGCTGCCTGCACACTAAAAGCACCCAGCTGAATATCGTCCGTCTCATTGATCTGTACCGCATCGGCTTCCGACACGTTAAGGACGTTGAAAGCCGTGTTCTGCAGCGTAACATTATTGTTATTCGCGCTGATGGTTGCAGCACCGGACACGCTGACCACATCGGCCAGGGTATCGGTCACCTCGCCGCTCACAGACAGCACCATATCTGCGACGTCGATACGCGTCAGCGTGAGCTCATCATCGTGCTGCAACGTCAGCGTGTCGGCGGCGGTGACGCTAAGATTCTCGAAGTTGATAAATCCATCCGTCAAGGAGATATCACTCGACGTCGAGAAGGTGGCGAGACCAGCCACTCGCACATCAGCACTTACTGCTGATGAGATTTCGCCGTTGGTTGCCAGCGTCAGCGTGTTTACTCCAATCTGGTCGAGAGCAACATTCCCGGCCATCAGGATGTTGGCAGATCCTGCTGTCAACGACAGAGCGCCAATCCTACTCTGCGTATTAGAGAGCTGGATCTGGTTGCTACCGGCATCAAGGACAGCCGTGCCACTGACCTGAATCTGGCCTGTACCAGTGATGTTTCCGAGCGAGGACAGGTTCAACTCACTGGCGTTGATGCTCTCGATAACGACGCCGCTAGCCGCTGAGACGTTGACGTTATTACCGGTGAGCGCAATCGATCCAAAGTTACTGTCCGGCTGCGTAATATTGATATCACCACCCTGCGTTGTGAGTGTCGAGAGGCCGGAAACATTCAGCGTCGTACCCTCGATTTGCGAAATGCTGCCGCCTGCATTGACAGTCAGTGTATTAGCATCAAGGGTTTCCAGGTTCACATCGCCCGCACTCTCAATCTGCAGCTCACTACCAGCAAGCTGAATACTGCCAAACGTATTGTCGCCATCAAGCACAATACTATCGGCGTCAAGACTAAAGACACCATCGACTGTCACTGTTGAGTCCGTGGTCTGAGCAACATCACCAGGCGAGGTCAGCGTAAATGAAGTTGCATCAATAGACCCAAGCTGGATGCTGTTGAACTCATTGACGGTTGTGTCACCCGCATTAACGACATTAAGAATATTGAAGTCCGCATTCTGAATCGTAATGGCAGCAGCATTCGAATCCAAAGTGGTCGTGCCAGACACCAGTAGCAGGTCTCCAGCAGTATCAGTGATCCCGTTTGCCGTCAGGTTCAAGCTCGTTGCCGAGACCTGACCCAGTTGAATCGCGGAGTCATTCTGTATCGCTACACTGTCTGCGGAGGCGATGCTCAGTTTAGCAAAATTGATATTGCCGGATGTCACCGAGATGTCGCCGTCGGTGGAGAGCGTGGTCTGGCCAGTGATATTCACATTTGCCGAGCCTGTTGAGCCGATAAGACCTGTCGTCGTCAGCGTTGCATTGGTGGCGCTGATAACATCCAAATCGACACTACCTGTCAGCACTATGTCGACCGTGCCAGCATCCAGAGACAGGGCCGCTATGGAGTTATTCGCGTTGGTCAGGTCAATATTATTGCCGTTGGCATCAATCAGGGCCGAGCCACTTACAACGATTTGCCCGTTACCTGTCACATCACCTGACACATCAAGATTCAGCGTCGTTGCGTCGATGCTCTCAATATTAATCTGGTTTGCC
>Ga0255759_10003612_pt1 | contig 13527 bp, 10 predicted proteins | sample 101ome_20_FD_179959 | JGI IMG/M metagenome (GOLD analysis project Ga0255759, IMG submission 179959) | Coastal salt marsh microbial communities from the Groves Creek Marsh, Skidaway Island, Georgia - 101404AT metaG (version 2) | ecosystem: Environmental > Aquatic > Marine > Intertidal zone >...
CCACCGGTCGTGCTGCTGCATCTCCCGATGCATCGCCGCCTCGTGTGCCATTCTCGCCCGCGCGTTCATCTCCATCTCATTAAGATGCATGTGCTCGAACCCACTCGTCATCTGCCCTTGCGCTTGCATGTGTCTCGCCATGACTGCGCTGCGACTTCGCGAAACGTGCTTGTCCAGCGGTGACACGCGCGCGTCGAAACGCGCGTCGGGAATCATCGGCATCGTCGGCGCCCCCATCGTCCTCGGTCCAGCCTCGTTCAATCTCGCGTCGACACCGTCCAGCAATCCCTCTCGCGCCAAGTTCATCCCGTTCGCCTCGTGTAACGCGGCGAACTCTCTTTGCTCTGCAGCGTCGAAAACGCGCGAATCGACTCGTCAGTCAAACGAACGCGCCGCAGGACGCGCCGAACGCGCAAACGCTCGCGCACGACGACACTCACCCGACGTTCGCACCGCCTGCATCTGTTGCTCGCGCGCGGCGCCGCCTCGATCGCCGAGAACGACGTTGGCGACGCGCGCGATTGGATTCTGCGTTTGGCCGCTCGGACCGGCCCCGTCCGCGGGCTCGCACGACGCCCCGCCCGTGGCAAGGTCGCGCATGAAGCGCGACATGTCGTCTCGGTCTCGTCCGAGCGACTCGCGTCGCGCGCGCGACGGGCGCGGCGGTGTGTGCGGGACGGCGTTCAAGGCGGGTCGAGTCGAGTCGAGTCGAGTCTCTGGCGAAAACGCGAATGGATTCGTCGCGCGGTCGGCTGAGCGCCAATACGCGATGATGATGAATGTTTCGATCAAAATGAATTTACGTGAGCACTAGAGCGACTTGACTCGGCTCGATATCGTGCGTGACTCTCCAATTGTAGAGGTAATAGTGCAAGTTGCCGTCGCCGATGCCGAATTTGAGCTCTCGAAGAAAGGTGTTGTTCTCCATCAAGTCGAGCGCGTTGAAGACGTCGAAATCGTTGCACTTGGCGAGAATGAGCGCATCTTCCATGAGTTCCACGAGAGGCACGGAGGTGGCGACGTTGTAATAAGAGTACGCCGCCTTGAGCGTCTTGTGCTTGGTGTTTCCGTGAATGATTTGCGACGGCAAATTGTAAAAGCTGATGAAATCGGTAATCATCTTCGTCTTTTCATCCTCCACGACGTACGAGTACACAACGTCTTCGCGAGGAAGCAATAAGTGCTCGACCTCCGCCTCACTCAAAATCGGCGCCACGGCGAATTTGCTAAGATATTTCGAGAGCAACGCCGCCACCTTGGGGACGTCGTCCTTGGTCATGTGTCGCAAACCTTCGGATTTCGGCTTTGGGCTAAGCTTGTACGCCTGCACGGCGCGAGACATGGAATTGTCTCTCCCCAAACGCGTGAACCCAATCTCAACCAACTTACGAATGTCCAAGCTTCGATGCCAATACCTCGCGCGGGAGATGGGTTTGGGCAACACGACGCCGGCGGTGTACGCCGCTTGCCACACGTCTCGCAGGTTGACGCGTCTCGTAATCTCCTTAATCAGCGTCGGCGCGATTCTCTTCGATCGCAACTTTTTATGAATGCACAAAAAGTTAATCTCCGCCAACTCAATCTCCCTGCCGTTCACCTGCACTTTCGCCGGAACACCGGTGATGAATGCGACGAGCGTCTTCGTCACCTTGAGCCGCACGCCCACGTGCCAGTCCACGTGATATCCCGGCGGTCGAAGCGCCCACTTCAAAAACTCCTGCGAGTACTGAAACCGAAACATCGCGTCATCATCCTCGACGTAATTATTCGTCAACAGCTCGTACACCTCCTCCTGCGTCTTCTCGCACGTCAAGTCGCACGAGCACCACTCGTATCCCGGCGGCAACGCGCCCCCCTCCTCGGACACCTCCGTCGGCGTCTTCGGCGCGTCGATCGGTCCCTCCTTGAGCGCCTCGCCGCGAACGTCGTCGCCGAACTGTCCCACCGGCTGCGTCTCCCAAAACTCGTGCGTCGGCATTCGAGTCGCGTCGCTTAAACGCTGGCGCACGAGCGCATCCAGAAGCGATCCGACGTCCGCCGCGCCCTCGTTCTCGCGCTCCGCACCGCGAGGCGCGCTCGAGCTCGTCGCGGACGCGTCGTTCTTCGCGCTCGGCGACGCTTCCGCGCTTCGCGTCTCCGATTCCTCCGGCATGGCGGCGTCGCGCGGGGATCTGTGCGGTCGGGCGCCGTTGCGCCCGAGACCGCAACGTTCGAACCGAGCCTCGCGTCAGAGCGCGACGCGTCGCCGGTGTGCGCGCGCGCACGCGGAGAGACGCTCGAAGACGTTCCCCGCGCGTGCGCGCGCGCGCAGAGAGACGCACGCGTCGATCGCGACCGATCGCGGCCGAACGCGCGACGCACACGCGCCAGGTGGCAGAAATCCAACGCGAGCGTCGCGCGCGGTAGACGGGCACGTCGTGCGAGATGACGAACGCGTGGTACGTCGGGTACAAGGCGGCGCATCACGCCACGGGGTTCATGGCGTGGTCGAGCGCCGTGGTGGCGCTGGCGTTGGTGGCCATGCACGTAAAGCACTACACCATGCCGCACGTGCAGCGACACATCAACCGCGTGATTCTCATCGTGCCCGTGTTTTCTTTGCTGAGTTGGATCGCGCTCGTGACGAACGATACGAACGCGATTTACATCGAGGTGGTGCGGGATTGTTACGAGAGTTGGGTCGTGTATAATTTTTTGAATCTTTGTCTGGCGTACGTGGGAGGTCCGGGCGCCATCGTCAACGCGATGTCGGGGAAGGAGATAAAGTGTGGGTCTTGGTTGAAGATGACGTGCTTTTTCGAGCGGGATCTCGTCGTGGATGGGAACTTCATTCGAAGGTGTAAGCAAGGGTGCTTGCAATTCGTGTACATCAAGCCGATACTGTCGATTTTAGAAATCGTACTGCAAGCGAAGGGGCGGCTCGGAGACGGTCAGATCAACTTTTTGAAGGCGTACGTGTACATACTCTTCGTTTATAATATTTCGTACACTGTGGCGCTGTATGCCCTGTGGATGTTTTACCTCGGCGCGCACGATCCTCTGGCCAAGTACAATCCGTTGCTGAAGTTTATCATCGTGAAGAGCGTAATCTTTTTGAGTTTTTGGCAAAGCTTCTTCACCGCGATGGCGGTGAGAACCGGTAGCTTAGAAAACGCACAGGAAGGTCGGGCGGTACAAGATGTTCTCATCTGTTGCGAGATGGTCATCATCTCATTCTTGATGTGGTTCGCTTTTCCTTACTCGGATTTCGTCGATCCGAATGGGTCGAAGCGCGGATTCGTCTCAAACATCGTCAACTTTGTATCCGTTCGCGACGTGTTTGACGATACGGTTCATCAATTCGGGGCGACGTATCAAGATTACACGTTACACGGCGACGGCGTGACGCCCGATAGAACGATCACCATGCGCACGTTTGTACCGACGGGTCGCTCGAGCGGACCGACGAGCGACACCGCGAGCCTTGCCGCGAATCCCGGAATGGAGAACGCAATCTGGGACGGCGACGTCGAGCGAGGACCGAGTGGACCTTCGGATGCGCCGCATCCGGATGATTCGTACGCACCGCCACCGCCCGCACACGAAATGATCACGTTCGCGGGGAGCGACCCGACGCCGGCATCTTGAGATAGCTTCTAGATAACACACGCGGCGAACCTCGTCTGTTGATTGAGGGGAGGGGTGAACCGCGCTTGCATTGATATAATTTAGTACAGACGACATAAATAGAATACAACTTAACGCGCATCGACTACAACTAATCGAGATAGAAGAGCGTCACGAGTTTTCGCATCGTCTTCGCGTTGCGACACGTCTCCAACAACAATCTCGAATCGTGAAACGCGAAGACGATGATTTGTTTCACCTTGCTCACGATCGTGTCGTTACAGATTCTCGACGCCTCGACGAGAGGCATGTCGTCGTTCTCCGGCGCCTCCATTATCTGCGCCACACTTTCCAATAATTCTCGAGATTCTCGCGGCTGTTTCGCCAAACTCTGCGGCAACACCACGGTGAGCAGCTCGGGCTGCTCGGCGCGCAGCGCCCCTCGAATCACCGCCGCGTTCGTCCCGGTCGCCCCACTCGTGTAGATGTGATTTCCCGTAAGACACAACGCGTACGCCAAAATTTCAATCAATTGCTGATGCATGAAACCCATGTTTCTCGTCCCGAAGAAGCCGATCTCTTTCGGGCAATCCTCTTGAATCGCGATGAGCTCTTGCAAGTAATCCACGTCGAGCGTCATCCCGCTCGGTTTATCCTCCACCGCCGCCACGCCCTTGACCACAGCGTCACCCTGCGTGCTCAGTCCATCGCCAGAGTAATCCGCCCCGAACGCAAACTCCAAATCCTCGCGAGGACCCGCGGAGACGGGCGCCGCGTCGTCGGCGGCGTCGAAACGCCTCGTCGACGCGCCCATCGACCCGACGTCCTCGTCGTCGTTCTTGTCGTCGTCGTTTCTCGCGCGCGCGCGACCGCGCGCGCGCGAACGAGTCAACCACGTTCGCGAGACGCGCGTCGAGAGCGCGACGCGCGTCGCGCGCGTCGAGAGCGCGCTTCGGGTCGCGGGGCGATCTAACATCGAACCGACGCGATCGCGCGTCGACGCGCGCGAGGCGAACGTCCCAGGCGCGCCGGCGCGCGACGAAAAGCGCGCGATGATCGTCGGCATCGTCGGCATCGTCGGCATCGTCGACGACGCGTGAGATGGCGCGCTCGCGCCGTCGAGGGCGAGCGGCGTGTGAGGTCCCGGAGCGTCATCGTCGTGGGCAGAGCCTCCTCATCGACGGACGCGCGACGCGCGACGCGCGGCGTCATGCAGCGACTGACGAAGCTCGGTGCGGTGGCGAACTCGTTCAAAGCCGGTGCGTCGAGCGTGGCGAAGAACATCGTCTTCGGCGCGCCGGAGCTGGACGTCGACGACGGTGGGGCGGAGCCGTTGCTGGACAGATTAATCAACGGCGCGCTCTCGGTCGATCGCATCGCGGCGGCGGGGTCGCTGCGCGATCTGGTGGGGAAGAATGATCTCGCGCGCGCGTTCGTCGCGTCGGTCGGGGTGCAGAAGATGTTTGAGACGCTGCGAGACACGAACGATGACGACGCGTTGGTGCGGGCGACGCTCGAGGCGATGCACGCGTCGGCGAGCGGTCCGGCGAGCGCGGGGAGGGACGCGGTGAGAGCGGCGATATGCGGTGACGCTAGAAACATCGCGCAGCTCGTGAGTGAACTTCGCGGGGAGGACTTTTACTCGAAATTGCACGCCGCGCAGGTGCTGAGCGAGGTGAGCGAGACGCAGGGCGAGGCGTTGCGAGCGGGCGCGGCGGCGGATCCCACCGCGGTACCCACGCTCATGGACGCCACGAAAGAAAACGAAGTGATTCGAAACGAGGTATTGTTGGTGCTCGTCGCGTTGACGAAGCGCGACGAAGAGTTGCAAAAGATTGTGGCGTTTGAGGGCGCGTTTGAGCGAGCGTTTGCGGTGATGCGCGAGGAGGGAGGCGTCGAGGGCGGGGTCGTCGTTCAAGACTGTTTAGAGCTGTGCAATAATCTGCTTCGGGATAACCCCAGTAACCAGACGCTGTTTCGAGAGAACGGCTTCATTCGAAGCGTCCCGGGGATGGCTGCGGTCGAGAGAGAGATCGGCAACGGCGGGATGCAAGGCATTTCGGCGCAAAAGGCGGCGAACGCGCTCTGCGCGCTCGAAACGATTCATTTACTCGTGAGTCCGGACGAGGACGTCGGAAAACGGAAACACGCGCGCAGAGATGAAGAGTTGGACGCGCTGATGAAGCAACAACGCATCGAAGGCTGCAAAGCGAATCAAAACGAACTCGCGAAGCACGGAACCATTGAAATTCTCGTTCGCGCATCCATGGGTGATTCCGCCGTCAACGCGGTCAGCGTGCGCGTTGCAGCGCTTCGGGCGCTCGCGGCGATTGTTCGCGGCCACGATGCGAATCAGACTGAACTATTTAGCTCGACCGCCGATCGAGCGGGCACGGTGACTGAACCCGCGTTGTTGGCGTGCGGACGTGCCGCGTTGCACAGTTCATCTCGTGCTGAGCGTCTCGCCGCGGCACAAGTGTTGGGGGCGTCTATGCGAGGCAATAAAGACGGGCAATTGCTGTTGGTATCCACACTCGCACCCACTGGACTGGGATCTGACGATGGAAGTGATGAGTCTTCTCTCGGCGGCTTACTCGCACGAGCGCTCATGCCGAAGGGTGGTTCGCAGGTTGCGTTCGACGATGCGAGCGTCGCCGCGGCAAACATATTACGAGATATGCTGCATCAAAACGACGAAAGTAGGTTGAAGGCGCTCCGCGTCAATCTCGAGCCTCTGAGTGCGCGATCGAACGCCTCTGAGCTCCTGTTGCCGAGATGCATACGTCAACTCGCCGTGACACACACGAACGAAGATGACAAGGGCATAGTTGAACAGTTGCAGACTGTGCTCTTACGGCTGTTGATCGTCTGGTTGTACGGTTGCAAACCGGCTGTGGACGCGTTTCTGTCGTCGCCCGGGCATCTACCCGCCGTAGCGGACCTCGCTCGCATGGGCGGAAGTACCGAGTCGCCTCACGTCGCTGCGCTCGCGTGCGTCGTCCTCGGATGCTGCTTGTTGGAGAGCTCAGGAACTGTATTAGATGTCGTATCCTCGCGGGTCGGTCTGCAAAACTACTTCATGAAGTGGGAGGCGATGACGTCTTCGCAGTTGTACGCCGACGCGTCACGAGCGCCGACATTGCCCAAACCTTTGACGAGGGCAAACGCTGCGAGTCTTGCGACGCAGGACGAGGACACCGACGCGCCCGGTAATGGATTATACGATCATGATATCACAGTTTTCATCGAAAAGCTGGAAGAAAGCGTGAAATCAGCCATCATGTCGATGTACGCAAAGCCAGCCGGGGATGCGCAAGTGGCACCCAGCATCGCGAAGAACGAGAATGAAGACGACGCCTCCTACGCGTCTCGTTTGCAAGACGCGCTACGAGAACGCGATAGCGAATTAGCAGAAGTACGCTCGCGCAACGCCGTGTTGGCCGAACAATTGCTGGGGTCACCGTGTGCCGACGGGTATGCAAAGGCGAGCGACGACGCGCCCATCGAAAATGGAGCTCGTGCGGCGTCAAACGAAACACTTCGCGCCGCCGTGGACGCGGCGAAACGGGCGAGCGCGCAAGAAATAGAAACCCTGAAAACAGAGTTGGAAGAGATGCGAAGAGTCGCCGAGGAACGTCAGGAATCTCTCACATCGTTGAGCACCGCGTACAATGGTTTAGAGGCGGAGGTGTATAGACTCGAGTCAGAAGCCGACGTCTTGCGGAAACAGTTGCACGCGATCGCGGAATCAGACAGCGGTGCGGCTCCAGACACTGCCGCGATCGATGCCGCGCGCGACGCCGGTCGTGAAGAGGGCCGGCGTCAGGCTGAGACCGAGGGTGAAATACGACTCAGGGAAGCCGTCGACGCCGCGGTGGCTGAATCGGAAAAATCACACGAGGCTGAATTCAACGATCTCCTCGCTTGTCTCGGACAGGAAGAGGCGTCAAAGGATCTTCTGTTTAAGAAACTCGTCGCCCTCGGCGAGAGCGAGGCTGCGCTCACCGAAGAGCTCGCAGCCATAGTCATAGAAGATGATTGATTTGTCAACACATACAACCGTCGTAGCAACCACATTCCACGTCGGTCGCCGGCGACGCTCGGCGCGTTCATCCGGAGGCACAGAGACGCGGGGCGTCGTCTCGGATCGATATGGGCGCCGGACTCGCGAAATTACGTCGAAGCGGGCCGTTGGACGCATCCGATTGCGCTGAGCTCAAGCCAGTCTGGGGGCCGTTCGTAGACACCTTCGTCTCCACCCTGCACGCGCAGGGCGCCGCCGTCGTCCATCGCGACTCCGTAGAGAGCGTGGAGGTGCCGTCGACGTCGTATCGTCGGCCGAGCGTCGAGCGTTTGGTGGCCATCGGCGACGTGCACGGAGATTTGGACAAGACGAGAGAGGCGTTTCGAGCGGCGCGACTGACGAACGAGCGCGATGAGTGGATCGGTGGCACGACGACGTGCGTGCAAGTCGGAGATCAACTCGATCGTGGGAAAGATGAGGTGGCCATTCTGCACTTTCTCGAGCGATTGCGAGCGGAGGCTCGAAACGCCGGCGGAGAGCTCATCGTGATGAACGGGAACCACGAAACGTTGAACGTTGCTGGACGGTATAGGTATGCGTTGACGGAGGGGAGCGCTGATTTTGCGCGTTGGCGCGCACGCCAGGACATTGGCAAGGCGTTGAAAGCGAACTGCGGGCTTTCGGCGGGATTGTGCGAGACGAGAATCGGTGAAGCCGCCAAGTCGGACACTTTGCCCAGTTTTGTGAAGGAGCACGAGCGCGACCGTTGGCGTGCGCTGGCGCCCGGCGCGCCCCTGACGCTTCGATTCCTCGCCCATCAACCGGTGGTCGTCGCGGTCGGGAGCACACTCTTCGTTCACGGCGGGGTTTTGCCCGAGCACGTGCAATATGGTTTGGACTCGTTGAACGCCGAAATTTCGACTTGGATGAAACAGGGCAAAATTAAAAACGCACCACCGATGAGCGTTCAGGGCAGAGATTCTTTGGTTTGGGCGCGCGATTACTCGCACGTGCAAGAGCACAAGTGCGACTGCGACCTGCTCAAGGAGACGCTCAAGATGATTCCGGGCGTCGACCGCGTCGTCGTCGGCCACACCATTCAGCACCCGCATGGCATCACCTCGGCGTGCGACGGCAAAGTCATCCGGGTCGACGTTGGTATGTCCAAGGGATGCGTTGATGCGAAACCCGAGGCGCTGGAGATTCTCAGGGATGGCGAGGTCTTGACAAAATTAAAACTCGGCGACGACGGTCAAACAGTGACGGAGACTTTCGGTACGAATTAGACGCGAAGAGTAGAACATGTAAGAGAACTAGGTTACAGGTCGTGTATGAATTTAGGGGTTGGTGCAAAGACTCGTGCACACTCTCTCGAGGTAGCCAATCGGGTTGCTCGTAAAGGAAGTGCCGATGGGCACGCACGTGTTGTCGTCGGCGTTGGTCGAGCACATGATCGACTTGACCCACGGCATCAATTTCGGTTGCGTCGTCGGGGTGACGACGGTACCGTCCTTGTTGGCGTAGATAAATTTGCCCAAATACTTCGGCGGCAAGTGTCTGTACGGCGCGTGACGAATACCCGTCGTAATGAAGAGCAACATCGTGTAGACGCCCGCGCAGAACAACCAGAGAGCCAGGATGTACGCAGACAACTTGGCGATGTTTTCCCAGCTGTACTCGTACCCGGGCTCCGCCGGCACCGGGGGCTCCTTCTGCGCGCGTCGAGAAAACCCAATCACGGAGTCACATCGTCAGTCTCGTCGTCCTCGCTCGCGTTCGCGCGCCCAGTCGCCGGCACCACGCTCGGGCCGAAGCCGTCGACCGCGAAGCGTCGACGCCATCATGCCATCCGCGCGCGCCCGCGCGCCCGCGCGTTCGCGCCGCGGACGACGCGAATCGATGCACACAAAACACGCGCACCGATCGCGCGCGTCGACGTCCCCATCGCGCGCGCACACCGCGCGTGCACACCGCGCGACGACCCGAGAATCGATCGCCGCGAAGGTTTTCGCCACCGCGCGCCGCCCGCGGATCGACATCCGCGCCCCCGTTCGCGCGCTCGACGCGCTCGACGCGCGGCGATCGCGCGACGGACGCGCGCGTGAATTCGCATTCGGTCGTTCGCACCTCCTTCTCGCTCTTCTTTCCGAACATGTCGGCGTCGCACTGGCGTCGACCGCCGAGACGACGCGATTGGTCGGAAGGCGGCAAGGGTCGAGTGCATGTATTCGAGGGTTTGTGACTCGAGGGTTACATATGTAAACGCGCAAATCGCTAATGAAAAAAGTGCACGCCGAGGTCAGAAGAGCGTCTTCGAGAGCGTGTTGACGACGTCGGCGAGGACGGCGGCGTCGCCGGCGGCGATGACCTCACCTTGGTATGATCCGGCCTCGAGCGAGGCGCTATCGGCGGTGAATCGGAGTTCCTCGCCCTTCCAGTCCGTCATGTGGCCGCCCGCGCCCTTGACGATGGGCACGAGCGCCATGTAGTCGTACGGCTTGAGATCCGCCTCGACGACGAGGTCGGCGAACCCCATGGCCAGCAAACCGTAGGCGTAACAATCGCATCCAAACATCGGTATCTTCACCTTGGACGCGAGGGTGTCGTATCTCGCCTTGTTCATGCCCTCGAACATGTACGGGGTCGTGCTATACATGTACGCGTCGCCGATGCTCGCGCACTTTTTCACGGAAATCGGTTCGCCATTCATCGTCGTCTGCCGTCCGCGCACGCCCACCCATCGCTCGTTCAACACGGGCTGGTCTAACACGCCCAACACCGGCTCACCGTCGCGCAAGAGCGCGATGAGAGTCCCCCAGAGCGGTTTTCCCGTGATGAAACTCTTGGTGCCGTCAATCGGGTCGAACACCCACGTCCACTCGCTCGACCCACCGGCGCCGAGCTCTATCCCGTGCTCCTCTCCGAATATCGCGTGCGTCGGAAACTCTTTCGTCACCATCGCTCGCATCACCGATTCCGCCGTCTGATCCGCGATCGTCACCGGCGACTCGTCGTTTTTATCCTCCACCTCGAGCGCTCGCGCTCGAAAGTACGCCGTCGTCACCTCCCCCGCCGCCGCCGCCAATCGCTCGGCGAACGCGACGTACGCCTCGGGCACGTCCTCGACCTCGACCTCGCGTTCGCCCTCGCTCGCGCGACTCCGCGCGCGCCCGCCTCGCCCCGCGAAGACGGCGTCACGCGTTCTCGTCGCGCCCCGCGTCGACCCCGACGCGCGCGCGCGCGCCGACCCCGTCGTCACCGTCACCGCGCGCATTACCGACGACGTCATCGTCCGCGTCGTCGTCGTTTTTTCTCGTCGCGACCCGACGTCCGTCCTCGCGCGGAGGACACTGCGGGCGCGCGTCGTCGTCGTCATCGTCGTCTCGAGGCTCGAGCGCTCGAGACGACGTCACACCGAACCGCTCGCGCGCGCGCGATGGCGGACACGAACAGAATCCAAAAAGAACTCAGAGAGATCGCGTCGGACACCGCGAGCGGGGTCACGGTGGCGCAACACGGCGATAGTTTGGTACACATGAAGGGCACGATCCGAGGTGCGTCATCGATCCACCAACATCGATCGACTTCATCCGCGCAACGCGTGCGCGCGCGTCGTTCGCGCGACGTCTCGCGAGGTGTTTCGCGTGGACGCGACGTTGACTGACGTTTCGCACGGTCGCGCGCGTAGGTCCGTCGGATACGGTGTACGAAGGGGGCACGTTTCACATCGACATTCAGATCGGCGCGTCGTACCCATTCGAGCCGCCGAAGATGAAATTTTTGACAAAGGTGTGGCATCCGAACGTGTCGAGCGCGAGCGGGGCCATCTGTCTGGACGTATTGAAGGATCAGTGGTCGCCTGCGTTGACGCTGAAGACGGCGCTGTTGTCGTGCCAGGCGTTGTTGGCGGCGCCGGAGCCTGACGATCCGCAAGACGCCGTCGTCGCGCGCATGTACGTGGACGAACGGAGCACGTTCGACGAGACGGCGAGGGAGTGGACGAAGAAGTACGCGACGGAGAATCAGGCGGATCCGGCGGTGAGTGAGTTGATGGAGATGGGATTCAGTGAGAGCGCGGTGCTGAAGGCGATGACCAAGTGCGGTGGGGATAAGACGCGCGCGTTGGAGGAATTGCTCGGAGGGTGAGCGTCGAGTTCGCGCCGACGATGACGACGAGACGAGAAGACGATGATGTGAGAGGCACTGTAGCACCAGAACACAACACACCGAAAGGTGTGTGATAGCATATTAAAAAAATATACATAATGACATCGATGCGTTTCAGGTTGGCGCGCGCGTGTGTGGTCGCTTTCGTCGTCGCGTGTTCGTCGTCGACGTGCTCGGCCGAAACGTTCGCGCGTTCGAGGAATGGGGCGGAATTCGACGCCGGGGACGTCGTCGCGTGTTCGGGGGCACCTCTGCGAGAATTTGTCGTCGGTCGAGTGATGTGCGTTCGTCAACCGTTCGACGTGTCGGCGTTACCGAGGGTTGACGTCGACGGGCTCACCGCGGACGTTCGAGTGTGGGTGAACGACGAACCTCAAATCGTGCGCGGCGAACCGCGAATCACGACCGATGGCGTCACCTTCAGTTTCGTGCCGAACAAAAATGTGCAAAATGGAACATTGACCGTCGCCTCGACCATCGAACCCAAAGCGCGCGTGAGTGCGGGGTATTATGATGTCGTGTGGTACGAGTTGAGCGTCGTCTGGCCGACGTTCTTCTCGAGCACTCGCGTGGAGCCGGAAGAAGAGGAGGAGGAACATATCAACGCGACGGTGGATTTCAATCCATTTCCATGCACGTGGTTCCTCGGAGCGGACTACCTTTGCAATTCCACGACGTGGATGTCAGGTTAAACAAGGCTAACTCCTATGTCTACTCTGCTACGAGGGTGTGACTACGCGTTTTCCTCCTCTGCGGAGGGTTTTCTTCGACGCACGGTGCGTCGCGGTTTCGCTCGCTCGCTCTTTGTAATCTTTTTCGGACCATCGTCTTTCTCGCTCAGTTGTTTCGCCTTGCGCAGCGGCAGAGGGACCGAAGATTGCGTACCGGTCACTTTTGAGATGAGCTCGCGGCTTTTTTCTATGCGGTCTTGTCTCGTGCCTTCACGCTTCCTAGTCGGCGGCGGGAGGTCAACCGCCACTCGGGCGCCCCAATCGACTTTGCCTCTACCGGAACGCGCCGTACCATCGCGACCCGACGAGCGAGGCATTGACACGGAACGCTCCGGCTTTTTCGTGCCAGTGAGCATCGCCGAAATACTGTCGAGAAGGAAAGACCGTTTCGCCGGTTGTGGGTTCTGTCCGAATCGTCGTCGCTCTCTCGCGTGACACAACATGAGCTTACGTTTCGCTCGAGTGATTCCGACATAAAATAACCGAACTTCCTCGTCTTGGTCGTCGTCGCCGTCGCCATTGCGCACGAAGGGAATCAAACCGTCCTCGACGCCCGCAATGAAGACGGAATTGAATTCCAAACCTTTACTCGCGTGCATGGTCATCAATTTCGTCGTGTCGCCGCCCTCCTCTTCCTTGCTCTCGGCGCTCGTCAGAAGCGAGATGCCTTCGAGAAACGCGCCGAGGGCTTCCAAGCCGACACGATCTTGGATCGCATCGTCGACGTTTTGCGGCGGTTCCTTCGCCAAGTGAATGAGCTCTTGCACGAACGCCCAGCGTTCGCTCCCATCGTCCGCGTCTTGCACGATGGTGTCGTACCCAGTGTTTCGGATGATTTCTTCGAGTAATTCTCCGGGCGTGGCGTTCACCGCGATCGCTTGCATCTCCGTCATCAACTGCGCAAATTTGAGCACCGCCGTCCTAGCCCGAGAGGACAGGCCCATCTCCTCTGCGCTCGGTAATAACTCGGCGTTTTCATCCGGTTCCCGCATCCAAGCT
>Ga0255759_10003619_pt1 | contig 13514 bp, 13 predicted proteins | sample 101ome_20_FD_179959 | JGI IMG/M metagenome (GOLD analysis project Ga0255759, IMG submission 179959) | Coastal salt marsh microbial communities from the Groves Creek Marsh, Skidaway Island, Georgia - 101404AT metaG (version 2) | ecosystem: Environmental > Aquatic > Marine > Intertidal zone >...
CGTTGTTTTTGGGTAAAATTTAACTATGGGGGATGATAATAATATAAGAGACTTTAGAGCATTTAAGCATGTATCAAAAAACTATAATAATGCTAATTTTTCACCTCTAGAAACCTTAATTCATAGTAAATTTTCTACACCCTTACAAGGACGCTTAAGAAAACCAAGCCCAAATAAAGATTATGCACAATCTTTACTTAAAATACTAGAAAACTTAAACTAGTTTAAATGTTTATATTAAAATTTTTTCGTTGTTTACTTGCGTTTACGTTTATTTGCTGTTTTTCTTATAATACCATTCAAGCACAAGAACTTCATGCTGATTTATATGTTATTGGAAGTAGTCAGAGCCAATCTCAAGGAAAGTGGCATATGAAAAGTCAGCGTATTGGGAATAAACTCTTTCCCTATCACGTTATTTTCACCAATACCGATGGAGTAAAAACAACCGAAGAAATTATTACTTTTAAAGAAAACTTATTTCATAGTTACACATGTATTCGACATAATATCGGTGAAACAATTACGGTTACTATGGCTGAAAATCATATCGAATATAAACGCCTATTTGAAAATACAAAAACTATCAAAAAAAGAGAATTAGCAACTAATTTTTTGGCAGGTCCATTAATCGTTCCGTATATTCAAAAACATATTAATGATTTAAAAAAAGGAAATGTTCATAATATTGAATATGCTGCAATATCGCATTTAAGAACCATTGCTTTTGAATTAAAAATCGAAAAAGAGTTATCAACTGCTGATCGTTTGGTGTTTAAATTTAACCCAAAAAACTTTCTTTTTAATAAATTTGTTGATCCAATTTATTTTTATCTAAGCCCATCAGGTGATATTCTTTATGAAATTGTTGGTAGAACAGCGGCAGTAACTCGTGATAATGATACGATTATTGCACTTGATTCTCATTATATATTTAAACCTATGATTTATACTCGCTAATCATCACCTAACATTTGCATTAGACATAATTTATGGTATGTTTTTTTTATGAAAAGAAAACTTACATTAGATCATTTGACTGAAGCACCTCAGTATCTGACTCATTTGGATGAAAAAACTACCGATGATGTTGGCTTCTCATTTTTAGATTTTATTAAAGATGAGCTTTCAATGGATGTACTTAGTGTAATCATCACTAACTATAACAGACAAGCGTCTTCTCTATTATATGTTCTTCGTTTGGATAGGGAAAAATTAGAGTTATATGAATCGCATAAAACCACAGAAAATAATATTCGTTATCATTTTTCAGATCATTCGATCTATTTAAATAATAAATCGATGGGATCTTTATATAAAAATGCCTTTAAAAAACGATTAAATGATATTATTAAAGATTTAAAATTAAATCAGTGTGATCTATTTGAAGAAGCTCTTTAAGTTTTTAGTTTCTCCTATTGTATTTTTTTATTCTTTTTTAACTCATATTGGCTATCGTTGCTATCTTACGTTACTCTCTTTTACGTTATATTGTCGCTATCCAAGACTTACAATTTTAGAGATAAGTTATTTACTTGAAGAAGTTTTTTATTTTTTAAACCTTCCACTTCGTTTGATTGGTCGAGTTTTTTCACATAAACCAATCTACGAACCTGTTTATGGCACGATTAGCTTTTCAGGTATTCATACATTGGCAAAAAAGCTCCATATTAAACACTATAGTGTTTGTGATATTGGTTCTGGTAAAGGGAAATTATTATTTTTTCTTGCCATTGTTCATGGGTGTCGTTGTATCGGTATAGAAAATTATCGATGGTATAGATTAGTTCACAAACTATTTGCTAGTTTTCTAGGATTAAAGAAATCCATTACTTTACTTGAACAGGATATTACTAAAAATCCAATTCCCAAGGCTGATGTTTATTTTATTTCGGGTCTTGGATTTCCGGTAGAAACATTAAATTATATTCAAAACCAATTACAGCCTTTGGTTTCAACTCATATCATCATTAGTGTTGGTGTGATTTTTCCTAATTTTGCACCTTATTTAAAAGAAACGATTTCCATCCCCTACTCTTGGGGCTTTTGTGATACTTATATTTATCATGGTATAGATTCCACTGATAAAGATTGATACACTATCTGCTATGCTCACAGCCTTAAGGATTCAAAATTTTATTACTATTAAAGACTTTGAATCAGATTTTTTTGATGGGCTTACTATTTTTACTGGGGAAAGTGGTAGTGGGAAATCGGTTATATTTACGGCACTGTATTGCTTGCTTGGTAAACCATTTCCTGAATCCTTAATTCGTGCAGGTGCTGAACGTGCAGAATGTGAAGCTGTATTTTCAATAAAACAATACAACAATGAATTTTTAAATTCATTTACTGATGATGGCGATACTTTAATTATTTTTCGACAACAATCTAGACATAAATCTGCACAAATAAAAATTAATTCTCGTACTGTAACTCAAAAAACACTCAAAGATATTGGAAATCATATTGCGACTATTGTTAGTCAACATGAGCAATTATCATTAATGAATACAGCCTATCAACTAGAATTATTAGATCAGCGTGACTCAGATATTGCATTGCTAAAATCAGACTATCAACAGCATTACAATGATTACAAGAAAAAACAACGTGCTTTACAATTATTTGAATCAGAAATTTCAGATCAAGCTCAACTTGATTTTTTTCAATTTCAATATGATGATATTGCCCAACACAATTTTTTACCTGATGAAGAACTAACATTAACAACTCAAAAAAAAGAACTTTCACAACGAGCTTCAACACAACTTGCCTACAATGCCATTACTCAAAATTTAACTACAGCAATTAACGGCCTTCATACAACATCATCAAAATTTACCCAACTTCAAACAGCATCCTCACAAAAACTATCCGAACGGTTACAGTCCACAATTCATGAATTAGAAGATATTAGTTTTGAGGTATCTCAGGATCAACACGGCTATGAAAACAATCACTCATTATCTGCTGATGATATTGAAAATCGTTTAGATTTAATTTTTTCTTATACCTCAAAATATAAAAAGCTTTCATTACAGCAATTATGCGCTTATCGAGATGACCTTGCTGAAAAAATTAATTTTGCTAAAAATAAAAGTGCTACATTGCTATCTTTAACAGAAGAACTTGAATTAGCTCAAAATACATTAAAACACTGTTCTGATGCAATTCGTAATTTACGGATTAATGCAGCAAGTAAATTTAAGCATGCGCTTATTCCAATTTTACAATCTTTAGGATTCGACCATGTGCAGTTTGATATTCACTTTGAAGAACTTTCAGAATTTAACAGTTCGGGTGCTGATAGTATTGAGTTTATGATTAGCATTAATCCAGGTAATGAGCTTAATCCGTTAGCAAAGGTTGCTTCTGGTGGTGAATTATCCCGGGTTTTATTGGCTATATTTTCTTTGCAACCTCAGTCTCAACGGTGCCAATTATATTTATTTGATGAAATTGATACTGGTATTGGAGGCATTGTTGCTAATGCTATGGGCAAGCAATTAAGTATTATGGGTGCTACGCAACAATTATTTTGTATTACTCATTTGGCTCAGATTGCCACAGTTGCTAATCATCATATGCTAATTTCCAAGCATTCATCTACATCTACAACAGAAACGCATTGTCGTTATCTAACAGATACGGAAAAATCTACAGAGTTAAAACGCATGGTTGGTGGCGAAGCTATTATTAAAACGTTTGCATAATTGAAAAAGCACTATTTTTTCGGTTTGTAGTTATGCTATAATTTTGACTTATGTGTGGAATTGTAGGTTATGTAGGCGATAGAGATGTTTCTGCTGTTCTAATTGTAGGCTTAGAACGACTTAGTTATCGAGGTTATGACTCCTCTGGTATTTCTGTTATTTCAGATAATGAACTTAGTTTTTGGAAAAAGTCTGGAAAAATTCATGAGCTAAGTAAAATTCTAGATGGACTAACGATTAATGCTTCGCTTGGCATTGGACATACCCGTTGGGCTACCCATGGTATTCCTAATGATATTAATTCTCATCCTCATTTAGATAAAGCAAAAAAAATATCAATTGTACATAATGGTATTATTGAAAATTATCTAGAAATTAAAGAAGACTTGATTAAAGATGGCTATGTGTTTCGTTCTCAAACAGATACTGAGGTAATTGTTCATTTAGTTGATAAATTATTTAAGGATAGTCTTGTTCAAGCCTTAGCTGATGCATGTAAGCAATTAAAGGGTTCTTATGCGGTTGCTTTAATTTCAGAATTAGATCCGAATAAAATTGTTGTTGGTCGATCTGGAAGTCCTTTAATTATTGGACAAGGCCAAAATGAAAATTTTATTTCTTCTGATATCAATACAATTTTACCTCATACAAAAAATATTATTTATTTAGAAGACAATCAATTTGGTGAAATTTCAAAAGAAAGCATTGTTATTTATGATAATAAATTAACCCCAATTACCCCAAAAATTGATCATGTAAACTGGGACCCTGTTCAAAGTGAAAAAAATGGCCATGATCATTTCATGCATAAAGAAATTCATGAGCAACCTGCTGTAATTCGACGAATTATATCAAAATATGTAAACAGCAAGGGTATTATCTCATTTAAAGATGTGGCTAAGTTACCATTAAAAGATGTGTCTCGCTTTATCATTCAATCTTGCGGAACATCATGGCATGCTGGACTTATCGGACGGTACATGCTCGAAAATTATGCAAAAACACCTTCGGAAGTTGATTATTCTTCTGAATTTCGTTATCGACGCATGATTTCTAAAGGCAAGGATATTGTTATGGCTATATCGCAATCTGGTGAAACAGCGGATACATTAGCAGGTATACGTGAAGCAAAATCTCACTTTTTCCCAATTTTATCATTTGTTAATGTTAAGCAAAGTTCGATTGATCGTGAATCTGATGCAGTTATTTATAGTCATTCTGGCCAGGAAGTGGGTGTTGCATCAACAAAAAATTATCTTTCTCAATTAACAACATTATATTTATTTAGTTTATATCTTGCCGTTGAAAAAGGAGAACTTACTCAGGCCGATGTTGAGCCATATATCACTGAATTAAAACGTATTCCAGAATATATCGAAAGTATTTTAGCTCAAGAAGAGGCTATCAAAGCATTAGCAGATAAATACTATTTAAGTAATCAGTTTTTATTTATTGGACGTGGAATTAATTACCCGAGTGCTCTTGAAGGTGCGTTGAAATTAAAAGAAATTTCTTATGTACATGCTACGGGATATGCAGCGGGTGAATTAAAGCATGGCCCTATTGCACTTATTGATTCAAAACTACCCATTGTTTGTATTGCTCCAAATACATCTACATACGATAAAATGCTTAGTAATATTCAAGAAGTTAAATCTCGTAAAGGTAAAACGATTATCGTTGCCACTGAAGGTAATAAAGAAATTACTGATTATGCTGATGATGTTATTTACATTCCTAAAACTTTAGAAGATTTATCGCCTCTACTTGTTAGTATTCCGTTACAACTACTATCTTATTATATTGCAATTAAACGTGACTGCGATGTTGATCAGCCTCGAAATTTAGCTAAGTCGGTGACAGTGGAATAATTTTTAATCCAATACAGTATAAAACCAAATTACATATATATTTATTATTAATTAAAATAACTCAATATGTGCTTAAAACACAACTGATTAAGTATTATCAACAATAATTTTTTGCTATGTTCAAACTAAAGATAAACTTGATATCTTTGAGTTTTAAAAAAAGTGAAATTTTTTGTGATTTTTATCGATAATAAAAATATATACAAAAAGTAAAAGGAGATTTAAATTGAATATAGGGAAAGCTGCTGCATACGGTGCAATTCTATTTAGTTCTGTTGCTGCTGGTTCTGGTTCTGGTTCTGCTGCTGGTTCTGGTTCTGGTTCTGGTTCTGGTTCTGGTTCTGCTGCTGGTTCTGGTTCTGCAAAAAAAGCGGCTATAGTAAATGATTTATTATTAATAGCTCAAAAAATAAGTGGGAGAGTATTCCCAACTTATTCTGAAACAGACCCTAGATTAGATGGAATAATCCACGCTTCCCAATCGAGTGATGGAAACAAAGGCCTGAAGTGTGGTAGCACAATAGCGTATTCTCAAACTTTTGACTCATGTAAACTTACAACTACAACCAGGTGTGCGCTATTTGTACCATTTACTGGAGATACTAATGGGATAGGTTCTTTTATTATGAGTAATGGACAAGCTTTTTGGCCAGCTTATAATGCAAATTGCGTCAAACCTGAAGAAAGTGATTTAAAAGATGCAACTAAATTTTTTGTAAAATTATATAAAGATGGCAAAACAATAAAACAACCGGTTAAATTCTCCAATAGTTCTAAATCTACAGGAAGCGTAATTCAATTTATAGCAACAGCTCCACCTAGAGAAGGTAATGCTATATATATAGAGAAAAATGGAAAACCAATTAACATTGGAATGATTATGGAAGTAGTGAAAAATGAAGCAAAAGGCGGAAATAATTATACTGTAACAGCCATGATTATGACTGGGTTAAAACCCACAGCCAGAAAAGAATCAAATCCAGCTAAACCAAAAGAACTATAATCTATCCGCAATCTGCTTTTTTACTGATATACTAATCGTATGAAAAAGCAGTTGCCGGATAATATTATTCTTGTTGGTTTTATGGGCTCTGGTAAAACGACTGTTGGTAAGCATTTAGCACAGCGTCTTGGGTATCGTTTTATTGATACCGATACTATGATAGAAAAATCTTCAGGTAAAAAAATTGCAGAACTATTTGAAATTTCTGAAGATTATTTTCGATCATGGGAATTTCAAATTACTAAAGCATTGCAATCAAACCATAAAAGTATTATCTCTACGGGTGGTGGGCTGGTAACTGTTCAAAAAACAGCTGATTTATTAAAAGCCTTAGGAACCATACTTTATTTAAAGGTATCTCCAGAAAGTGTGTATGAGCGTACCAAACATAGTACCCATCGGCCGTTACTAAAAACAGAAAATCCCCAAGAAACTATTTCTAAATTACTAAATCAACGTGATCCTATCTATAAGTCTGTTGCTCAACGCGTGATTGACTGTGATAACATATCTGTTGAAGATATTTTGAATATGATACTATCAGAGTATGATAACGCATAACGATACGCTTTCTTTATCGAGTCATCATCGTACTACAGTCGCTATAGGAAATAAGTGCGTTTCTGAGTCGTTAGGTGATTTTTCAATTCGATCTAAACGTGTGTTTGTGATCACACAAGAAGCTATTTTAGATGCCCTCACCTACGATGTAATGGCTGAACTAAAATCTGTTTGCTCAAGTGACTGTCATTTACTATTAGTTGGTAATGGTGAATCAGCAAAATCTATGACAACTTACACACAATGTTTAAACCATATCTTTGAAATCGGTGTGGAACGTGGTGATACTATCATAGGCTTTGGTGGTGGGGTTGTGACAGATCTGGCTGGATTTGTAGCCAGTACCTGTTTGCGAGGATTAAAATTAATACAAATTCCTACAACTTTATTAGCACAAGTTGATGCTGCCATTGGTGGAAAAACAGGTATCAATCATGCAACTGGAAAAAACCTTATCGGCACATTTTTTCAGGCGGATTTAATTATTAATGATATTAGCTTACTTTATAGCCTTCCTTTTGATGAAGCTAAATCAGGATTTGCTGAAATTATTAAATATGGCATTATTGGTGATACCAAATTATTTGATCTTTTATTAGATCATGCTGAATCATTACAAACCTTTAATTTTCAGGATCATCATGAATTATGGTTAGATATTATTACTCGCTCAATTCATAACAAAATTGATGTTGTGCAAAAAGATGAAAAAGAATCGTCTTTGCGTGCTATCTTAAATTTTGGTCATACGATTGGCCATGGTATTGAAGCTTTGTTTGGTTACAAAGGCTATAAACATGGTATTTGTGTTGCTTATGGTATGTGTGCTGCAACGTTTATTGCTCAAAAGAAAGGTCTCATAAATGATGAGTGCGCTACTGCTATTTATCGAATTCTTACACTTTATGATTATGATAAAATTCCATTACAGTCGTTTGATCATAACGAATTACTTGATATTATTGCACGCGATAAAAAGGTTAAAGATAATACACTTCATTTTGTATTACCTACAACTATTGGTTCTGTCTTTGTTTGTGCTGATGTTACAAAAACGGATGTTATTGCGAGTCTTGATCATATTCAATCATTTTTTAAAGGAGTTGCTTCATGAGCGATATTTTAATTATTCATGGTCCAAATTTAAACCAATTAGGAACACGCGAACCTGATGTTTATGGATCGCAAACTTTGGCTGATATTAATGCTGAACTTGAAGTAAAAGCGAAAGACTTAAATCTTTCTTTAACAATTATTCAATCAAATAGTGAAGGCGATATTGTTGAAGCAATTCAAAATACTTCCTGCCAAGGCATTATCATCAATCCAGCAGCTTATACGCATACATCAATTGCTATTCGAGATGCTATTGCCGGCACAGACTTACCTGTAATTGAAGTTCATTTATCAAATGTATATCAACGAGAATCGTTTCGTCATCATTCTCATATTGCCCCTGTTTGCGTTGGTCAAATTACCGGATTTGGAGCTAAAAGTTATCATTTAGCCTTAGATGCGATTGGTAATTATATCGCTTAAATGTCTTTTTTTGATACGTTAGATCAACGTATTCAGATCTTATTTGAACAGCATAATACTGTTTATGAAGCACATCGCAACACACCATCCTTACCTTGGTGCCTTACAGAGTCTACCCCGTATCCTGCAAGTTATTATCGACTTGATACTTATGGCTCTCACCCTTTAAAACGCCTTGTAAATCGAGTTGCAGGAGGTATACTAGCACCGATCAGAGATGGGTATATTCAGTCTGTTATTTCTACCGTAAAATCACGCTATTTCTTACCACTCATTGCCATGGGGCATGGTATTTCAGATCGGGAATTAACACTTTTTCTTGAACGCTTAGAAAATCATTTATTTACGCACTGGATTTATTACCGTCGTTGGCATTTTGCTGAATTATTTTCTTTTATTAATACTCTCTGCTTAGAAGCATGTACTTTTTTTAAGCTTCCCAACGATCCTTATCAAATAATTAAACAAGAACATAACAATCGTTATCTTGGTATATATACGCAGATTCGTGAAGATCATTTAGAGTCTTTGTCATTTCAGGCATTACTGTATCTTGTCTTACGTGCTAATTGGCTTGATTGTTATCTTGAACAAACAAGAATTAATCAGTTTATTGATTCTTTTTCAGTAGAAATTAACGATGTCTTAGATCAGGCATCATGGATCGATGAGTTTATGCTAAATCATCCCTACATAGATTATTCGGAACTTTTAACCTGTTTTAAAGAAAATTCAAAACATATTTTATACGAACTGGATAATCATGGCGAAATTTTATTTGATTTATTATTTATAGAACAATGGTTAAAACAAGGTCATCACGTCTGTATATCTACCAAGCAACAGCCTATTCTTAATGATGTAACTTACGATGATTTAAAAAGTTTATTACAAAATCCCGAATTAAATCATTTAAACGACTATTTAAAAACAAAGCAACTAACCTTTATCGGTAATGGGAGTAACGATGTTATTGCTTTACGTTATCAGATGAGTACGGAGTATATCCAAGCGTATACTCGTGCAGATTATGTTATTTTAAAAGGACAGGGAAATTTTGAATCATATCCATTACTTGATCAGGGTATTTTTAAATCACTGCCTATACACTATAAAACGCCTCATTTTTATTTATTGGGCATCAAATCAGATCTTACCCGTCGTTCGGTTGCGTTAATTCATCCTAAGATTTTAGTTGATAGTGTTCTTGCGCTAAGTAATCAGCGCATTAATTGAGAAAAAAATCATAGCAAATTGTATACTCCCCATAGTTCATAATATATTGCATACGATTAATGATTTTAAATTTTTTAAAATTGACTTTTACAGCTAATTTCTTAAATGAATTATCAAGCATATAGTCCCCCCCTAATTACTAAATCAATACCCAGGTTTAGAAATTAAAAAACATTGATATTATTTAATAAGTAAATGCTTGAGTGATTATTTATCTGTTTTGCTTACTTACCCGATTCACTCAGATCTCATTTTTTCTGATTTTCTGACAAAACAAGAAGTTTTTCTACTACTGAATTGGGATCTGCAGGCCCTTTATCTAGGGGCATTTGTGGTCCAGGAGCTTTATATTTACAATAATTTCTCAAGTCAGGACATAAAGATAAATCATGTGTATTAAAATCTATTAGTGGACCTGAATCACACAAACCTTGTCCTGGGTTTGGCACTCGGGATCTTAAAGCAGGTGGTGTTGCTGCTGCAGATGCAGATGCAACTAAACAAGCTATTGCAGTAGTTTTAGATAACAAATTCATATACCTATCCTTTTAATAATATTTATATATTATTTTCGTAATATTTTTATAAAAAGTTTACTTTTTTTTAAATATTTAAAAGGTTATTGCAGAAGAATCCTTGGTACGCCTATCTGCGCTACCTAAAGGAACACCGTTTTTTATAAAAATACTTTGGGCTGACCCCATACGTTTTACCTGCTTTAAAGTAAACCCGCGTGTTGAAAGTTCATCCTGAACAGTTTTTGGGATTCCTTCTTCTAAAAATAATATATCTGGTAAGCCTTGATGATGAAAGCGTGGTGCATTAACAGCCTCATCTATAGGTTTGTCATAATCAATAAGATTAATAATTACTTGTAATACTGTTGTAATAATACGACTTCCACCTGGACTTCCGGTTAAAATAATCGGCTGATTATCTTTAAAAACAAAGGTCGGTGTCATTGAACTTAACATACGCTTTTCTGGTTGAATCCTATTTCGCTGGTTTCCAATTAGACCATAAGCATTAGGTATTCCCGGTTTGGCTGAAAAATCATCCATCTCATTATTTAATAAAAATCCTAATCTTGGTGCCATCATCGCATTACCAAAATTAAAATTTAGGGTATATGTATTACTTACACAATTGCCTTGTGCATCCATAACTACAAAATGGGTTGTATCATTAGATTCAGGCAATTCTTGACTATCTTTAAATAATGATGAAGCATTAATTACTGTATTTGTTGTAATAGTTTTAGCGCGTGCTTGAGCTCTTTCAGGATCTAATAAACGCTTCGTTGGAACATCTACAAAATCACTATCGCCTAAATAAATTGCCCGATCCGCATATACATATTTTAATGTATCCGAAATTATATGAATCGCATCCGCACTCTGATACCCCAAGGCCTTAAGATCAAATGCACTTAATACTGCTAATGCCTGATTTAAAGCAATACCTCCAGAGCTTGGTGGAGGCATACTTGCAATACGATACCCTCGATACTCACCAATCACAGGCTCTCGCCACACGGGCTGATAGCCCTTTAAATCCTCTAAACTTAATATGCCTCCTTCTTTTTTAACATAATCAACTAACTGCTTAGCTATCCGTCCCTCATAAAAGGCCTTAGATCCATGCCGTTGAATTTTTTTTAAGGTCTTAGCAAGCTGAGGTTGCTTAAGAAGATCGCCTTCTTGCAATACCTGCCCCTCTTTATTAAAAAAAATAGCTCTGGGTGCTTTGTGTCTACTTAAATGAGCTGAATATTTATTAAACGACTCGGCTAATCCTGGAGGCACTGGAAACCCTTGTTTAGCAAAATCTATAGCATATTGCATTAGTATTTTACGATCTAAAACGCCATAGTGTTCATGCGCTGTTTCTAGCCCCATAACCGTACCAGGCACTCCTACAGCTAACGCACTATAGCGTGATTTTTCATGACTTACATTGCCATTATTATCTAAAAATAAATCCTCATGAGCTTGTAGAGGTGCTTTTTCGCGATAATCTAAGGCTATTGTCTTATTTTCACTAGCAAGATAAACCATCATGAATCCCCCGCCACCTATGTTTCCAGCCTGAGGATGCGTGACAGCCATGGTATACCCAATCGCATAGGCCGCATCAATTGCATTTCCCCCTCGACGCAAGACATCCATACCAACCTCTGTTGCACGATTATCTTGTGTTGCTACACTCCCAAAGTTTAATGCTTGAAGCGGTGTTTCTTGAGCAACTAAAAAAGGGCCTGAGGTTAATACAGCAAGTAAAACTACATGTTGTAAAAACCACAGCCCCTTAATAATCAAAACAATACTAAACGCTTATCCTAATACAGCAATGTCTACCGAAGGACGTAATTCAGCACACACTAAAAATGCTTCATGAACATCATGTGATTGAAATGCTTGAATTAACTCATTGTTAACCTGTTGATCCTCATTCAACTGTGTATAAGCCTGTTGGCGTAAATTATAATCAAAACGAGGTGCCCACTTACGCGCTCCTAATCGAGCTGTTGTAGAACAATTATCAATCATAAAGGCAATACCTTTATAATCAATATAAGGATTTAATGAATCTACACTTTCAATAATTGATTCATTGATTACTTCTGAAAATGAATGTCCTTGCTCTATTAATAAATCAACTTGAGCCATCATGGTTCCAATAAAAACACCAGCCGTTGTGGGATTTAATGGACGTTGCATAACATCTTCATTACGCTTCGCTCTAACACCTTCGCCTACAACCCACATCCGTGTTCCATCAATTTTACCCATTGGATAACGATCAAAACGCTCATTTGCCATGATTACGCTATTAATTTCATTACCACTAGCTACTTCTTGATAAATTTCTAATAAAATCTCAAATGCTGGATGATAACTAGCTGAATATGCTTTTTCAAACGCTTTCTTTTCTTCATCATTAAAACGATTGTAAACACCAATCATACCTTCTTTTGAAATAATCTTTGTTATCGGTCCTGTAATACATTCTGCTGTTTGCTTGAATGATTCTTCTTCAGATAATCCACGCTGAATAAAAAAGTCGAATAAACCCTCACAAATACCATGAACAGCACCAAGTAAAATTCCACGCTCTCCAAAAATATCTGACTTATATTCAGATTGTAATGTTGTTTGAAATGTAAAAGGCGCACCCACAGCTACAGACCACCCTAAAGCAATATCGGTAGCATTACCAGTAACATCTTGATGGACTGCAAAACTCGCATTAATTCCTGCACCATTCACTGTTTTTCCTTGCTCATACAACCGTCTAACAGAAGGTCCCATTCCCTTTGGACAAACAGCGATAACATTAATATCTTCTGGAAATTTTTCACCAACACTTTTTAAATAACCAAGTAAAAAACCATGCGATAATCCTAACGTAGCTTTTGGCTTTAACGCTTTAAATACATCTCTATAAACTTTTGCTTGAGCTCCATCTGCAATTAGTAATAACACAAGGTCGCTTTCTTTAATAACAGAATACATTTCGCCTAACGTTCCGTTTTCTTTTGTAAATCCAGCAGCTTCCGCACTAGGAATAGATGCAGAATTTTCTCTT
>Ga0255759_10003630_pt1 | contig 13492 bp, 8 predicted proteins | sample 101ome_20_FD_179959 | JGI IMG/M metagenome (GOLD analysis project Ga0255759, IMG submission 179959) | Coastal salt marsh microbial communities from the Groves Creek Marsh, Skidaway Island, Georgia - 101404AT metaG (version 2) | ecosystem: Environmental > Aquatic > Marine > Intertidal zone > Salt...
TGTTAGGCTTTCTATGCATCCTGGTCAGTTTACTGTACTTGCGTCAGATAATCCTGATATCGTTGAACGGAGCATAGAAGAATTTGAGTATCACATTGACATCGCCAGGTGGATGGGTTACGGTAAAGATTGGCAGGACTTCAAGTGTAATGTCCACATCTCCGGTAGACAAGGTCCAGCCGGTATCATCAACGTCCTTCCAAGACTGTCTCCAGAAGCACGAAACACACTTACTATTGAAAACGACGAAATGTCGTGGGGAATCGACGCAAGCCTCGAACTTGAAAAACACGTCGCACTCGTTCTTGACATACACCACCACTGGGTCAATAGTGGAGAATACATTCTACCAACCGATGATAGATTTGCTCGCATAGTAGATAGTTGGCGTGGTGTACGTCCTGTTATTCACTATTCGGTATCACGTGAAGATGTTCTTGTAAACTTTCCTACACATGTTAAACCTAGCATGCCTGTATTATTAGAATCAGGTTACAAGAAACAAAAACTTCGTGCTCACAGTGATTACATGTGGAATAACGCAGTAAATGACTGGGCATTATCATTCTGGGATTATGCAGATATTATGGTCGAAAGTAAAGCAAAGAACTTAGCCAGCCAAAAATTGCATAAATATTATCATGAAACTAACGGAAATAGCAGACAAGAGTTGTCCGAGAACACGGGCACAAGAATGTCAATGCTCGCAACTGAATTCGCTTAATGAAGCAAAAGAACAGGTAACTGCTCTTTGCGAACTTGAACAAAGTGAAACTGTTAAAGGCACAATTCTGTTAAGACAACTCAAACAAGGTACAGGTACTGTTATTGTAGGACGTATTACAGGACTTGAACCAGGCGAACATGGATTTCATATACACGAGTTTGGTGATTTGACAAATGGCTGTGAAAGCGCCGGTGGTCATTATAATCCCGATGATGTAGATCATGGTGATTTAGATAATGGACACATAGGTGATTTAGGAAATGTCACAGCGAACACAAACGGCATAGCCGACTTTACCATTATAGCAAAACGTGTTGACCTTATTGGAGAACGCAGTGTTATAGGTCGTGCTATTGTTATTCATTCTAACGAGGATGATCTTGGCAAAGGCGGAGATGAAGAATCGCTTAAAACCGGAAACGCAGGCGAACGACTTGCTTGCGGGGTAATTATATTAACAGACAAATAGGAGAATACAATGTTTGTATGGCTTAAAAACCTAACCAATTGGCTTTTTCCATCTGCTCCTGAAGAGAAGGAACCAGCAAAAAAGCCAGCCGCAACAAAGAAACCTGCGGTTAAAAAAACTACCACTAAAAAAGCACCTAACAAAGGAGCAAAACGTGGCAGACCAAAAACTAAAAAGGAGTAAATCATGTTACAAAAATGGATTAACGCTCGATTAAAAGAACGTACAACACTTGACGGTGCAGTATTAGTTGCCGCTGGTATTGCGTTTTTAATTTTCAAACCAATTGCGGCGCTATTTGCATACGGTGCTATCGCATACGGTGCTTGGACTATTTGGAAGTCTGAGTAATTAAATGGATTCACATGATGCCTTTCATAAAACACTAGACACAGTACAAAATGATTCTCAACTTTGGGAACAAGTTGGACCTGCTGTTATAGATTGTTTGAAGGGCATCTTTGATCCTGAAATTTCTTTAAACGTTTACGATCTTGGATTAATTTATGATCTAAAGATTACTGAAAATGGCACGTTATATGTGCTTATGACGTTTACTAGTGCTTGGTGTCCTTTTGCTGACGAATTGCTAAAACAAGTTAGAAACCTAACACTAGAATCACACAGTAAAATACACAAAGTTGAAGTGGTTACAACCATGTTACCACAATGGGGCAAAGATAAGATAGCGGAAGAATACCGCGATCTAATGCCTTTTTAAATCTTACTAATATCTATTTCACTGCCTGCGGGCATATTCCATACTAAACGTTTCTGTACACCCTTCTTTTGTGCAAATCTCTTAGGATCACACTTCTCGCATACGTGAAAATAATTGTCGCTTAACCGTTTAGGATCAACCTTGCCTTTCTCACGTTTGAATTCTGTTTCGCACTCATCACAGATAAACACTGCAACCTGTTTCATGCGTTTGTAGGGGTGTATTTTGCCCTTTTTGCTCTTACGATAATAGTGTGTAATACTGTTTTCTATTCTTACGAACATAATGCTATTTACATTCGGATTATAAAATAATAACATAAATATTGTCATGAGCATCGTAACTGTAACAGATTCAGCAAAAGAACACATGGAAGGCGTACTTGCTAAAGAAGGCAAAAAGTACGTTAAATTAAGCGTTAAGGGCGGCGGATGTGCTGGTTTTACGTATGAGTGGAAGGCTGTAGACGAAGTAGCAGATGACGATGAAGTATTTGAATTAAGCAATGGCAATTTTGCTATTGATGGAGCAGGTTTATTGTATGTAGCGGGTACTACAATAGACTTTAAGAAAGAAGTTTTTGGTTCTTATATGAACATAAGCAACCCTAATGCTACATCAAGTTGCGGATGTGGAGAAAGTTTCGGAGTTTAAAATATGGCACGTCAAGAAGTTAATATTGGTACTACGGGTAATGACGCTACTGGTGATAGTATCAGAACGGGTTTTAATAAAGTAAATCAAAACTTTGTTGAAATTTACGCGGCACTAGGACTAGGTGGTGGATTAAACTTTCAAAACCTAGATAACACACCAGCGACAATTACTAGCAATAAAGTTATTGCAACAAACGCAACAGGTGATGCTATTGTTGAAAAAACAATCGAAGGCGATGGTTTAACAATTGATAACGCCGCTGATCCTACTAAAATTATTATTAGAAACACTGGTACAGAAGTTGTTCGTGATACAACGCCACAACTTGGCGGAAACTTAGACGCACAAAACTTTTTAATTGAAAACTTAGGTACTCCAACCAAAACACAAGACGCTGTAACAAAACAATATGCTGATGATAAATTTATTGACGGCGCAGGTGATACAGCAACAGGACAAATTTTATTACAAGACGGTAGTGGAAATCCAAGAACACCAAGTTTAAATGACGAAGCGGCAAACAAACAATATGTAGACAGCAAGGTAGCACTAGCCGGTGATTCCATGACTGGACCGTTATTGTTGTCAGGAACTCCGCAGTTTGGTGACAACGGATTAACTGCCGCAACAAAAGATTATGTAGACAAAAATAGTTTTGTAAGTACAAATAATATCTTTGTAAGTAAATCTGGTAGAACAGAAGCACAGATGAAAGCAAGAGGTGTTGACCAATCACAAATAGGACGTTCACAAGCATACGCATTTGATACTGTTAGAGAAGCATGTTTCTATGCAGAACGTATCATGAAAGGTGATATCGAACTTAAGAAACAAGGACTTTACACAGGAGATGTTTTTTGGAAAGTTCCAGGTAAAAAGCCGGGTGAATATACAATCAACCTTGCGGCAGATGGTACAGAAGATTTAACAAATGTTCTTGCAAACAAATTACTTGTTGATAACAGAAGATTTGTTCAAGAGGAAACACTTGCATACATTGAAGCAGAGATTAACGACGGCGATAACACTGATGATTTTGCAAGCACATTTACATTTGATAGAGATTACTGTTATAGAGACATTGGATTAATTATTGATGCTATAAGTTTTGACTTAACCTACGTAGGAAATTCAAAAACTGTAGATGCCGCATTAAGTTATTGGAACGGTGCTACATCAAAAGTTGCTGGACAACAAGCAGAAACAGTTGCGGCAATTAATTTTGCAAAAGATCTTATTTTAAACAATGTTTTAACAAACACACCTTACGTGGCTCCAAGCAATTTGCAAAATCCAAATGCTTACACATTGCTTACAAATAACTTAGACTTTATTGCTGATGAAGTTATTGCTTATATTGATGATGCAATAAGCACAGGCACTGGAATTTACTCAGGGTTTGTTTATGACTCTGTAAAATGTCGAAGAGATACAAAACTTATCCTAGAAGGTGTTGCTTTTGATTTAAGATACGGCGGTAATACTAAGTCAAGAACAAATGCACAAAGTTATTGGGATGGTGCAACTAGTCAGGTTGCTGGACAACAACCACAAACAATTGATTCTTTAGATTATGCTAGAGATCTTGTTAACAATTATATTTTAACCAATACACCATTTACTGCAAAACAAATATCATCAACACAGTTTACAAATTCATTAAATGGTGAAGCGGCGGCAATTACAAAAGTAACAACATTAATGAACAGCATTACTTCTGTTATTAACACAGGATTAAGTGCCGTTCCAGCATACCAAGGAACATTTAGCAATCAAAGCGGTTATGAACAATTTATTGATAGTAGTGTTATTGCTGAAAGCGGAGCATCTGCAACAATATCATCGTTAATGGGAATTATTACAGATGTAATAACAAATGGAACAGGATCGGCTCCGGCTAAAACAGGTGGCAATGGAAGAGAAACAAATATTCCATTACCTGAAGTAACAATTTTTGTTGAATCGGGAGTATATGAAGAATACTTCCCTATTGTTATTCCTGAAAACGTTTCATTAAAAGGTGACGAATTTAGACGTACAACAATTCAACCATTAATTGGTGTTAGACCTCCACAAAGATCTTTGGATATGATTTTTGAAAGAGGCGACTTATTACGATATAATGGAACATCACTACCAAAAGAATCAAGATATAGAAATCACTATGATAGCCAATATTCAAGAGCGGATACTTTTAGCGGGTCAGTAAACCAAGCAGGTAATACACAGATTACATTAAAAGATTGTGCGTACCCTCCAGTCAACGGCGTATACTTTGTAAACAACGGTGTAACATATTACGTTAAAGATTGGGCGAGCGATCCAGACAGTGTTGGAGATAGCACAAGATGGAGAGGTAATCTTTACAGTGATATTAACACAACAACAGGCACAACACTAGCAAACACAATTAACAATAATACTGTTATCGAACTTAAGAAACTAAACCAACACATGGACTGTTTCTTAATGAACAATGCAACTATTTTGCGTAATCTATCAGTTCGTAGACATCAAGGGTATGTAAACGTATTAGATCCTGAAGGACAAATTTTAACCAAATCACCTTATGTTCAAACTTGTTCATCATTCTCTGCACAAGGCGGTGGTGGTCAATATGTTGACGGTAATGCTGGTGTTCAGTATGGTACTGTGGTTGACAATCCTGCTTCAGGTAGCACAATTACACTACAAGGATTAACAAGACGTATTCAATTACCAACCACATTCCTTTATCAAGATTCAAGAAACTTTGTTTCAGGTGTAAGCGACTTTGAAAAGTTCACATATAGAGTTATCGGTGCAACTGCACCTGTTGATGATGGGTTAGGTGCTGGTACTTACAAACAAACACTTACTCTTGCTTCAGATACACTAATACAATCAAGAACAAGATCAAACTTAGCAGGTGATATTCCACAAGGCACAGAAATTAGAGTTGAAACTGCTGGTAACAAGTCTATGACTGCAAACGACTACACACAAATTAACAGTGATGGTTATGGATTGGTTGCAACAAACGCAGGTTTAATTGAAGCGGTATCAGTGTTTACATATTACTGTGATGTTGCTTATTGGGCACGTAACGGTGGACAGATTAGATCACTAAACGGTTCTAACGGTTATGGACGTATTGGTATTCAGGCAGAAGGTTCAGATCCAAACGAAAACCTACAAAGTGGTCAAACATTCTTTAGACAAGTTAATGCAACAGCAACTGGATCTCCAGATGTGGACTATACACAAACAGTAAAAGCACACACTATCGATAGTGGTGATAACATTACTGGAAACACTGCATTAATAATTAAAGATTTTGATTATCTACCTTTTGAAGATTCAAGAGTTGTTTTAACACAATTTTCATCTAATAATGACACAACAGAATATGTTGTTAACGAAATCATTCCTGCTAATTTAGACATTGCATCAATAACAATTGGTAATCCTTGTAAAGTTACAACAAGTTCACAACACTATTTTAGACACGGATCTGTTGTTGAACTTACAGGACTAAATGGTAATGGATTTACAACAATTGACGGTGCTTACTACATAGATGTTAACAGTGGTAATGGTACTACGGAATTTTTCTTATATACTGATTCAGGTTTAACAACAGGATTTGATAGTAGTGCTGTTCAAGATGGAGCATATAGTGGATCAGGCGGTTCGGCATTATACGGTGGTCGAGCAACATTAAATTTAGGAAGTTCGCTAAACCTAGGTGTTGCAACACAAATTCCAAACGACGGAGTTATGACCCTTACTGTAGGTAAAAAAGTCCTACTTAAAAATATTATAGATGCTCCTAGAGTTCTTCCAAGTAGTGCATTACAATTTGCCGGAGTTGGTATTGATGGACAAGTATTTAGAATTCTAAACGTTGAACGTTTTGATGTACTAGAACCAAGCGGAACAGTTTCCAATATTCAAGAACATCTATTAGATTTACGTGTTCCACCTAATTTAACAGCAGATGTAACAAGTATTGTTACAACTAGAATCTCAACCATGAGAGCAACAGGACATGACTTCCTAAACATTGGTTGGGGTAACTATGCTGATTCAAATTATCCAAATAACGTTTTTGGTGCTCCTGCCGGCAAACCAGATTACAGTTCAGTACAATCAAACGAAGCGGTTGAAGTTGGATCAGGTAGAGTGTTCTACGCAAGTACTGACCAAGATGGTAACTTCCGCGTTGGATCATTCTTCCGTGTTAACCAAGGTGATGGTTCTGTTGAACTTAATGCTAACATTGGTCTAACAAACGTTGACAGTTTAAAATTTACAAAAGGTACTTCAATTGACGAATTTTCAACTGATAGAAAGATGCAAGGACTATCAGATGATGCTGTGCCTACAGAAGGAACTATTGCTGAATACATTAACAGTTCAATAATTGGCCAACACGAAGATGGCAGTGATTTTCCTGAACCAACAACAACAGGTTCACAAACAGGCGGCACTTATGGCTTGTTAAACAGAGCAGGTTACAATGGAACTAATCTTGCTTGGAATAGAATGAATGGTGAATTGAATATGAATAGTAATAAAATTACTAACATATTCCAAGGAACAAACAATACAGATGCAATCAATAAACTTTATGCAGACAATGTGTTCAAAGGTGATTTTACTGATAGTTTAAGAACAGATGTAAAAGCATTTACAATGTTAAACGATAGTACACTCGATAGCGGCACTATCGATATGAATGGTAACAGAATTAAATCACTACGTGATCCTGTAGATGGAAGTGATGCAGTTACAAAACAATATGTTGATTCACAAAACAGTATTGGTGGATTAGAAGGCACAACAATTACTGGTAATCCTAGTAACACGGACTTGTTGATGTTCACAGGAACAAATACCGTTGATGGCTTAGGTAATCCTATCGTCGGAATGGTCAACGTTGGACTAGATACTACAACAAATTCAGATGCTAATTCAAGATTGTTTGGTGAACCATCAGGAACAGGTTCGGATGTAAGGCTTATTAGAGCAGGTAATTCAATTCAAATTGGATTAGCAACAGGTGCTGTTAAAAATGCCGATGTAAGCAACGAAGCCGCAATAGCACAAAGTAAACTTTCTTTAAATCTAGCAACAACAAGAACAACAGCAAATGGCGGCGGTAGAATAATAAGCACAATCTTATTAAACAATCCTATTAGGGTACAAACTTCCACAAATCACGATTTGGTTCCGGGTGATCGGATTACAATTAAAGATGTTCTTGGAACAGTAGAATTAAATGGAAATCAATATTACGTACAGGTTATTAATGCAACCAACGTTGATTTATACACCGATTCAGCACTAACCGCAACAGTAAATGGTGGTAGTGGATTCAGTGCTTATGTTTCAGGCGGTACGGTAACCAACTCTAGATTGTTACAGGAAGCAAGTGGTTTAGCAAGTTTTGACGATGACGAGTTTACACTAGATAATGGTTGGGTTACTCACAGAACATCAACAAGCATAACAACAGGCTTACCGCTAACAAAACTACAGCAACAGGCGGCATCTAGTATATTAGGTGTACCTGCAGGTGCTGGCTCGGCGGCAGTTGTACAGCCATTGATTCCATCTGCTGTTAGAACAATTCTTAATGTTGAAGATGGTGCCGATGTAACAGATTATACCAACGTTAAAACTGCTGGTGCTATCATGAAAGATGGTACTGTGTCAATGAATGACAGCACAGTTCTTAAAGTTTATGACCTAGAACCAAAAACAGACAATCAAAGAGATTTAGGTAGCAGTACAAAATATTGGAATGACATTTACGGTACAACTTTAAATGCAGAAATTATTAAAAAGAAAGCAAGCGGTACTAATTTAACAATTCAAAATAATGCAGGTACTACTGCTTTAACAATCGCTGAAACAGTAGCAAACTCTACCTTTGCAGGTAGTTCTGCAAAATTAACAACAGCAAGATCGATCACACTAAGTGGTGCTGTAACATCAAGTGCTATTAACTTCGACGGTAGTGCTAACATAACAATTTCAACAAGTGTTAATCACAATCACGATGCTGATTATGTAAATGTCGGTGGTGACACAATGACTGGTACTTTGATCAGTCGTGCTATTAGACCGGACGGTAATAACACATACGATTTAGGTACAAGCGGAAACAAATATGCCAATGTTTGGGCAACAACATTCCAAGGTACTGCTACAAGTGCAAGATTTGCTGACTTGGCTGAGAATTATTTAGGTGATAATACCTATGAGCCAGGTACAGTTATTGTGTTTGGTGGACAAAACGAAGTTACCGTTTCACAAGATTATATGACAACCAAGATTGCTGGTGTTGTATCAACCAATCCTGCACACTTGATGAATTCAGATTTAGCAGGAGACTTTGTTGTTACTGTAGCATTGCAAGGTCGTGTACCATGTAAGGTTTTAGGTAAAGTTAACAAAGGTGATATGATTGTAGCAAGTGACGTACCAGGTGTTGGTGTTGCAAGCGACAATCCAAAACTAGGTTCAGTAATTGGTAAAGCGTTGGAAAATTATGATAATTCAACAGAAGTGGGAACCATCGAAGTTGTGGTGGGTAGACTGTAAATAAGGGTGTAGGAAACTATTATGGCAATACAAACAATTAACATAGGTACTAATCCAAATGATGGTACAGGTGACGATCTAAGAACGGCGTTTGATAAAGTTAATGATAACTTTGCTGAATTGCTTGCTGTTGGTGGTGAAACCAATACTGCTTCCAACTTAGGTATAGGTGAGGGGGTCTTTAAACAAAAAGCAGATCAAGATTTAGAGTTTAAAACACTTAGAAATAACGATGGAAAAATTGTCATAACTTCCGACTCTAACAGCATCTACCTAAACACAAACAACCTAGCAGATAACGACTTTGGTAGCATTCAAGTTGATAACGGAGACTTAATTACAGCAACAAGTTCTAGTGCTACTTTTGGAATTAAAAGTGGAAACACAAATATTGACGTAACCAAAAGCGGGAATGATGTAGTAATTACAGGTGTGTTTGATGTCGTTAACGATACATCACCACAACTTGCTGGCAACTTAGAATTATTAAATCATAACATCACAGGTCCAGGTAACTTAGTTGCTATTAGCAGTATTGACACAACAGCATTAGACACAGATACTTTATTAGTTAATACAACTTCAACATTTACAGGCAATGCACAGTTTAACGGAGTTCTTACAGCCGCTAATGGAATAGTTGTTGCAGGCGGACAAACACTACAAGGAACTGTAGATGGAAATTTTCAAGGATCATTTAGTGGTGCTATAGACTTTAACCAACAAACACTAAGCGGTGGTGCAAGAATAGAAATCGACGCATCACTTACAAACCAATCACAACCAACTGTTGTTGGTACACCTGCAGGATTAACATATAGAGATTATAGTTTAGGAATTCCTCCACTAACAATACAAACAAACGAAAACAGACCAGTTGAGTTTATTTCTAGAGGACAAGTAGACAGCATTCCTCAGGTTCCGTTGATTATCGAACACGTTGTTGATACTGTTAATTTTCCAGCAACACAATATAACAATGGAGCAGGTAGTGCTATACAGTTTGCCGTTGATTCAACAAGTGTTTCACAGGATAGAAGATTACTAGGTAGTATTAGTGCTATTAAAGTTAGTGATCCTTTAAATGCTGTAATCATTACACCTTATGATCCAGCACAAGGTGTTGCTACACCGGCAAAATTTATTTTTCAAAGTGATGGATTTGCTCAAATTGATGATATTGGGTTTGACGGCGGTAACGCAACAATCAGTACATTAGTTTCAAATAAAAATTTAAAGTTAGATGCTTCAGGAACAGGATACGTTGATTTCTACGGAGCATATCAGTTTCCAAGAACAATTGGTAACGCAGGTGAAGTATTAACTGTTCCACTTTCAGGTACTGTATTAGAATGGGGTGCCGGCGGTGGTGGTGGTGGTGGAAGTTCAACTTTCGTAGGACTTTCAGATACTCCAGGATCATACGCAGGAGGTGCAGGTGATGCTCTTAAAATAGTACGTGTCGCGGCAAGTGGTACAGCATTAGAATTTGTAACACTAACAAGTGTTGTTGATAGCACATACATTGATACCAATGGTGGCTTGTTAAAAGCAGGCGGTACAATGGCAGGTGATATTAACCTAGGAACAAATAATATCACAAACGGTAATGCTATTAGTGCAACAACATTTAACGGTACACATAACGGTGATGTAACAGGTGCAACAACAGTTACAACAACTAACATAAATGTAAGCAACATAGATACCGCAGACTCAAGTGAAATTACAGTAACTCCTGGATTGAAATTAGAAAGTTATCTAACAGTCGAAAGTAGTTTAAATGTACTAGATACAACAACTACTAAAAACTTAACAGTAACAAACGATGCTACAATTACAGGTAACGCAAATGTAAACGGAACACTAACAGCAGATAATTTCCAACTTAGTGGAAGTGGTGCTCCTTCATTTACTTCTGGTAGTGATATTAATTTTAGTGCTGTAGGACAATTAAGCACAAATGCTCCATTGGTTCCAACTGGAGACGGAACTATTAACCTAGGAAGTGCAAGTTTTAAATGGCAAAATGTTTATTCAGATGAGTTTACCGGCGATCTTACAGGTAATGTAACTGGAAATGTTTCAGGCAATGTAACAGGTAATGTTGATGGTATCGTTGGAGGTAGTACTCCTGCGGCTGTTACTGGTACTGTAATTACTGCTAACACAAATTTTGCAGGTCCACTTACAGGTAATGTAACTGGTAACCTATCAGGATCAAACATCGATGTTGATTATGCTGACGTTGGTAACATTCGAATTGAAGGTAACAGCATCGAAACAGCAAACTCAAACGAAAACATAAGAATTGCATCTTTAGGTACTGGTGTTATTGAATTAGACGGAAATGTTAATGTTGCAGGAACAATAAGTTATGCGGCAAACGAAGATATTACCATTGGTGGAACAGCAACTCCTTCAGTTTTAAGTACATCTAATAATATTAGTTTTATTACCACAGGAAACTGGACCGCAGTTGGTGCTGATTTTGCGTATGCAAATTTAGGTGATGGTACATATGACGGGCAAGTTAAAATTATTAAAGTAGTAAACAGAGGCCAGTTTAGTACAAACGGCGGTGCTACATTTACAGATAGATATTTGGTAGTTAACTTAACAATCAACGGTGCTGTTAGTACGTTGAATGTTTCACAAAATTCGGAATACGGTGCTGTGACACTGGTATGGCATAACAGCAGTTGGTGGATACTAAGTCAGTTTGATAGTTAAGGTAAATACTGGTAAGAGGATTACAAATGGCTAAACCAGTATGGAACACAACAGCAGGTAGTTTAGGAACTATCCAGGAAAGAACAACACAATCATTAACTCTTTCCGCTACCAATGCTACATCATTTTCAATAATAAGCGGATCTCTTCCGGGAGGTTTGCGTCTGTCAAGCAATAATATTGTTGGTACTCCTTTTGAAGTTGCAGACACAACAACATCAGAATTTGTTATCCGTGCATCTAACAGCGAAGGTTCTATAGATAGAACATTTACTATTACAATTGAAGGCGAAGATGCTCCATTTTGGTTGACTCCTGCAGGAACACTACCTGTTGGACCACAAGGTGAATATTTTATTTTAAATAGAAGCGTTGTTGATTATCAATTAAGTGCCGACGACTCAGATTTAGTAGCGGGTGATAAGTTAGAATTTTATTTAGATGATTTATTTGGTGAATTGCCACCAGGTCTAACAATAGACATTAACGGTAGAATCACAGGTATTATTGATGCTGAACTAACTGTAGATTATAAAGCATCAAGTACCAATTATGATAGACAGCAATTTGATTTATTCCCGTATGATTATGGCGGAGGCGATGACGGAAGCGGTGCTCCAAAATATTTAAATAGATACTATGAATTCTTTGTAACTGTTTCAGATGGTGTTACTCGTGCAAGAAGACGTTTTAGAATTTTTGTTGTTAATGAACAAAACTTTAGATCAGATACGTTAAGTATTAGTGCTGATACAGAAACCTTTATTTCAAGTGCTACATATCTACGTGCACCAATTTGGTTAACAACAGGTAACCTAGGAATAAAAAGAGCAAACAATTATGTTACAATACCATTAGAGGTTTATGATCCTAATAAATTTAGTGGTGCTGTAACCTACAGTTTGATTAATAATGCTGACTCAACGGTAAGTGTATTGCCAGAAGGCATGTCTATTGATTCTACCAACGGTGTATTGTTTGGTAAGGTACCTTATCAACCAGCAGTTACACAAACTTATACTTTTACAGTTAGGGTCGAAAGAGATGATCCTAATTCTGCAGAAACGGTTGTTAATGATAGACAATTTATTTTAAAAATACAAGGCGAAGTCGATAGTACAATTACATTTACAAGTCCAGAACTGCTTGGCATATTATCACCTAACCAAACATCCACTCTACAAGTTTATGCAACCACAATTCTAACAAATGCGGACATAAGATATAGTTTTGTAGACGGAGTGTTGCCTCCAGGTTTGATCTTATCAGGCGGTGGGGAACTAATTGGCAAGGTTAATCAGTTTGAAACTACTGCTGGTGCGGCAGACGGATTGTTAACAATTGATCTATCTAATTTTGGACTAAACAGTTTTATTTTAGATGGCGGTACAACTACAATTGATAGAGAGTTCCGTTTTACAGTACAAGCAAGAGATTACTATCAACAAAGTGCAGTAGAAAAACAATTTAGAATTGCTGTTACAGCAGATACAACAACACAGTATAGTAATATATACTTGCAACCATTATTACCTAAATCTAAACGTCAATATTATTATGATTTTATAACAGATAATAAAATATTTCCTGAAGA
>Ga0255759_10003638_pt1 | contig 13463 bp, 12 predicted proteins | sample 101ome_20_FD_179959 | JGI IMG/M metagenome (GOLD analysis project Ga0255759, IMG submission 179959) | Coastal salt marsh microbial communities from the Groves Creek Marsh, Skidaway Island, Georgia - 101404AT metaG (version 2) | ecosystem: Environmental > Aquatic > Marine > Intertidal zone >...
TGCACAATACCTTGCTATGACTGGTATCGGACAAATGCTTCTAATAGATTTTGATAAGGTTGAGATTAGCAATCTTAATAGACAACTTTCTTATTTAGAAAAAGATATTGGTAAGAATAAAGCTGAGGTTTTAAGAAGAAATATTCAAAAAATCAATCCAGAGTCTGATGTTAGTATCATAAAAAAAAAAATAACAAATAAGAATATTAACTCATTGGTAAAAGATTATAAATTTGTAATAGATTGTTCAGATAATTTTAAAACAAGATTTTTAATTAATGAATATTGTTTTAAAAAAAAAAAAATTTTAGTATCCGCCGCGCTCCAAAATTTTGATGTGCAAATATTTTCATTTCAGGCATGGGGAAATAAAAAGAATCCCTGTTATGAATGTATTTTTCCAAGATTCTCTCAATTAACTGAGTTAACCTGCGACCAAATGGGTATGGTTGCTACCGTCGCTGGATTTGGAGGGATAATGCAAGCAATTACTCTGGTTAATATAATTATTGGTTGCAAAAATAGTGTTTTTAGGGAATTTATTATTTTTGATAGCTTCTCAAGAGATATGAAAAAAATAAAAGTTAACAAAAATTTAATGTGCAAAATTTGTAAAAGTTAATGCTCAGATTTTTTTGTCTTTATTAAATCGGGTGGCATCTTCCCTCTCAAAAATGTTTCAATGTTTTTAAGTACTCTCTCTCCCATTGCAATTCTACTTTCTTTAGTAGCAGAACTTATATGAGGCAATAGAACTACATTTTCCGATTCAAATAATTTTTGCGTAATTTGTGGTTCGTGTTCAAAAACATCTAGTCCAGCTCCTCCAATTTTTTTTTTAAATAAAGAATCTGCTAAAGCTTGTTCATCAATTATTTCACCTCTGGAAGTATTGATAACTATACAATTTTTTTTCAATAACCTAATTCTATTTTTTGATAAAAGATGGAATGTTTCAGCAGTAAAAGGACAGTGAATTGAAATAATGTCAACTTGAGAAATCATTTCATCTAAATTACTCCAATACTTGGCATTAAATTGACTTTCAATTTTTCTTTTGTGTCTATTTCTATTATGGTAGTTTATCTTCATTCCTATAGTGTTAAGTCTTTTTGCCACTGCTGTTCCAATTCTCCCCATACCTATAATTCCAACTTTTTTTCCTTGAAGTTTCTGTCCAAGAGTTTCGCTAGGACCCCATCCAGTCCAAACTCTATTCATTATTTTTTGTTGTGCTACATTAATTTTTCTGCATATCATAAGTATCATTGTCAAAACGAGATCTGCTGTGTCATCAGTGAGTACATCAGGAGTATTAGTTACAATTAACTTTTTTTCTTTTGCTGTTATCAGATCAATGTTATCTACACCATTCCCAAAATTTGCGATTAGTTTTAGTTTTTTTCCTGATTTAATTATTGATGCATCAATTGTATCAGACACACAAGGAACTAAAATATCAACATTTTGGATTTTTTTTTTTAATTCTTTATAAGAATATTTTTTATCATTTTTATTTAGAACTGCAGTAAAACTATTTTCTAATTTTTTCTCTATCTTTTCTGGTAGTTTTCTTGTAATGAGAATAATGACTTTTTTAAAATTTTTATCATTCATTATAATTTTTATTATAACACCAAATATTTCCTTAGGACTTAAAAAAAATAAATATTTATCTACCAAATATAACGAAGTTAATTTGAGAAACGGACCAGGTTTAAATCAACTAATATTATTTAAGATTTTAGCAAAGGGTTATCCGCTAGAGATAAAAGAAGAGTATGAAAATTGGTATAAAGTTATTGATTATAAAAAAAGGGTTGGATGGGTATCAAAAACACAGCTTTCAAAGACTCGTTATGGAATTTTAATTAAGAATAATCAAAGACTCTTTAAGTTTCCAAACCCAAATTCTAAGCAACTTGCAATAGTCAAGTCAGATTATATTCTCAAAATTCTTAAATGTAGAAAGACTTGGTGTAAGGTAGAGGATAAAAAATTAAGAGGTTGGATGTTAAAAGAATCTCTTTGGGGGTTTATTAGTGACTGATATCAAAGTCGTTAGATAACTCCTTTTTGGAAACTTCGGAAACTTCGCTAAAATGCTTGTAGTTAGGATGATCGAAACCTAACATTATTTTAATATCGTCTTTTATAAAGAGTTTAACTAAATCGTCATTTAACTCAAAATGAAGAAAGTGAACTGAGGAGGCTTTACCATCTTCTGATGTTCTTTCAGTATCTGCCTCTGGTTTAGCCATAACTTTATGTTCACCAATTTGTATGAACGTTTTATTTTCGATTCCTCCAACTGAATTTAAAAAATCTTTTCTTTTTTTCTCATTATCTATCTCAAACATTAACGTTGCCACTAACTCTTTACCCTTGGGGACTAAAGGGTTATAAGCTTTGATTTCGTCAAGTAATTGCTCCTTTCCACCTCTTTCAATAAAAAGCATTTCTTGAATTTGGTAAATCATTGTCTGATAACATTCGAAATAAAAAGTTGCATGAGGTCCAACAGGAACTCTTCTGTTTTGTTTCAAAAGAGAAATCTCTTTTTTTATATTACTTCTTTCTTTGATGTAATTATCAATATCAATTACATCTTCTTCTTTTATTTCAAATTTTCTCATATCTGTTTCCATATTATTCAATTAATAGATTTTATAAAAATTTCAAGAGGGTGCGATAAAGCTTTTGTATCATTCTTTTCAATTTTATCCATTCCTTGTTTTATGTGTGTTCCGGCAAGGGGACATTCCGATACAATATATTTATTTTTACTTTGTATCGCCTTTCTTGAAACTGGTTTTCCTACTTTTAATGCCATTTCAAAGTTATTTTTCTTAACACCCCATGAACCACCATGACCAGAACACCTTTCTATCACATCTAATTTGAGATTTGGAATCATTCTAAGAAGTTCAGTTGCTTTCTGGCCAATATTTTGTGCACGTGAGTGACATGAAATATGAAGTGTTACGGATTCGTGATTATCTATCGGTTTTATTAAATCTGAAAGAGAATTTTCTTGAATAAATTTAACTAGATATTCACAAATATCATAAGTATTTTTAGATAAATGGTTTATTTCCTCAGAATCAGGAACCAATAATGGCCATTCATACTTAATCATGAGGCTACAAGAAGGTACTATAGATATTACCTTATAGCCGTCATCAATATATTTTTTTAAATCAGAGCTTGTTTTTTTTGCCTTTTCAGAAACTGATTTAATATCACCTCCTTCTAGCTGAGGCATTCCGCAACATACTTCATAAAAAAATTCGTGTTCTATCCCAAGTTTTTGGAAGATTTTTTTAGCAATAACGCCCAAGTTAGGATTGTTATAATTGACGAAACAAGTTGGAAATATTATTACTTTCTCTTTACTACTAGACGTAAAACTATTTTTGTCTTTTTTTATAACTTCCATTAATGTATTTTTATAAAATTTTGGAAGTTCTGCCTCCTTATCGACCCTTAGAAGCATTTCCATTATTGGTCTAGTAATTTTATTAGACGTTTTGGTTGACCAGTTGGCTAAATTAGAAAACTTTGAAAAAAATTTCCCATTTCTATCGGTTTTTGTAAGTTGGTCATCAATAATACTGTTCTCATTTTTTTTTCTTTCTAAAACTCTATACCTCAACATTAAGTGGGGAAAATCTAAATTAAATTCATGCGGGGGTACATAAGGACATTTTGTTAAAAAGCACATGTCACATAACGTACATGCATCAACTACTGGTTTAAAATCTTTACTTTTAACCGTGTCAAGTTCTCCAGACTTTGATTCATCTATCAAATCAAAGAGCTTTGGAAAACTCTCACATAAGTTGAAGCATCTTCTACATCCATGACAAATATCGAATACCCTTCTCAATTCATCGTCTAGAAGTTTCTCATCTGTGAAATTCGGGTTTTCCCAATCTACTGGATGCCGAATAGGCGCTCCTAAGCTTCCTTCTTTAACTGTCATATCCAAAAAAAAAGTTGAGGGGAGTCAAACTCCCCTAACATTTAACTAAGCCATTTCGTCAAGTGTTCTTTGAAATTTGCCAGCATGAGATTTTTCTGCTTTAGCAAGCGTCTCAAACCAATCAGCTATTTCTTCAAACCCTTCGTCTCTAGCGGTTTTAGCCATTCCCGGATACATATCAGTGTATTCGTGAGTTTCACCAGCAATTGCCGCTTTTAAATTATCTGAAGTATTACCAATAGGTTCACCAGTAGCTGGGTCACCTACTTCTTCAAGAAATTCTAAGTGACCATGCGCGTGGCCAGTTTCACCCTCAGCGGTTGACCTAAAAACAGCTGCGACATCATTGTGACCTTCAACATCAGCTTTTTGTGCAAAATACAAATAGCGTCTATTTGCTTGAGACTCACCAGCAAAAGCTGCTTTTAAATTTTCTTCAGTTTTACTACCTTTAAGTGACATTTTTACCTCCATATAAAGTTTTAATTAATATAATAAATATATACAGAAGTATCAATATTAAATTAGAATAATTCTAATTTACGATAATGATAATCAATATCAATCAGATATATTTACTACGATATCAATAGATTCTAATTTTTTCCCACCTGGAATTTTAGGTAATTTGGAAACTTTTATGTCTTTAGCATCAATATCAATTAAAGTAGAAGAATTTTTACAAAAAAAATGATGGTGCGAGGATATGTTTGTATCAAAATAAATTTTATTACATGATGTTTTTACGGACTTTATTATTTTATGATCCGTAAACTGATTTAAACAATTGTAAACAGTTGCCAGCGAAATATTTAGACCTAACTTTTCAATTCTTTTATGAATATTCTCGGCTGTGAAATGGTTATTCCCATCACTAAATAAAATCTTTATAATATCAACTCTTTGTTTTGTAACTTTAAGCGGTGAGTTTTGTAAGGATTTAAGAGCTTCATCTATAAATTTATTACTATTCATATTAGTTATATTAGTTTAAAAAAAAAAAATTACAATCCCTTCGTAATTCGTTCAACAAGTTCTTTTACCTTGGGAACAAAACCACCTTTATAAAAAGGATCAAGTGCAAATCTATAAACGGAATGTCCAGCAAACATCAATTCATTTTCTAAACTTGATAACCCATGACTAATTTTCTGAAGCGTTTTTTGTATACAAAAAGATCTTGGATCAGCTTTTTTACCGGTAGTTCCACCTTCTTCTTGAGACCAATTACTAAATAAACATTGGGATAAACAACCCATACAATCAATTTGATCCTTCACGATTTGACTCGCTTTTTTAATCGTAACCCATATCAATGTATTATTTGGTGTAGTCATTGGTTTAGAAAAACCCTTCTTAATCCACTCCAGAATTTTTGGTTTATCGGAATTCTTAACATAAAAAGTTCTTTTTCTAGGTCCTATTTCAATTTTTTCATTAAACTCATTTGTTTGCTCTTTGAGAAAAGGAGTTTGTCTTGCTGATCTCTCTTCCAGCTCAAGCAGAAAATTATTTTTAACTGCTGAGGAATAAAATCCAGTTGGACTAAACTTATGAAGACTCACTTCACCCTTTTTAATAGTCAATAGTTTTTTTTTCCATGCCTCTGGAATTGGACTTTCTTTTGTCAATAACGGTCTAGTTCCAAATTGAAAAGCAATTTTTCCTATTTCATCATTGTCAATCCAATCCTCCCATTCAGATAAATTCCAAACTCCTCCAGCCATTATAATTGGCGTTTCGTTAAGTTTAAATTCATTCATCAAACTACGTAGATCTCTCACGCGTTCATAGGGTGGTTGAGGTTTTAGTGGGTCTTCGCTATTTGACAGACCATTGTGCCCTCCTGCCAACCAGGGATCTTCATAAACAACGCCTCCAAGAAATTCTGACGTTTTTCTGTAAGATCTTTTCCATAATGCATTAAATGCCCTTGCAGAGGAAACTATGGGATAGTAATAAATACCAAAACTTGCTGCTATATCCGATAACTTGTAAGGCATTCCTGCACCGCATGTTACCCCATCAATTATATCACCTGCTTTCTGAAGTGTTCTTGTTAAGATCTCCTCAGCCGCAGCCATTTCCCATAAAATATTTATATGGATTGGAGCTTTTTTTCCAGCAATGTCTCTAGCAATTCTTGCTTGTTCAATAGCTCCTGAAACTGAAAAATCAATTAACTCTCTATGTCTGCCTGATCTTGTTTTTTCTTTGTAAATTTGAGGTATTAAGTTTCCATTCTTATCGTAAGAATCTGCATTAACTCCAGAAAATGTTCCAACTCCCCCCGCCTTTGCCCAAGCACCAGAACTCTCTCCGCTAGTTATCGCTATGCCTTTTCCCCCTTCTATTAAGGGTAAAGTTTCTTTTCCTGACAAAATAATGGAGTCTATTTTTTTCATATTAAACGTCTTTAATACTTAACTTTACCTTACCTCTATCGTCAACTCCAATAACTTTTACTTTTACTTCATCGCCTTCATTGACAACGTCTGTGGTTTTTTCAACTCTTTCCTCCTTTAGTTGACTTATGTGAACTAAACCATCCCTGCTACCAAGAAAGTTTACAAACGCCCCAAAATCCGTAGTCTTTACGACTTTTCCACTATATATTTTTCCAACTTCAGGTTCAGCAACTATATCATTTATCATTCCTCTGGCAATTTCTCCGTCATCTGATTTTGATGCAAAAATTGATATTAAACCATTATCATCAATTTCAACCTTGGCATTTGATTTTTCACATATATCCTTAATTACCTTACCGCCAGATCCAATAACCTCTCTTATTTTTGATTTATCTATTTGAATATTTATAACAGTTGGGGCATTTGATTTTGTTCCATCTCTTGGTTTTTTTACAACTTTTTGCATTTCTAATAAAATGTGCTTTCGAGCATTGTGAGCTTTTTCTAATGCATCTTTCATTATTTTCTCAGTAATACCATTTACTTTTATGTCCATCTGTAAGGCTGTTATTCCTGAATCAGTACCAGCAACTTTAAAGTCCATATCTCCTAAATGATCTTCATCACCAAGAATATCAGTCAAAACAACAAATTTCTCTTTTTCTTTAATAAGCCCCATCGCTACTCCTGCTACAGATTTTTCCAGAGGGACTCCGGCATCCATGAGAGACAATGAAGCACCACAAACAGTCGCCATTGAAGAGGACCCGTTAGATTCTGTTATTTCTGAAACAACCCTCAAAGTATATGGGAAGTCATTTACTTTTTTCAAAATTGGGTTAATTGCCCTCCAGGCTAATTTTCCATGACCAACCTCTCTCCTACCAGTAGCACCTATTCTACCAACCTCATTTACTGAAAAAGGAGGGAAATTGTAATGCAACAAAAACTTTTCTTTACGATCACCGTCTAAGGTATCTAACATTTGTTCATCACTGCTGGTCCCAAGTGTTGTAGTGACCAAAGCTTGAGTTTCACCACGAGTAAATAATGCACAACCATGAACATTTTCAAGAAAATCAACTCTAACATCTATATCTCTAACAGTGTTAAGATCTCTTCCATCGATTCTTTTTCCAGTTTTTAAAATCGACGCTCTGACTATTTCCTTTTCAATAGACTTAACCGCGTCACTGATAATATGCAGTTCAGTATCATCTTTGTTAAATTTTTCAATAATTTCAGATCTTGTTTTGTTAAGAGATTCGTTTCTCTTCTTTTTTTCTTTTATTTTATAAATTGGTGCAAAAGATTTTTCAGCCTCGATTTGCAACTCTTTAATATATGATGGTGAGTTTGGGGGGTCAATTAACCAAGAATCTTTTGCAGATTTTTCCGCAAGCTCTATTATTTTATCAATCACACACTGAAACTCTTTAAAACCGAACTGAACTGCTCCAAGCATAATATCCTCTGGTAGTTCGTTTGCCTCTGATTCAACCATCAGAACCCCATCTCTTGTTCCGGCAACAACTAAATCTAACTCACTTTCAACTAATTCCTCTTTAGTTGGGTTAAGTATATACTCACCTTCGTTATAACCAACTCTTGCACAAGCTATCGGTCCTAAAAAAGGTAATCCAGCAATTGTAGTTGCAGCTGAAGCTCCTATCATTGCACATATTGCGGGGTCATTTTCTCCATCATAATTTAATACTGTACAAACAACTTGAGTTTCATTTTTAAAATCTTTGTGAAATAAAGGTCTCATTGGTCTATCAATAAGTCTCGAGTTTAAAATTTCAATTTCTGATGGTCTTCCTTCCCTTTTAAAAAAACCTCCTGGCACTTTGCCAGCAGCGTATGCCTTTTCAATGTAGTGAACGGAAAGTGGAAAAAAGTCAATTGTAGGATCAGAACTTTTTGAAGCGCATACAGTGCAAAGAACACTTGTTGAGCCTAATGTTGCGATCACAGCTCCGTCTGCTTGTCTAGCCATTAAGCCTGTTTCTAATTTGAGGTTTAGCCCCTGCCAATCCAATTGAACACTTGAAATATCAAACATAGTTTTATCTCCTGATTAAAATTTATCGTCTTAGACCTAGAGACTTAACTATAGATTCATACCTTTCATTACTTTTACTTTTTATGTAACTCAAAAGTTTTTTTCTTTTTCCAACGAGCCTCATTAATCCTCTTCTTGTGTTGTGATCTTTTTTATTAAGCTTTAAATGCTCAGTTAAGTTTTTTATTCTGTTTGTAAAAACTGTAATTTGAAATTCGCTGCTTCCTGAATCTTGTTTTTTTGAAGTAGCGCTATCTTTTTTAACTGTCATTTCCTTTCCTTTCAATCTTACTCTATGTATTCAAAAGTCTTTTGGGATAAAAATTGTTGTCCTTAAGATAACCAATAGCTACTATCTCGTTTTCAAACTTTGCTAATGCAAATTCATTATTATCAACAATTTTTCCTTTGTTCATTTTGACACTTCTTCCATTTAATATGTGCTCTATAGCATTTTCATCTAGTATAATCTCGTTTGCATTTTTAAAAACCAAGTTTACTGGCTTTAAAACATTAATAAGGTCATCACTATGCACTAAAGTTAACAAATAATCTAGTGAAATAAGTTTTTTATTAAAATCTTCAAATCCAATTCTTCTTAATGCTGTAACTGTTGCAAAAGTTTCATTAGCATCAGCAATATCCTCTGCCAAACTCCTGACATAGGTACCTGAACTACACTTTACATAAAATGAACTTCTTTGCTTTGACAAAGAAGAGATCAAATTTAAATCAAAAATTGTAACCTTTTTTTTCTTTAACTTAAAATTAGTATTGTTCCTAGCTAATTTATAAGCTCTAACTCCATTTATTTTTTTTGATGAAAATTTTTGGGGTTCTTGAAAATAATCTCCTTTGAATCCTAAAATTGTTTTCTTAATCATTTGTTCAGAAGGGTAAGTCTTGCTTATTTTTTCTATTTTACCCTCTATATCACCTGTATTGGTTTTAATACCCCACTCAACCTCAAAAACATATTCTTTGTTTTTATTTTCTAAATACCTAATTGTTTTTGTCGCATCGCCTAGGGCAATAGGCAAAAATCCTGATGCTAAAGGATCTAATGTTCCAACATAACCTGCTTTACAGTAATTAAAGATTTTTCTGACTTTTTGAAGTACTGAGTTAGATGAAATACCAATTGGTTTATCCAGGAAAATCCACCCGTTAATTTTATTTTTTTTCATTTTTAAATTTTTTATTTCAATTTATCTATAACGTTATCAAGTTTAAAAAATTTATCTCTTTCAACATCTAATTTAAATTTTAATTTTGGTGTATACCTAAGTTCAATCCTTGAAGAGAAATCTCTTTTAATTCTTGATAAGTTGTTATCAATGATATTTTTTAATTGTTGACTGCTTATTAATTTTTTATTTGAAAAATTAGTAATAAAGATTGTAGCAATTCTGGCATCTCTAGATAAAGAAACTTCGTTAATAAAAAAGATAACACTTTCACCCTCTTCATTAGCAAAATCTAAAGTAAGAAAAACTTCACTGAGAGTTTTTTTTATAAGTTGTGAAATCTTTAAAATTCGAGGGTTATTTTTTTGAGATTTGAAAATATTAAGTTCATTATTTTTTCTCATTGCTTTCTCTTATAAAAAATTCCATTTTATCATTTTCCAATAGATCATTGAATTTTTGAAATGTAATTCCACATTCCAATCCAGATAAAACTTCTTTTACTTGATTTTTTTCTCTTCTCAGACTTTGAACTTGCACTTCTGCAATTTGTTTCTGATCTCTAATAATTCTAACAAAAGCTTTAGAAGTAACTTTCCCATCTTCAATCAATGAACCAGCAACTTTGCTAGAATCGGACATATTAAATACCTTCTTTATTGTGCCCTTTCCTATCAATGATTCAACAGAATCTGGAGTAAACATTCCCTCTATTATTTTGTTAGCCTCATCAATAACTTCGTATATTATTGAGAAATATCTTAAATTTACTTTTTCTCTTTTAGCCAAATTTTTAGCCTGAACATTTGCCTTGACGTTAAATCCAAATATTAAGGCATCTGAAGCTATAGCTAAGGTTACATCTGATTCATTAATTTCACCTACACCTGTATGTATTATTTTAATTTCAACAAGATCAGAATTCATTTTTTTTAGACTTTGTTCAATTGCTTCCTTTGATCCGTGAACATCTGCTTTAATGATAATTGAAACTAGCTTTTTTTGCTCTGCTGAAGCGTCTTTTATCATTTGGTCAATTGAGGATTTTTTTATTGACGAGTTTTCTTCTATTCTTTTACGTCTTGATCTATATTGTGTTACTTCACGGGCACGAGATTCATTCTCTACTACAACAAGCTTGTCTCCAGACTCTGGGGCACCAGACAAACCAATCAACTCGACTGGATAGCTCGGTAATGCATAATTAAGACGTAATCCTTCATCATTATAAAGTGCACGGACTTTTCCCCACTCTTTACCAACAACTACAATATCTCCAACTTTAAGAGTTCCGTTTTGAATTAAGATTGAAACAACGGTACCTTTACCTTTCTCAATTTTTGATTCTATAACAATACCCTCAGCATTTCTATTTGGATTAGCTTTCAACTCAAGAATCTCTGCTTGTAATAAGATCGTCTCTAAAAGTAAATCAAGACCCTCTTTTGTTTTTGCAGAAACATTAACAAGTGGGCTATCACCACCCATTTTTTCACTAACAATTTCATGCGTCATAAGGTCATTTTCAACCTTTTGAGGATTTGCAGTATCCAGGTCTATCTTATTAATTGCGACTAGTATCGGGCATCCTGAAGCTTTTGCATGGCTTATGGCCTCAATTGTCTGTTCATTAACACTATCATCGGCAGCAACTACTAAAACTATAATGTCTGTTACATTCGATCCACGTGCTCTCATTTGACTAAAAGCCGCATGACCAGGTGTGTCAATAAATGTGATCTTTTTTTTATCAGTAGTCTCAACAATATACGAACCAATATGCTGAGTAATACCTCCAGCTTCTGAAGCTGCAACTTTCTTTTCTCTTATTGCATCAAGAATAGAAGTTTTTCCATGGTCAACATGACCCATTATTGTAACAACTGGTGGCCTACTTTTTAAATCAACATCATTATCAGTTTTTCCATCTAGCCCCAATTCTACATCAGAATCACTTACCCTTTTTGGAGTATGTCCTAACTCTATAACCACAAGCTCTGCAGTATCTCCATCAATTGTTTGGTTTATTGTTGCCATTACACCTAGCTTCATCAAAATTTTAATAATTTCCGATGATTTCTCAGCAATTCTCGTAGATAACTCGTTTACTGCGATAAAATCAGGAATTACAATTTCTTTCTTCTTTTTTTCTCTAAAATCAGATGAAGGCTTTAAATCAGAGTTGCTTAAACTTCTAAGCTTTGCTTTCTCTCTGGCTCGTTTGACAGCAGCTAATGACCTCACTTTTTCATTATCGTCATTTAAAGCTTGAGAAATGGTCAATTTTCCTTGTCGTCTGTTTTCAAAACTTTTTGGTGTTTTAATAAATTTTGATGGTTTATTTTTTTTTTCTTTTTCTAAATTTTTTTCATCCTCTAGTTTAGAATCTGGCTGTTTTGAAAAAATCTTTTTCGCTGTCTTTTTTTCAGTAACATCATTCTTAATTTCTTTTTTTTCTTCTTTTTTTAGAATTTCCTTTGGTTCTTCTGTGGTTTCTCTTTTTTGGGTAGATGGACCTGCCAAGCTTTTTTCTGGTTCATCAGAAGATGGTACGGTTTCGTTTAAATTATTTTCCTCACCTTTAAAACTAGTCAAAGTTCTTTTTCTTTTGACTTCAACAGAAACAGATCTGCTTCTACCATGAGAAAAACTTTGTTTAATTTGACCTGCATTAAAAGTTTTCTTCAGTTGAAGTTTGCCCGAATATTCAGATTTTTTATTTTTATTATCTTCCATTTTTATTTTTCAAACCAATGTTTTCTAGACTCTAAAATTACCTCATCAGCCTTTTTGTTATCAATATCATTCAGAAACTCCATTAACTCAAAACTTGACAAATCAGCTAATTGGTCTCTAGTTTTAATATTATTGTCTTTAAGAATTATTAATTGTTTGGTATTAAAAAAATCATTGGTTAGCAAATAATCGTCAACACCTTCTTTTTTTAATATTTTAAGGTTTTCAATATTTTCTTTTTCCAGGTAATTCTTTGCTCTATTTATAAGTTCCTGTGATAAATCATTATCAAATCCTTCAATTGATGCAAGATCAGAAGGGGTAACCATTGAAATTTCGCTAACTGAAGAGAATCCTTCAGTTACAAGTAAGTGCGCTATAACCTCATCTACATCAAGGACTTCAATAAACTTTTGAGATAAATTTTTGAATTCTTCACTTCTTCTCTCTGATTCTTGACTAATAGTCAAAATATCTATACTCCACCCTGATAAAGCGCTTGCAAGCCTAACATTTTGTCCTTTCCTTCCAATAGCAAGACTTAACTGCTCGTCAGGAACAATGACATCTATCCTTTTTAGGTCTTCCTCGATGATAACCTTATCAACCTCTGCTGGACCTAGAGCGTTTACTACAAAGGTTGCAATATCTTCTGACCATAACACAATATCTATTTTCTCACCTTGAAGTTCATTTACCACAGCTTGAACACGACTACCCCTCATACCAACACAAGCACCTACAGGGTCAATACTTTTTTCTTTGGTAAAAACTGCTATCTTTGCTCTACTTCCTGGATCTCTTGCAACCGACTTAACTTCAATAATTCCATCATAAATTTCGGGAACTTCTTGCTGGAAGAGCTGCACCAAAAAATTATTATGCGCTCTTGATAAAAAAATTTGAGGTCCTTTTAGGTCATGCTTTACTTCCGTTATGTATGCTCTTATTCTGTCAGATCTTCTAAATATCTCCCTGTTTAATAGTTCTTCTCTTCTAAGTATTGCCTCTCCCTTTCCTAAATCTACAATAAGGTTACCATACTCTACTCTTTTTATAATCCCATTAACGATTTCTCC
>Ga0255759_10003639_pt1 | contig 13462 bp, 14 predicted proteins | sample 101ome_20_FD_179959 | JGI IMG/M metagenome (GOLD analysis project Ga0255759, IMG submission 179959) | Coastal salt marsh microbial communities from the Groves Creek Marsh, Skidaway Island, Georgia - 101404AT metaG (version 2) | ecosystem: Environmental > Aquatic > Marine > Intertidal zone >...
GCATAATTTGCATTAGTTGAATCTTGAAGTTCTGAAACTTCTTCAGATAATCCTGAAAATCGGCCTGAAAAAAATAATAACATTCCTACTAATACTGATAAAGCGATAATAAGTGCAATTATTGTATTAATACTAATTTGTCCTTTCATATTATATACCGCAATCAGTTTCTCCGTCAAAATAAACTAATGAACCTGAATCGGATCTTCCTGATCCGCTACATGATACAGAGATTGGACTTTCATAACAATTTAACTCTTCACCATCAACAATATATTTTTTTGAACAATATGATGACGTTGAAAATGATTTAATTCCTGAATTTGATACGGAAGCCTTAGCAGTATTACAAAGATTATTACAATTTGATTTATATGTATCAATTTTATCAGGGCTAGATTCAGACACTGATGAGAATAAGTTACCTAGTCCTCCAGTAGTAAATCCAACTATTATAATTAAAGCTGAAAGTGCAATAATTAAACCAACAATAGTGTTTGTACTAATTTGTCCTTTCATATATATAATGTTAAATCTTATTTATATGTTTTATGCCAAAACTCCGGTGACTACTCCTGCCATTTGGGAAAATATAAAAGTTCCAATAAAAGCAAGACCGCAATATAACAATGTGGCAACAATTATATTTTTTGAAAACATATTTTCAAAATCTAATTTACTTGATCCGTTTATAATTCCAGATACTAAATTTGTCAATAAATATATTGCTTGAATTATATAAATTCCAATCATTAATTGTAAAATAAATGGCGGTACTGCAACATCAACTTGAAATATATTTGTAATTCCGGTTCCAATTCCTTGACTTTCTATATCTCCGGCGTTAAAACCTTCTAATTGATTACTCAAATTAAGTAGAACTTTGGTTACTAATACGGAAAGGCTTACTACAAGTGCAGACATTACCGGTGCTAAGAAAGATATTTGCATTTTCATACTCGATAGAGAGTCTGATAAAAGATCAAACATTCTTTCTTTAAGTTGATGCATTTTTTGAAGATATAAAGAAAGTGTTGTCATAGAATCTGCAGTAATTTGAGAACCTTTTTTTGAAGATTCTATTAAGATTTTCATAACAGATTCTATTAAAGGTGAAGGATATTTAGTTAACGCCCCAATTTCATTATTAAAAATTGAATCTTCTAAATTCATTCCTCTTTTTCTTATGTTATCATCAATAATTGTGAAAAAATTATTAACTTCAGAACCTTTTGTATTCTCAACCATTTTTGAAAAAGCTGCCTCAGTAGGAATATTTTGACTAATTAGATTACCTAATTGAAAAATTGCAGAAGAAAATTCATCTTCAATTTTTTCTAAAGATTTTTTTGAATTTATTAAGTTCTTTGTTTTATAATTATAATAGACAAAAAAAGAAATACCTATTGAAAATATTATTAATAGAGATATATAAAAAACACTATTTTCAAATTTATAAAATCCCCAATTATCAGAACCTGCAAACCATAATAAAATTAACGTTGCAGGTATTGCAATAACTGAAAATAACAAACCTGAAACCAATTTCAGTCTTCCAGTATGCATATTTCTTTTATCTAAAATAGATGTTGAAACTCCTCCTGGACGAGTATTCAATATTTTTTTAGAAATTAAAAATACAATGATTGGTAAAAATAAATTATAGGTAAAAATTAAAGGAATTGGTTTGATTGTATCTGCTAAGAATGCAGATACCATTGGCATCATTATCAACATTAAAAGCGGCATTACTATACCTAACATATTAACTGTTTGTATGGGAGATTGTAAATTATGTGCATAATGAGTAAGATTATCTTGAACTCCAGTTGTAATAACTTCAGTGGACTTTTCTAAAATTTTTTTTGCTTTATTTGAATCTGATTCTTGTAAACTTGATTGAATTAGATGTATAGATTCAACAAAAGCAGGTTCTGAATCTTTCCAAGTTTCAATATAATAATTTAAAGAATCATCAATTGTTTGATATTTTCCCGTTTCAACATCCCATAATATTTTAATAAAATCAATAGAAAGCGGAGCAGGTATTTGATTTGCAACAAATAAAATTGCTCTTTCTAAATTTGAATCTCGCTTCATATATATTACAATATATAAAACTGCAATTAGTAATTGGTCTGAAGCTTTAGCTCTCCAACTTTCAAAAATTAATTTAGGCATATTTGAAAGATAATAAATTAAAAATAATGATGTAGCGATACTTGCAAAACCAAAAAAATATTGTCCTAAAAAAATAAGCGGAATTGCTAAGATAAAAAACGGAATGGCAGAAAGAATTGCCAAAGACATTACTCCATTCGGATCAATGTTTAGATGAGCCAGTTGAATGTATTTTTGAAGATTTGGTAAATCTTTTTCTGAAGGTTTTAATTTTAATATTTTGGAACTAAAATTTACAAATTTTTCATATCTACCTGATAAAACTTTTTTATTTTCTTGTAAAAATGTTTGATACTCTTTTGAATATGAAATATTTTTTTTTGAAGGATTATTAACTTTATTTAATCTTTCTTCGAATTCATTAGCCATTTATTTAACCAATCCTCCCATTCGGAATAAATTTTATCTGGATCTGTTTTTTGATATCGATCATATATTTCTTTACTTATTTTATGAAACATATCATTACAAAGAATAGTAAATTCAGCTTCCAGTAAAGATTCATCATTATCTGAAATTTCTACGATTTTACTTTTTATTTTAGATCTCAACAAAATATTATTATAAACTGCATCCCAATCGCCGGCCCATTCTGGAATCTTTGATGCAATATTTTTTAGAACTTCAGATTCTCCTTGAATTAATGCGTCCGTTGGTTCTAATTCGTCAGTTTCAGGATTATAAATCATTAAATCTAAAAAGCCATTTTCTTTTAATGGATCGTCAGTCCATTCTTTTTTAACTTCAGCAATTTGAACAATACGCTTTTTTCTGTCAAGGCCCGATGCAGTTTTTACTGGATTTGCAACAACTATTATATCTGTAGCTTTAAATGAAGTTTTTGGAACATTTAAATCATTAACAACTCTATCAAAAATAGAATAAGGAGAATCTCCGTGAATTGTTCCCATAACAACATTTGCTAATGCACCAACTCTCATTGCCTCATATAATGCTGTGGCTTCTTTGCTCCTAACTTCTCCAACTATTAATGCTGAATCTCCTAGTCTTAATGCTGCTCGAATACCGTCTTCTGCAGTTAGTTCTGCAGATCCTTGAGATAGAACAGATTGAACTTTCATGGATTGTATATCATAATTTAATCTCTGATAGCTTCTTATGGGTAATTCTAATGTATCTTCTATTGTAAGAATTCTTGTTGATCTCATTAATTCAACTAATGATGAACTTAGAAAAGAAGTTTTACCTGAAGATCTTGTACCTGCAATAAGAATTGTTCTTGCTCCGTCAATTAAAAAACTAAGTAAACCTGCTGCAAGCGGATTTATCATTTTATTTTTTATAAATAGAGGATAAGTCCAAGGTTTTTCTCTATGTCTTCTAAATGAAAATGCCATACCGTCTGGGCTAATTGGTTGCTGAATGGCTGCAACTCTCGCAGTAGAATTTGGTAAAATTAAATTAGTATCTAAAACTGGATTTGCTTCGTCCAAAGGTCTACCGGATATTAACCTTAGTTTTGTGGCAATTGCTTCAGTTTCTTTCTGAGTTAGAGTAATATTAGTTCTACATTCTCCGTATTTTTGATGAACTATAGAAATCTCATTAATATTAGATGGTGCATTTATAGAAATATCTTGAATATTATCATCCATTAAAATAACTTCAATAAGTCCGAAACCCAAAGTATATCTTACTAAAATCTCTGCAAGTTGATCAACTTCATCTTTAGTTAATTTAATTCCTTTGGATATACTTAAATCGTTAATTAAATCTTTTTCTACATTTTTGAATAATTCTCTGGTTTTTTCAGGATCAATAAATTCTGATTTTTGAGGTTTGTGTTCAGAAACTACTTGCTTTGCTTCTCCTAGAAGTAAATATTTATCTTCAGATAAACTCATTTCAGGAGGAACTATATGGTAAATTGGCCGAATACTTTCCTTTAAATCTAGAATTGATACTTTTGTTTTATCATTTAATGAATAAGATTCTAATATAACTGAATCTGAGGGAATTTTGGTAATTAATTTTGCATATAAAAAATTTGGTTTAATGACTGGGCTAAAAATTCTTGAATAAATTTTCCTGTCATTGGGTTTATGTTCAGAAAAATAAGGCTGTGCCAATCTGATTAAATCTGTTTTTTCTAAAGAATTTTTTATATAATTTAATGTTTGTAAAAATGCTTGTCTTGATTTCGGATTTTGTCGATTTGAAGTTTGTCCGAGTTTTAATTCTTCATCAATTTTTGATAAAAGTCTTAAATATACGCCTATTGGTTCTTCTCTCAATCCAAAATTAACTATTGACTTTAAAAATTCAATACGATCTGGATACGGTTCTTCATCAGCTATATCTCTTACAGAAGATTCAGAAAAAATTTTTTTATTCTCCAAATCCATTATTATTGAAGCAATCTCAATAAGTATATTTGTTTGATCATATGGATAAATTACATCTTCTTGCTGCAAAAATTGTATTTGGTTTACTCTGCCTGATTTTGTAAGTTTATCTATTGTATCCGCCATAACTGAAGAATTATTTTCAATAGTTGGTGACTTTACGCTTTTTGAATAGTCTACTTCAAGAATTCTTTGTCCGGGTTTTTCTATAATTCTATATGGGTTATTTGAATCCATATTATTAAATAGAATAGATAGTTTATATATCATATGGCAGATTTACCTGAGACAAATATTATGGCAGAATTATCAAAAATAAATAGGAGACTTACGCTTATTGAAAATAGATTTTCAAATCTCAGTGATCAAGTAAATTTAATAGAAAATTCGCTTAATGAAAAACATGAAGCTTCTGGAAAAAATGTATCAAATATGGATCTCTCGTTAAAAGAATTAAAAGACAGAGTAAATAATTTTGAATTGGAAATAAAAAAATTTAATGGAATAATTTCAAACTTTGCTTCAAAACAAGATGTAAAAATACTGGAAAGATATATAAATTTCTGGAACCCAATTAAAGAATAATGGCCTTATTTGATAAAAAAGATAAAGAAAATAATTTACCTTTGCCTCCGCCATATAATCCTAACTCAATGAATAATCCTATGCAAAATCAAAATATGAATAATATGCCACAACCAAATAATTTTCAAAATAGTTCTCCAGGAAATCCTTTTGATAAACTTCCTCCTTTAAATCAGACAAATTTATCTCAATTACCTGAGGTGAATAACAATAATCAAAAAGATCATACTGAATTAATGACTGAGGATATAGAAAAAATAACTGAATCCATAATCAGTGAAAAATGGGATAAAATAAATACTGAATTAAAAAATATGACTGATTGGAAAAATGAATTAACCAAACAATTAGATTCTTATAAGAAAAAAGTTGAAGATTTAGAAAATAAACTATCTGAAACTCAAACTGCAATGATTGGAAAGGTTGATGAATATAATAAATCTATAGGTAATGTCAATATAGAAATTCAAGCAATGGGTAAAGTATTTGAAAAATTAATACCTGAATTTACTTCAAATGTTAAAGAATTATCTGAAATTGTAAAAAAACATAAATAATTTTTATTTTCCTGGCCTTCCAATTAACAAAGTTGCTCCAGTAAATATAAGTAATAATACTATAACTGATAATATAGATGGATCATATATTGTTGCCAATCCTCTTGAAACTGGGTCTGAGCTAGGTGAGAACTCTGAAAGTAAATCTCCTTCTTGCAAATCTGTAGAAGATCCTTTAGATACGGCAATTCCGTCTGCTTCAGTAGCTTGCTGAACAGTAGGTATTGCTGAAACAATAGCAATAATCAGTATAATTATCATTACAACAAAAATAGCAGTATAAGATTCGGATTGTTTAGCTGCCGAAGCTATATCTTCTGTTTTAAGACCTAAGAAACTAAATATTAGCAATAATAATATAATAACTGAAAATAATAATGTAGAACCTATTAATAAAATTCTAAATAAACTTACAACAGATGAAAAACTAATTAATGTAACTGAAATTGCCAGAGCAATCAATGCATTTATTGTTTTATTATCTCCTAATACTTCTTGAGTAGATAAAACACCATATGTTCCTGCAAAGAATAAAATAAACGGAAATACAACATCAAAGAAACCTAAGTCTCTCATAACATCAATTCCAGAATTTAAGGTTACGGCCATAAATTATTTCTATTTAAAACAATAAAAAGATTACTTATTACTATTCATCTTTTTTTGGTGAAGTTGATGCAGATTTACCTAACATATAAATTACTGCAAGTGGGAAACCCAACACTAATGCCAAAGAAAGAATAGTCTCAAATCCTTCTCCTGTACTTGCAGCTGATGCTCCAACTAAGAACTCAGATAATGGACGTATGAACGGTATTCCTGAGGGAACTCCCATATCAATTACTAATAAAAATACTAAAACTATTGTTAGATAAAATAAGTTTTTACCAAAAGTAATATTCTCTCCGAACATAGGATTTCCAATAGGGTTCTTCAATCCTAATAAACCTAATACCATCATAATTAATAAAACTACAACCAGCAAGAAACCCGCCTGAGGTATAACTCCCGCAATATAGTTAACGGCATCAGTTGACGTTATGAAAAATGCACCGATAGCAAGAGAAATTATTTGATTTACTGTTTTTGATGAGTCATCATTACCAAATAATTCTACTTTTTGCAATAGTCCGAAAACTAATGCATACAACAATACAAATGGTAAAATAACTGTAAAAAATCCAAAGTCTTGCAATAATACTACTGCATTTTCTAAAGGATTAACTATTTGTACCATTTTAATTAATATATCACTCTCTTAATATAAAGATTACTGAGATGTTTATTCTTCTTCATCGATGCTTATTAAGTATGCATTAATTTGTTCTTCCGTATATTTATGATCTTTCCAATATGTATCGATCAAATCTGCACTTCCTGTTGTTTTACATAACTTGGTAAATTTACTATGAACAGAACCTATATTAGTGTCTATCAATGTGTTTAATATTGATTTTAAACGATTACTCCCTCTTGGAAATTTACTTCCATAAAGGTTATCTATTTCTTGAATCTCTGAAACTAAATTCTTATTTCTTAAATCTCTAATACGATGATAATTCATTATTTTATCTAATTGATTCATTATTGCATTAATAAAATCGTGATCCAAATTTGCTAATAGCGTCAATTCCTTTTTCAAGTCTTCATCTAAAGAGTTATCTGATTGTAACTCTTTAACCTTTAATAAAATTCCATCCATATTGTTAGTAATATAGTCGTATAATTGACTAAACTCCCTCCTGAAATTATTGTACATTTTTTCATAAGTGGTTAAATCTTTCTTTATATCTTCGGATAGGATAGTTGTAGATGAGGGAATAGCTACTTCAGGTTCAACATAAAAATTAAATATTAATGGTAATTCTTTACCTGTATTCTTGTCTAAAATTTGGATTGAATATTTTCCTTTTTTATCTGGCGTGAATTCACCAAGAGGACTTATTTTGTCATCGTTAATTGTAGAACTTTCGGGTCTCTTTATCAATTGGAACTTTATTTGATCGGCAACATCAGTAATGAATATACCTTTTCTTCCTAATTTTTTTTCAATCTCATTGGTTAGACTTTTAGTTAACTGATTCACTCTGGAATTCGATACTTTTACCATAGATTTTTCATTTGGATCGGGATTTGGATCGGGATTTGGATCGGGATTTGGATCGGGATTTGGATCGGGATTTGGATTTTCAACAATGTTTAACATTATTCTTTGTTCCTGAATTATAGTGGTTCCATCCAGTAATTCTACCACAATTTCATTTTCTCCAGGAGGAACATTATTTGTAGCAAAAACATCTATGTCAAATACAGTAGATTTATCTACAACCAAAGTATCTTTTGGTAATGTTGATCCTGCAAATTTTAGTAAAATAAACTTGTTATGTTTAAAGTGTAAATTATATTTTTTTGTTCCAGAAGGCATTTGAATATTTACTTTAACTGGAGTCATCAATTCTCGATATAGAGTTACATAATTTGGAGCAACTATAATTGGTTGATTTATGTCGGGATTTTCTTCAGGATTTTGACCTAACATTAATAATAACTGCATTACTAATTGTATAATAACGGGATTATTTGGATTTTGATTTATTATATTTATAAGTTGTAATGCTGTTCTTTCATTATTGTTTATATTTAGTTGATTTACTATATTTTGCTGTTGTAATACATTAATTAATGCTTGAATATTTGGATTATTATTGTAAATTGGTAATACAATACCTAGAGCCGCAGCTAATTGTGCTGCAAGAACAGAAACATCAATATTATTATTAACAATTACTGGGCCTCCGCCTCCTGAACTTCCTCCTCCTGAACTTCCTCCTCCTGGTCCTGGTGGTCCTGGTGGTCCTGGTGGTCCTGGTGGTCCTGGTGGTCCTGGTGGTCCTGGTGTTGCAGGTGGAGCTCTTCCAGTCAAACTTCTCCATGCCATATAAGCGGAGTAAATTAATAATATGAATCCGAATAACGTTAACCAAGGAGATATTGCATAAGCTATCTCCCAAACTACATTACTTCGTATAATTGTATTATATGTAAAATCTTCATAAAATCTGCTCAATGAAATTCCAAAAGTTATTAGAGCAAGTGATGCAACCATCGATGTTACCCATGAAGCTCCCTCATTTTCAAATCCTTTATACACATTCCATACAAGTAAAGATAAAATTCCAACAACTATAAATATCATCCAAGGTGCCAAGAAAGAGATTACATTAAATTGAGAATAATAAACTGTAAAAGCCGCAGCAAATCCTAGTGCAGCAGCAAATACATTATTATACTTTGATAGATTTCCATTATTCTCTCCGCCGATTTTAGCAGCATTTAATGCAATAAGAGCTGCTCCGTATACTAAAAAAAACGATATCATCCAGTTAGCTATATCTGGAGTTATAAAATTGAGCGCGCTATTAAATGCATCATTAACTTCATTAGCATAAATTGATGGAATTAAAAAAACCAACGGGATTAATCTTTTCATAAAATATATACGCTTGTTTATTTAAATAAATTTAGTTAATTTTCAACAATCTTGAACTTTTTGCTAGTGTTTTAGATAACATTTTAGATGCTACAGATAATTTATCTAAATTTTTAGACATTATATTTGAATTTGTTCTTGATTTTAGTTTAGTTTTTCTTACCATATTATGCTCCTCTCCTTGTCAAAGGTGTACTTGAAGACCGATTAATTCTTTCCCATGAACCATACATATTACTTGTTTGATCGTCATTTCTTTGGTAACCATTATTATGTATATCGTGAGTTCCTTGCATAGTCTTTTCATCAATATCAATTATTTTTTGATCGATGTTTTGTATTATTTGTGATGTTTGGGTAATAACATCGACTTTAGAAAGTAAAATTTGGCAATTTGAAACAAGAGAAGTGCTGAAATCTCTTATTGATTCTGCACCTTTCATTATCGGAGAAGAATTTTTTAAAATATCTTCATTTAAACTGCTGAGAGTTTGAATTTCCTCAGATATTGATTTCAAAACCTGATTCAAATGAAATGATTCGTTATGTAATGCGTCGCCTCCAATTGATTTACCATTAATATTAACTTTTATGCTATGAAAGTTTTTTCCTAACTGCTTTTCTAATTTTCTTGCATGTATATTGTGTAAATTGAATGATTGAATGATTGCTTTATGTTCTTGTACCATAAGCTCTCTTTGACTATTATCTAATGACGTTTTATCTCCCCATTTTGATTCAAAACTATTTAATATTTGAACCAGACTTATTATATCTGCTGCGTCTGTGTCTGCTAATTTTAATAATGCACTTAATCTTCTCATTGATTCGCCCAATAATTTAGAAGTAGTTGTAAATTCGGTTAACATTGCTAAGTTCTTTTCAATGCCCGCTTGTTCGGCATTGAAACTTTTTGTTACTGAAATTAAGGTATTATTTAATTCCTTTACTTTAGTCATAAGTTGACTTAAATCTGCTCTTTTATTTTGATTTAATAATGAAGCTTGCCTTTGAAGATCATTAGTAAAATTTTGTAATCTAGAAACTTCGGCCTGCAGCGAATTAATTTGTTGTTGTTTTTTTCTTCCAAAGATTGGCATAATTATATTTTATTATTATATTATATAAAGTTATCTTGATTTCATATTTGATTTAGCATTATTAATCTTCTCCCATGCACCATACATATTACTTGTTTGATCGTCATTTCTTTGGTAACCTGAATTATGCAAATTATGAACTCCTTGAATTAGGTTTTGATCAATTGTTATAATTTTATTATCGATCATATTTATCATATTTGAACTTGAATCTAAATTTGACTTTAGAGATAGTAGTTTATTATTTTGAGACAACATTAAATCTCTTGTATCTCTTATAATCTCATTTACTTTAATTGTTGTATTATAATTTTTTAATAAATCTTCATTTAAACTTTCAAATACTCTTATCTGTTCAGATAAGATTGTTAGGATATCAAATAAATCTTTTTTCTCAGACAAAAGGTCATTTAAATCAATTGTAATTTCGATATTGCTTTTTTCACTATGTATGGTATTAACTAGTAATTTTGTTGTATCCTTAATAAAGTCCAAATGGAAATATTTATTTACAAAAGAATTGGATAATTTTGATTTAATTTGATCATGATTATAAGATTTTTTGTGACTATTATGTGAGTTATATTCCAATATAATCGCTTTATGCTCTTGAACCATGAGAGCTTTTTGCTCATCATTTAATCGTATTTTATCTCCCCATTTTGATTCAAAATCTATTATTTTTTCTAGTAATTTAATAAAATCTGCTGAATCTGTACGAGCCAATGAGCATAAATAGTGACATATTCTTGATTGACGGCTAATTTTAGTTATGGCTTTAGTTATATTTTCAAATAAATTCTGGTCTTTAATATACAATTCAAATTCTTTTTCAAATTCTTCATTTAAACTTTGAATTCCTCCGGAAATCATTTTTAATTCGCTTATTATATTTCCGTGATGTACTTTGTATATTCCTTTTGATAGTTCAATATTTTCTATTTCTTCGTTTTTTGCAGATTCTGGTTCAGTGGATTCTGGTTCAGTGGATTCTGAATTGGAGTTTTCTTCTTCTGGAATTGATTTGGATAGAGTTGATGGACTTGGAGTTGATGAGCTTGGAGTTGATGGGCTTGGAGTTGATGGGCTTGGAGTTGATGGACTTGGAGTTGATGGGCTTGGAGTTGATGGGCTTGGAGTTGATGTATTTTTACTAAAAAAGGCAATAATAATCATTATTATTCCAACTAAAAACAATATACTTGAAATTAAATTTATATATGAATTTAAAAAAATAACCGTTTCCGAAAAAGATAATAAAATATATGAGAATATTATCAATATTATTCCATTTGTAATCTTTGTTTTCTTAGATATAGTTGAATAATTAGAATAAACTCGTTTAATCATCAATGCAAGATAACCAATAACTAAGTAAATTATGAAAGGAGATATAGCTGCAATAAATGGAAAATTAGTAAAATATATCAAATAAGTTCCAGCAGCACTTAATGTCACTGCAATTATATTTGACGCAGAATTATCTTTAATAGAAATTTCAATAGCATATTTAAATATTGCATAAATTATGAATGCAGAAATTATTAAATTTAAATATTCTTTTGGAACTAATTCAAAACTATCTTTGATATTATCAAAAATTGTTTGAGAATAGGCAACAGGAATTAAAAATAAAGTAAATAATAATTTAATGATTTTCATTTAAACCTCCAATAATGTAACTTATATTTTCCAATAGGTCGTACAATAATTTTTTTTGATCCAACTAAATTTGATAATGCAATGCTCATAGTGATACGAGAAACTTTACAAAAATCAGATAATTCTTGAATTGTTAATCCTCTAGTATCTTCTTGTAAAATTTTACAGACTTTTTTTATAGTCTGATTTAATTTGGCCATAAAAATTTTATCGTTGTTTATTTATATATATTATTAATTATCATTAATGTATATTTTTAGGCATAAAAAAATTAAAACTTCAATAATTTATACATCTTCTTTATTTTATTTTTAAAACGTTTTACATCTGTTTTAAGTTGTTTTTTTAATTTATATTCATTTTTCTTAACATTTCTATATTCTGATTTAAATTGATTATAAGATTTCCTGTCTTTATCTTGAATGGATTTTTTTGCCTTTCTTTGTAACTCGACTTTTTTATTATCTAACTTTATTGTTTTTTCTAGAGAATCTTTTAAATTTTCAACATCATCGTGCATTCTTCGATCTGCTCTAATAAATTTATATACTCTATCTAAAAAAGTATTCAGCTTTTTCATAAATTATTATTCAATACTTCTTTAATAATTCTTCTTCAATAAAGCTTAATTTTCCTGGTAAAACAATACAAAAAGGTGCTTTTCCAAAATCAAAATCTTTTATTTCATTATAGGAAGAATACTTGATTATTGAATCTTTCATACCTATTCTTGCGCAAAGTAAAAATTTTGTATTCTCATTAATAAAGAAATTCCTTTTTTTTGAAATTGAAATAATTTGTTCTAAAGCATCTTTAATTGATAAAAAATTGTTATTAATTGGATCTAGATCTAAAAGCATAAGAGTATGTGCATTTATAGATTGATTTTGTTCTATATAATCGAAAAAAGATTCTGGTTTATAATTTTTGGACCAAAAAGTTACAGAAAGAGTTTTTCCAAATTTATATAATTCTAGTCCTGTTTCTGCAATTGACGTAAAAATTGAAGGAGCATGGATTATTTCTGTTTTATCTGAAATTATATCTTTATGAGTTGTTGCAGATAATGGATCTCCATATATTAATAAAGCCGAATTTTCAGTAAAAGGTTTTTTTTCTTCAACATCAGATCGATTAAGAATGTTAATTTTTTTACCAATCAATTTTTCTAATTCTTCAATTTTAAAATTAGAAAGAGAAGTATAGCTTTCTAAAAAAACTAAATCTGATTCTTTACAAGCTTCGATACCTTTTAAGGAAATGTCTTTTAACTCGTGTCCCAACCCAATTAAATATTTCATAAAATAAGCCTTCCAATGTAGTTTTAAAATATTACTAATTTACTTATTATGGTCTTGGCTATTAAAGTTGATAAAAAAAATGCACAAAAAGTAAAAAAAGACTTGCTTGAAAAAAATATAATTAATCTTGATTATAAGATGAATTCTGAAAAAGATTTTGTTTATTTTCCAGTTTTAACAGAATACAAAAATTATGAAATTTTAAATAAAAAATTTGAAA
>Ga0255759_10003646_pt1 | contig 13445 bp, 17 predicted proteins | sample 101ome_20_FD_179959 | JGI IMG/M metagenome (GOLD analysis project Ga0255759, IMG submission 179959) | Coastal salt marsh microbial communities from the Groves Creek Marsh, Skidaway Island, Georgia - 101404AT metaG (version 2) | ecosystem: Environmental > Aquatic > Marine > Intertidal zone >...
ATAAGAAAGAGAAAAATATCCTTGTATTTGATTGTGGTGGCGGTACACACGATGTTTCAATTTTAACTCTTGATGGTGGTATTTTTGAAGTAAAAGCTACTGGTGGTGATACACATTTGGGTGGTTCTGATATTGATAATCTTATTGTTGACTATCTATGTGATGATATTAAAAAGAAGCATAAAAAAGATGTACGTGAAAATGCAAGAGCACTCAAACGTCTCAATATTGCTGCTGAAAAAGCTAAGAAAAATCTTTCTGCTGCTTCAACAACAAGCATTGAAGTAGATTCTCTTATGGATGGTGTAGACTATAATACAAATCTATCACGTGCTAAGTTTGAATCACTCGCCGATGCTGTATTTCAACGTACTTTGAAACCTCTTGAACAACTTCTCAAAGACGCAAAGATGGGTAAAAGTGATATCCATGAAATTGTTCTTGTAGGTGGTACAACACGTATTCCAAAACTTCAAGAACTACTTTCATCATACTTTAATGGAAAACAACTAAATAAATCGTTGAATCCTGATGAAGCTGTCGCATATGGCGCTGCTGTTCAAGCATCTATCTTAACTGGTCAAGGTAATAGTAAAACTAATGAATTGCTTCTTCTTGATGTAGCACCTCTTTCTCTTGGAATTGAAACAGCTGGTGGTGTAATGACTAAAATTATTGAACGTAATACCACAATTCCAACAAAGAAATCACAAGTGTTCTCAACATATGCTGATAATCAACCTGGTGTAGATATCAAGATTTATGAAGGAGAACGTGGTTTTACAAAAGATAATAATCTTCTAGGAAGTTTTCATCTTGATGGTATTCCTCCAATGCCAAGAGGTCAAGCACAAATTGAAGTATCTTTTGACGTTGACGCAAATGGTATTATGAATATTACAGCAGAAGAAAAATCAACTAAAAAGACTAATAATATTACTATTACAAATGATAAAGGTCGTCTTTCCAAAGAGCAAATTGATGAAATGATTAAAAAAGCAGAAGAATTCAAGGAAGAAGATAATAAACAAAAAGAACTTATTGAAACTAAAAATGGTCTAGAAAACTATTTGTATAATCTTAAAAATTCAATGACTAAAAATGAAAATTCCCCACCTGCTCTTGATGAAGTAAAAGAAGAACTTGACCCAATTATTGAAGAAGGACTAAAATGGCTTGAAGATAATGACAATGAAGATATTGACACTTATAAAAATAAACAAAAAGAACTTGAAGAAAAGGTTAATCCACTAATGCAAAAACTTTATAGTAGTCAAGCTCCTCCCGGTGGAATGCCCGGTGGAATGCCCGGTGGAATGCCAGGAACAACCGAACCTACAATTGATGAAGTAGATTAAATTATCTTTTCATACTCATGAGAGATAATGGTAATCCTACTAATATTAATAATATAGTCAAGCATATAAAAGCAGCTAATATAATATTATAAATCCAATATACTTCGCGTTTAATATCTTCACTGCATTCGCAATTTATTTCTTTTAATCTGTTAATAAATATTATAACAATAAATATATTAGCAAATCCAAATAATGATACTATATTCGAAAAAGTATTAATAAATATAAATAAATCATTATTATTTAATTCATTAATACTCATATTTGATAAATATACATATACATTAATAATTAAATTTATAAAGAATATAGGAATAATTATATATAAATAATATTTAATGTAATTACGCATCCAGTGTTTACTGCATGCGCAGTTTAATTCTTCTAATTTTTGTAACCATAATAGTGCACTAATATTAATAATTATACCTATTATACCAATTACAATAGATGCTATTAATATTCTTTTGCTACTTGGAGGAGGTTGAACAGGCGAAGCTACTAATCGTGTAGTTAATTTGCTGCTCATTGGCATAAACTCTTCTAAACTCTTTTTTGATGATTTTCTTGCTGTCTTCTTAGAACTTTTTCTTGGCATATTATCTATATTATAGAATTATTTTTATTATGATATAAATATATTTTATATATATCTAAATAAACTAATGCAAGGTTTAGAAAATATTGGAGCAACATGCGCTATAAATAGTCTCATACAAATAATTTGTAGAAATACTTATTTGCGCGATACTATACTTAGCTATGAATTATCAGATGATACATTTACAAGTAATTTAAAAGAGATTTTGGTATTAATGCATGAAAAAGAGAAATCATTAATTCCAAGAAAATTCGTCAAAAAGGTATTTAACACATTTGAGGGTACATTTAGATATGGCGAACAGCTTGATATATATGAATTATGGCTTTATTTATCGGAAGCAGTTATAAATGAAATTAATCAAAATCCTAGCTATTATAAAGTTATAAATGAATATAGTATTAATGATAAAATTAAAGATGGAATCGTTATAGAAAATGATAGAGATTTTAATAGAGTACTATTAAATAGTAGCAAATTAAAAGATAAGTTTGAATACTATAATATCAAGCATAATAATAATAAAATATCACAATGGCAATCATTAATACAAGGATTTTATCTTAACATAACAAGATGCACTAAATGCAATAATACATTATATAATTTTGAACCATTCGTAACATTAAATCTTAATATTACTGATAAAAATCTTTCTATTGTTGATATGATAAAACAATTGTATAAAGAAGAAATTAATTGCGACGATTGGGAATGCGAAAAATGTAAATTAAAAACACAATATATAAAACAGACAAAATTATGGAGTTTGCCCAAGGTATTATTTATTGTTGTTACTAGATTTGCAGATATATTTAGAAAAAACACCGAGCCTATTAATATTAATGATCAATTACATTTTAATGAAGGAACAGAATTAGGTAATCCAAATGTTAGAAAATGCTATAAACTATCTTCAATGGCACTTCATGTAGGCAATTTACAAAGCGGGCATTATATGGCGATATGTAATAATGATACAGATAATTATCTATTATATAATGATATGGATATTAAAGAAATAAATAATTTTAAAAATAATAATAATTCAGCGTATATGATTATATATAATCAAATATAATTATAAATTCTTGTTAATTTTATTTGGAAGACCATGTCCAAATACAACCATATATATTAATGCAAATGCTGCTATCAAAATACTTCTATTTTCAGCAACTTCTTCTTTTTGTTTTAATACAAAAACCATTAACATGTATAATATCAAACCTATTATAAAAGAATGCAATACCATTTCAAGACCTCTTTCTACTTTTGCCATTATTATTACTACTACTAATATAAGATATATAAAAAAAATTAAATATAGTTATATATTAAAATGGAAAATATAAATAATACTATTACATCTGTATCAATAACTGATAATAATGTTGTAGTATCATATGACAATAATAATCAAGAAACCATACCTTTAAATACCGATTCTTATAAAAAAATGAGAGATACATGGCTTAAAGAACAACCACCATTTATATCAGATAAATATAAAAAGAATATGAATAATATAATATTAGCATCAATACAAAATAAACAAAAGTCAATACAAGAATTATCTGATTTCTTTAAAGAAGGTAATGAAGAAGAAATCTTAAATTTTTTCAATTATATGAGAACTCGTGATTTAACAGAAGAAAAAGCAAAATGGACTAAAAAAGTATAAAAAATAAAATAGTATATATATTAAACTAAGAATGAAATATTTATCATTATTAATGTCATTTTTTTATATGATAAATATCGTGAAAGCATTTACTAATATTAATATTTATGGTACAGGATTATTTTTACCATATAGTATGGGCGTTATTGGATATATAAAGAAAAATATCGTTGTACCTGACTATAAAATAACTGGAATATCTGGTGGTGCTTGGTGTTCTTTATTATACACACAGGAAGATGATTTATCAGATCACGATAAAATATGGAGTTATACAATTGGTAATAATGTAACTAAATTAAAAATACAAAGTGACATAAAAACATTTCAAAAAAATGTAGAAGATAATCTTAAATTACGATACAAAAATAAAGAACCAAAAAATCTTAATAAAATATCAATAATATCAACTAAATTAGATGGCGCTTTATTTAAAATGAAAACAGAAGAAAAAAAAGATTTTACAGATATTGATGATGTTATTGATTATTGTCTATGTAGTTCTTATTTGCCTTATTTATCAGGTAGCACTTTCTCAAAAAAATATAAGGGTAATAGATATATTGACGGTGATATAAAATATGATTACCAAAACGTAGATGAGACTAATAAAATAATAATACATAGAAATATGTGGGGTAGAAAATTTGAACTAAATAATTACTTATATATTGATAAGGATAAGTCACGTGAATTATTTGAACTTGGATGGAAGGATACAGAAAAAAATAAAAAAGAAATTATTTCAAAAATAGTTTATTAGCTTTATTAAATGATTTTTCAACACGTTCATCATACTTCTTTAATCTAGATAAACGCATATTTTCTTCTTTTTCTGCTTTTAATTTTCTTAATTCTTGTAATTTAAGCTCTTTTTCACTCATTTTTCTTTCAGCTTTACCATCGCTATATGCTTTATATTCTTCAACTGATTTAAATTGTTTCCCCGACTTTATTAAAGATGGATCAATAAGACGCGTACCATCATGTGCTCTCATATAATCTGTATATGATAAATTATTTGTCTTTTCCATACTGCTAGTATAGTCATCAGATTTTTTGCTACCTAATTCTGTAAAGTTCAACGATTTTGCTAATAATAAAGGTTCGGGTTCTTTATATTTAACAAGCTGTTTGTTTACTGGAACATTTTTGTTAAAAAGCTTATTAAAACTTTCATTATCTATTTTATCTTTTTTAATTAGTTTTTTTATATTAATGTCTTCACGTACCTGTGAAGATTCCTGCATTTTTTCACCATACCCAAAATCAATATCATCATCCATAACTTTACATTTTTCAAAATTACGATTAAACTTTGTAGAAAAGTTTTCGTCTGGATTTTGTAACGCATCGCTGGGATGTGGCATGGTTTCACTAGTCATTTTATGAAAGAATTCATTTGATTGTTTTTTTAAATCATAATGGTCCAAATCACTTGTGCGATTTTTATATTCTTTTGCTAATTGTTTAAAAGAATATGTTATAATATTAAATAGCTCTTTATTACCATTGGGCTTATCTGGATGTACATTAATAGCTAGCTTTCTATAAGATTCTTTAAGTTCTTCCCAAGTAAAATCCTTACTAACATTTAAAACTTCATAATGATTTAGTGTTTTCATATCTATTTTTTTTAATTCAGCATCTTCCATTACTGTTTTTTTAGGAACATTTAATTCTCTATGATATTGTTGATAAGTATTTTGTCTTGATGATGTATTTCCCATATCATAAATATCTTTAATAAATATATAGTTAATTATTAGAATTTATAATACGCATATAAAAACATATTAGATAATTAATTTAATTAATATATGAATAATAATTTAGTCATAGCCGGGTGCAATTTTATAGGATTATATTCAGCCATTAAATGTCTTGATAATGGATATAAAGTAACTATAATTGAAAAACGTAATTCATTCAATGATAGAAAGAATAATTACAGAATTTTCAATAAAAATCATAGTAATTATATTACGCTTTTAAATAAGTTTTCAATAAATTACAATAAATATACATTGAAATATAATGATAATACATATAAAATATTATTTAATATCATCAATAAATCCAAATTAATATCAAAAAAAATACTTAATTGTCAGAATTTTGTTAAGTTTTGTCGTTCTATATTATCTGCTCATGATTATAATTTGCTTAAAATGAATATTGATGATTTTGAATATATATATGACAATATTTCAGCAATGTTTGCAATAACATTATTTACAAAAGATATTAATAATGAAATTGAATATTTTATTATGACGGATGATAAATCGGTGTTAATCAATAAAATGATTAATTATATTACAGAAAATAATGGTAATATTATTTATAATACTGAAATAATTGATGTTCTATATAACTCTAATATATTTATTACAACACGTTATAAAACTTTTATAACCAATTTAATAATATTAACATTATCAAAAGATAATTTGTTAAAATTTAAATTTTTAAACAAAGAGCAAAAAAAAATACTAAATAATGTCACAAAGTTTAATATAGACGCAGAGAAAATATTTAGTGATAAATCACTTGAAAATGAAGGAGATATTAAAGAACATCTTTTAAATAATATACATATCGTATGTCCTATTAGAAAACATAGCATATATCTTTGGAACGTAGGTATTAATGACGTGTTAATAAAAGATAAAATAAAACAATTGTTTAATCATGTTTACATATGTAGCGATTCTTATTCTAAAAATCCATTTTTTATTAATTATTCATTAGAAACATACGATGATATTCATAATAAAATTACTAATAAAATATATAAAAATTGATTTGATATATATAATAATATACTTATACAAAATGGATATTACTGAAATCAACAATACGATAGTTTATGAATGCAAAAATTATTTATATATGTTCTTTAAACAAACAGAATATACACGCGAATTGTGGTTTAAATATTTAGATTATTTTGATGTAAATGTTTATAATAAACTTTTACCTGTAATTATTCCCGTATTTATATTAAATTTCATATTGTGTATCATTTTGGTATCTCTAATTAAACATTTGATTAGTAATTCGCATAAAAATAAAAGACATTATTATTCTAGAATGTTTTAGCCCGTACTTCCAAAACCACCATCACCTCGCTTGGTTTTATTTAAATCCTCTAATGCTAATTGAAAATTAGAATATATTTGTTTTTTAACAATAAGTTGACAACATTTCCACGGTAACTCTAAATCAGGACAATCTTTATTAATCTTTCTCAATGCAACTAATAAATTACCACGATAGCTCTGATCTATAATACCAATACTATTTGCAAGCATATATCCTGATTTACTAATAGAACTTCTTGGGACAATTTCTACATAATATCCATTTGGAATATTTAACTTGATACCTGTATCATATAAAACAGTATCACTATTTAATACTTTATGTTGTTTAATAATTGTAAGATCATAACCTGCGTCACTATATGATGCTTTTGTGGGAATAATTGCATTTTCATTTGCCATATATACTTTAATCATTGGTTGATTGTCATAATCATTAAAATTATATAAATTATAATTTATATAGTGGTACTTTGCTTCATAAACTATTCCAAGAAAATCTAACATATCAGAATCTTTATATTCAATTGTATATCCAATGGCTTCTTTTTGAATTGTAAAAGGTACTTTGTAAATTTCAGATAATAATTCATAATTTTTGTTATTATATATAGCTACTTGCAAAGTAGTTCCTACTATTTTGGCGAATTGTTCTAAATATGCTTTGATAAATTGGTTTTTTAAATCAAAATTATTAAGACTATTTATAATATTGGATAAATCCAAATCAATTAATAGTTCTAAATTATCATTATTAATTACTTTTTGTATATCTTCTACTATTTTATTTGAAGATATACATAGTTCTACATTATTGTATTCACTAAAATATACATCTCCAAGTTGTGATAGTTTATCAATAATCATATCAATATTTTTGAAATAAGGATAATTTAATTTATCATACGATTCGCATTTATTATAATAATTATATGTTAAATACCTGTTATTGGTTTTAATATCAGATATTTTAAAGTTGCATTTTAAATATTTACCATCATATCTGTCTTTTAGATTAAACAATATTAGACCTAGAATGTAAGATTTTTCCATCGTATCAATCGTTTCAAAATACTTTTCATCAACCATTTTTTAATAATATCACTGTGAAAAACTTTATATCATTATAAATTAAATAATGCCTATCAATTATTATAAATATTATACTGTTGATAAAACTGTAAAAATATGTTACAATGCCATTAAAAATAATATAAAAATTAAAAAGTATGACACTGTTATTGAGCCTAGTGCTGGTAATGGAGCATTTATTAAGTATATCAAGAAACTATCAAAAAACTATAAGTTTTATGATATTAAACCTGAACATAAAGATATAATTAAACAAAACTTTTTAAAACTTAAAAAAGTAAATGACAATTTACATATAATTGGAAATCCACCATTTGGAAATAAATCGTCAACTGCTATAAAATTTATAAAACATTCTGCTAACTTAAATGCTAAAACAATATCTTTTATTCTACCTATTAGTTTTAATAAACCTAGTTTCAAAAAAGCTTTTCCAAGTAATTATCATTTAAAATATAGTATAATTTTACCTCTAAATTCATATACTAATAAAAATAAAGTAGTTGATATAAAAACAGTATTTCAAATATGGGAAAAAAGAAATTATAAAAGGAAAAAGGCTAATAAAACTCAACCTAGCAAATGGTATAAATTTGTAAAGAAGCCTGATTGTAGTATTGCGATAAAACGCGTAGGTTTTAGTACGGGAAGAACAAAAAAATGTGATAAAAATGACAATACTAACACAAACTGGTTTATAAAAACTAGTAAGGTGACAAATAAATTAATCGCAAAGCTAAATAATATTAAATATAATATGAAAAATAATGTTGGTGCATATAGTATATCTAAACAAGATATAATTAAAAAATATAATAAAATTAATATGAAATAATCTTAGCATTATTATACTCAACCGATTTTGCACCAGTACTTTTTGGATACATATTTTGCGCGGTATTTATTGCATTCTGTTTGGCTGTATCTATTTCAGGTATAAAATTAGTGATATAATCTAATCCATCATATTCGGCTATTTCTTGTTTTTTCTCAGGCTTTTCAAATTTATCAGGATTTTCTTTAATAATATCTCTTCTGATTTCATTATATAATTTAATAGCAACTTCATCTATTTTTTGTATAACTATTTTTTCACGACTATTCCATCCTCGTGATATATCTTTTTTATGAGTATAAATAGCTATTAAAGATAATGCATGTAATAAACCACTTCTAGTAGTTTTATGCTTCTTTTTATATTCATGATTATACAAAGCATATGTATTATCTACAATAGTATCTTTATAAAGTACGCTATATACACCCCATAAAAACCAAACAATATCATCATCATTTGCGTTGAATTTAGTTTCAAATTTTAATTTTTTTCTTAATATAAACTCTGTTACTAATCTTAAATTATTAGATATATCTTTTAATACATCATGACTATCCACAGATATGTTATCTGTTGATTTAATAGTTTTAATAAATATTGCAATTATTTTTAATGCTGTCATGTAATTTTCATGGTCTTGTGGTGGTAATATACCCTCAAAACGCATGATACCATTATGAGATAATTTCATTTCATTATCATTGATAATATGAGCAATTTTGCTTTTAATAACTGTCATTGACATATTACAGCATTTTGCTGTTGGATGTTTATTATATATATCGCAAATTATACATAGTTTTGTTATTAAATTATAATTATCTTTTATAATAACCTTTTCTGAGTTTATAATGTCATTAGTTTGATTAATAACATCTATCAGTTTGCTAATATCTGATAATGATATATAAGTACCTATATATGAACAAACATCTATATAAACATTTTCTAGTAGCTCAAATGCGTCATGTAAAAAAATTATTTTTGTTGCTAATAATAGACTATTTTGTATATCACCATTACAAATTGATGTAAAGAGTTCATTATTCATAGTACATTTATAATATAATGTTATAAATATTAATATATATTAAACGAATATATCACTGTTCTTTATAATAAAATCGTGGTAATTATTAATTATTTTATAGCATTTAACAATAGTAACTTCTGATACATTACATGCTTTTGCAAATTTCTTTTTAGTATATCCTAAGTTTTTAACAGTAGAATAATAATATAATATACCAGCTGCCGATGATGTTGGGGAATTATCATTCATTATTTCATTATCTTCGATCAACTTAACTAATTCTTTGCATTTATTAATATCATCAATAGACATACTTAAATTATTACCATATTGTGAAATAAAGTCTATGGGATCTGGTGAAGAAACATTAATTTGTAGTAAAGTTTGAAATCGTGAATTACCTTTATTCAATGTAACATGTGAAATATTAAACATAGCTGCTATGTCTTTTGAACTTTTGGGTACTTTATTCAATAAACAAGCATGATAAATACATGATGCAATAAGTCCATCCTTATTGTCTCCTCGTGATATTTTTTTTTCAGAAGCCTTTTTATATAATACCTTAGCATTATCTATAACTTTTTGTGGTATTCCATTATTTATAGTATTAGCAGTCATTTTATCAAATACATTCCATAATGTTCTTTCGTCATATGGCATACTATTCCACATTTGAAACATACGTATTCGCCTGATATCTATATTATCTTTATAACCACAACCAATCATGGAACCTATTGAAGATTTTGGTAAAAGATTATTTGTCGGCATACCACAGCGCGATGGATCACCATCTCTGTTATCGTCATTACCGTAGAATCTCCATTCAGCCCCACTTTCAATAACTTTTGAAACAATGGAACTACATTTTGTACATATATTCATATTATCTTCTGTAATAAACTCTTCACAGCCACAAGAACATTTTATTACATCAGTATCATTTATACCATTATCAATATTCTCCTCTTTTTTTATCTCATCAAAAAGATTCCAAAGTTCTTCCTCATTCATTATTTTGAAAATGGTATAAACAATATATAAATAACTATAATCAATTTTTAAATAATTTTAATTATATAGAATAATGGCAAATATACCAAAAGATACCAAGCTATATGAGACTATTAAAAAGAAAGTCTATAACAAATATCCACAACATTCGGCATATAGAAGTGGCATATTGGTACAAGAATATAAAAAAGCATATTTAAAAAAATATAAATCAACTGATGCCTATTATGGAAAAAAACCTACTAAAAAAGGGCTAGCTAGATGGTTTAAAGAAGAATGGAAAAATCAGAGAGGTGAAGTAGGATATCGTAAAGCAAATGATGTTTATCGTCCTACTAAACGTATAACATCTAAGACACCACTTACATTTAAAGAATTAACTAAATACGAATTGGAAAAAGCAAAAAAAATAAAAGAAAGAAACGGAAGAATAAATAAGTTTAGAAATAAAAAATGATATATTTATTATCATATTATAATTATGTCTAAAACAGAATATTTAGATAGTTTATTTAAAATATCTAAAGATATATCTAGGAAAATCAAAAAGTTGAAATTATATGAACTAAGATATTTTACAGAGATTGGTTTTGTAAACTGTGAAAAAAATAATAATATTCTTATATATCTCAAAAATAAATATCCTGCCGAAAATATTTATATTGGATATATTAAGTTATATGAGTATGATAAGGATTTATCACAGTTATATATATACTCTAATATAGACATTAGAATACATAGCATAATAAAAAGTGCTATTTATATAAAAAATTGATGACTATTTTTTATTAGAATTGTTTTAACTATGAAGTATTACATTCTTCTTGCACTTGCTTTCGTTGGAATTGCCGAATCTTATCTCAATGTCCCATTGCTTAATCTAAGGAAAAACAAAACTACATCCCTTTGTCTTAGTAAAAAAAAGTTAATGGACAATAACCAAAAGTTTATTTACAAAAACTATTTGTTAAGTGTTAGAAAAGTAAAAAAAAGTATGCAACACAGCAATTCTGTGATGGATGTCAATGGTATTATTGATAGTATTTTGAGCAATATGAATACTAATTCTACTAAAAACAATGAAGCTGTAATATATCTCAAAAAAAATGAAACATTGATTGACAATAGCGAATTGGTTGCTAAGAATCTGGTATTATCTAATATCCATATTGATGTTTCCAATATCAAACAAATTCATATTTCTACTAAGAATGATACTCTCATAGTAAATTTAGATAAAAATAATGTTCAAAATAATGATATGGTTAGATATGAATTAGGTAAAATTGACGCCTTACTCAATGTCGCATCTATCATTACTTCACTAATGAATAATTAAGGCAACTAAGTTAACTTAGGTACTGCGAAGATCACGAAGTTCTTGGCGTAGTTCACGAACCTCTTGTCGCAGTACATTTAGCTCATTGCGAATATCATAATTGGCATTACGATTTTCATATGAAATATATGGACGCGAAGAATCACGTTGATATCTGTTATTGCGCTTACGAGAAGCCATCTTGTTTTGATGCTCTTCACGTTTCTTTTTAAACTCATCAAGATCTTCTGGTGTGACTTCATATTTATCAAGGAGACTTTGTTCTTCAACAGATTCATTTTCTACTTGTTTGCAAATATATTGATAAAGGCGTGTTTGAATGCTGCGAACTGTGCGTTTAAGTTCACCTGCGATATCTTCATATGAAGATTTTTCTACTCTCATAGCAAGTAGACGTTCTTCTTCCCCATCTTCCCAACCAAATCCTGCACGTGATGTTAGTTCGTTTTTACGAAGTTCATCAAAGTTGGATCGTTTGTTGTAACGGGATTGCATTTTGTTATTAGTTTGTATCGTGCCTGTAAGCTATATATATAATACGCGTTCTTTTTATATCATTTTTTTATAAGTTTTTTTATTTTTTATAAGTTTTTTTATAAAATTTTGTAAAAAGTATTATTAAACTAGTATGATAAGAAAACTCTAACAAAGCATAATTTTTTGGAACTATATTTTCATATAATAGTACTAATGCAGAATGTGCAATACAACTATAAAATTGACCTATTTGCGACATTGTAACAATTTTTTTTAGAGGATTTTTATAACCCAATGATGTAACTAAATAGTGACTGTACATTATTAAATGTACCAAACTATTAATAAAAGCACAGTATGTTACAGTACCATTGCCGTGTCCATTATTAACTAAAAAAGCCCATAATAAACTAATTGTACTATGATGATAAACATGTAAAAATGACAGTTGTTCTTTTTCCTTTCTTTTGAGAATTATAAAATAAGTATCAAAGTAATCTAGATATTTTGATAAATAATGTAAATAAACGTAATATTTTAAACTATCATTATAAGGCATATTAATTGCAAAGATATTTGGCATAGATATAATATAATAAGTCCCATATATGATATAACTATTTAGCATAATTTGCACTAAATTATAATACATCAAAACAGTTTTCAATTCATATTTATAATCCTTCTTTTTCATATAATCAAGTAAAACAATAATACTATATAAATATCCCAATGAACAAGAAATACCGATTTTTAAAGATGTAGTATTTTCAATTGCGTAATTTAACATATTTATATTACAATATAGTAGATATATTTATATGACATTAACAAAATATTTACCACATATTCTTATTGTCGTATTTTTGTTGTTTTTTGCAATTATTGGTTAC
>Ga0255759_10003653_pt1 | contig 13431 bp, 16 predicted proteins | sample 101ome_20_FD_179959 | JGI IMG/M metagenome (GOLD analysis project Ga0255759, IMG submission 179959) | Coastal salt marsh microbial communities from the Groves Creek Marsh, Skidaway Island, Georgia - 101404AT metaG (version 2) | ecosystem: Environmental > Aquatic > Marine > Intertidal zone >...
GAGCTTAACTTCCGAATCTTCGAACGCATGTATTTCTCCGCGGTGGACGAGTCGTCGAACTTGGCCTCGGAACTTGGTCCCTATGAGTCCTACGATGGAAGTCCAATGTTTCAGGGAAAGTTCCAGTTTGATATGTACGACAGTGCGCCCCCCCTGCCCCTCAGTCTGCCGTGGGACGAGCTGCGCAACAAAGTGAGTCGCACTGGACTGCGGAACAGCACGCTTCTGGCGCCGATGCCAACGGCCTCGACGTCTCAGATCCTGGGAAACAATGAGTGCTTCGAGCCCTTCACGAGCAATGTATACACGAGGCGGACGCTGGCCGGCGACTTTGTTTGCGTGAATAAGCACCTCGTCAGCTTTTTTGACAAGCGGTGGAACGCCGAGGTATTCAACGAGCTCCAACAGGCCGAGGGAAGCGTTCAGGGAATGAAGGCGCTTAGCGACGCGGAAAAGTCGCTGTTCCTCACCGCCTACGAATTGCCCCAGCGCATCCTCATCGATCTGGCCGCGGATCGCCAGCGCTTCGTGGACCAAACCCAGAGCATGAATCTGTTCTTGCGTCCTCCTCCGGGACAGGACTCCGGCGCGTGGATGACCGCGCGTATCACCTCGATGCAGAGGCACGCCTGGCAGCGGGGATTGAAAACTGGGGTTTACTACACCAGAACTTCCGCGGCGGTCCAGGCCAAGAAAATCACAACCACCCAAGGACCCAAAGCCAAGGTCATTTGCACCGACGACGTCTGTACCATGTGCAGCGCCTAGTTTCTGCGAGGCAACTTTTCTCCAATGATTTCCCATTCCTCGGGGCGAGGACTCCGCGTGTCAGCGACGCACACTTCGGCGATCAGACGCGTCGGCGTGGCGTAAGAGACGTGAGGAGAGCGAGGAAAAGCAAAAAAAGAATACACATGCGACATATGGGGCGTGTGCTCAATTTCGAGGCCGTGGACTTGGCATACCCAGCCGAGCGCGTGCAGCGGATCAATTACATAATTCCGTCCGATGTTCGAGTACGGCTGAAAATCTGTGACGTCATAGAGGCGGCCAAGATTCGCGGGGTCGGGTGCAGCGGAGTGGTTGGTGGAAATCGTTACGTGGGGGATGTGGCGGAATTTGTAGACCTTCTGAAGAATTCGATAATTTAGGGGGACCAACCACACAGAGTACCCGTACATATTTTAACATAACTTTAGAATTTTAAATTAAACCCGAGCGCGCTTTGCCCGGCGGTCAACGTTGTTCTCATTCCGGCTGTTGTCCGGTTTCGTCGCCCAGCGGAGATTCGAGGATGCATTGAGTGCCTTGTTCCCGTCGATGTGATCGGCGACGAGGTCTGGCGCGGGGGGACGGCCGTGAAAGCTCGAACAGATCACACGGTGCAAGTAGAAGAGCTGACCTTGCCAACATACCACTGCGTAGGCATGTCCTTGGGCAATCGAAGGAAATTGCTTCGCCCCGCCGTGTCCGTTTCGCCAGCGGCCGAGGTTGCTCACACTGGCCCCCGTCAGGACCGTTTTCGTGAGATCAACGCCGTATACGGGGGGGTCGTCCACCCACTCTTCGTCCGGGAGATCGGGGTCCTCTATGTCCCGAAAGATCCATCCGTGCGCCGTGCGCCGTGGTCCTTTCCCACGCACAACCTGGCAAATGCTCCCGACGTTAACCTTGCGCCCCAACCGGTTTGAAAGGATCTTGGCGGCCTCACTTTGACTGTTGAATGTTTCCCACGCAGACTCGGGTGCGTCCTTCGGTTTGCCCTGGATGGCCTTGCTCCTAGCCGCCGCGTTCGATTTGGCCAGGCCCGAAAAACGCATCTGCCTTGTGTTCTCTCCTTTGGTCATCCGCTCCTTCAAGTTGACTGCCCGGTCATCGGACCTGACATCATTTCCGTGGTCCACAGTCATCGTCGGCGGGAGCGGGCCGAGCTCGGGGTAGAAACTTACGTGGACCACGCGGGCGAGGTACTCCAACTTTCCATTGATCCCCATTGTCCGCCTTCCGTCGTCACGGAGCTTCATCCACGAGACCTTCCCCCTGCGCATGACACTGCCAAAATTGGACACAAAGGAATTCGGGACGATTTCGAGCGTCCCTGGAACCCTCATGGGCCTCCAGATGACTTCGCCGGTTCGGAGGTGGAGCTTGAGCCGCAGGCGCTCGATTCGGAACCTCAGTGCGATCGCGCGATCCTTGTGCTCCTGCAAGGCCTTCATCTCATCCAGCGCGACCTTGAATGCCTCCAGGGCACCCTCGGGAGGGCAAACGGGACCAACGGGATGCGCGGCCATCATTTCCTTTTAACATTGTATTCATTCAAGTCTTTAAGTGCTTACATTTTTCAAATACCCGCTCAAATTTGAATTTTTTACGAATTCGGGAAATTCGAAAATTAAAACAAGTGTGAATTTATTTTTTTGCACGAAAAAGGTCGGAAGGTACAATACCTGCAAAAAAAATGCAAGCCCTCTCATTCCGACCTGACTTCCGGACAACGTTGTGCGAAGTTTTGTAATGCGCACTTTTACGCGCAAAAAAAATGCTAAAGCTGTATTGCGCACTTTTTGCGTGCGAAAAAATTGCAACGTAAAAGTGTTATGCCGTTTTTTTGCAAAAAATTTGAGCTGACTCGTGGAATTGGAGTGTTATTGCAAAAAAAGTGTGGTTTGAATTTGTTTTAAACCAATCATTTACTTTCGTGCCTTCTTCGAGAGTGCGTTTGAAATCTGCGTCCTTAGCTTGTTCGCGCTCTTCGGCACCCTCTTGCCGTTAACATTGTTTGTCACTCGGATTTTCAGTTTCTTAGCTTGTTTTTTCAGATTCTCAAGGTTATTGTCCCTCGAAGCTGCGATCTGAATGGCATTAATGTAGCCTGAGAGCTCATTCATTTCTTTTTGACTGAGCTTTGGAGACTTTGCAGAAGCCTTTGGAGAAGCGGACTTCTTCTTCGCGGTTTTCTTCTTGATGTCATTCCTTAGCTCGTTCGTCGTCTTGTAAATGCGCCTCCCATTTACGCGTTTCGTCAGCGTGACTTTGTATTTCTTTGCGTTTGCCCTGAGGGATTCGGGGATTCGATTCGGGGAACGTTTGACGGGACTCGGAGAAGCCTTTGGAGAAGAAGCCTTAGCCGGTGGAGGCAAGCGCGAGATTTCCAAGTTCAAATTCTGAAGCTTCTCATGCATCATATCATACAAATTTTGCCTTCCCTTGTTACGCATCTCGTGCATAAAGGTCCAAAGCTCGTCGTCCCCGGACTCGCCGCGGGATGCGATCAACTTCTTGCGCGCATTTTGATACAGGTTGTTCATCCGTTTTTGATCCATATTTGATTATCTAATAACAAATATTTTTTTTTTGCTGAGAAGAAAAAATGTTGCAAAAAAATTGAAACCGCGTGAAAAGGTGCAAAAAATTCGCAACCGCGTGAAATTGAAAACTTATAATGCAAAAATTTGAAAATTTTGAAAATTTGAAAAAAAGGGCTTTATGGTCCCCAAAAATTTTCAAAATTTTTATTTATTTTTTTATTTGGTTTTATAATTTTTTTTTAAAACGCAAACAAGCGAGCGACGGTCCACATTCAAGCCGCCACGTGTGTACCACGCCACAGCAACGAAAAAAGTGCTGGACTAAGGCATTTATGCTATTTAATTGCTAAAAGCGAGCCCGCCCATGCCCGAGCTGATACGCAGCACGTTGTAATTGATAGCGAAAAGATAGAGGAATTTCGCATGCTGCCCGACGGTTGACACCTCGACCTGAGCCGAATCAATGCGCGAGAAGTTCAGCGTGCCGCTGGGCTGCACCGCCTCCGGGTGGAGGGCGAAGGAGCAGGCGTACACACCGGGGTACGGCGCACCGCTGTGATGCTTGTAAGGAATGATGGTGTTCCAGAACTTTCCGGGCTGGGCCTTGAAGCGGTCCTGGCCGTTGAGCTTGAGGCCGAACTCGCTGCACGCACCCACGCAGAGACCGGGGACACCAGCATTGTTGTTCGCGGAGGCGGCGGCGCCCTCGACCCACATGGAGCCGGTGGCGGTGGAGAGGACACCGGTGGGGCAGCCGGCCATCGAGGAGTTGAGGTCCACCAGGGTGGTCCCGCCCACGGCGGGGGCGTGGGTGGTGATGACGGGCACGTTGGCGGCGTCGGTCGCGGCGGCGCCAATGGTGTCGCAGAAATCCCAGAGGTTCACGTTCTGGGAGTTGTCCGACCGGGAGATGGCCCAGATCAGCTCCTTGACGGGGTGGTTGAAGCTCAGGCGGAAGGTGCCCTTGTTGGTATTGTTGCCGGCAGCGGCGAGCGTCTCCACACCCGTGAACTGCACGGTCTCGATGAGGGCCTCGCTGGACTTGGTGGCCAGGGCCTTGCGCTCCGCCGAGTCAAGGAAATAGTATTCTCCCCACACACGCACAACGGAACTGTCGAAGTACTCCGTGAATTCAGGGCTTAGTGTGCAATCTACGCGAACTTCATGAAATTGTAAGCTGATAAGTGACAACGACAGGCCAACGTGGCGGTTGAACCAGAAGAGGAGGGGCAGGTAGACGTGCGACCCGGCGACCGAGGCTGACGTCATCTTGCCGTAGGAGATCTTCTTCTGGCCGTCGAGCATGAGCTCGGACCAGAGACGGTACCAACGCTGCACGTGGCGGTCAATGCGCTGACCACCGATGCTGACCTCCAGCTCGGAGATGGCACGCTCGGCCACCCACTCCATGGACTTGGTGGCGTTGGTGGGGTCGTAGGCCGAGGTCGACACCAGGCCGGCCTTGGTCTTGAACTCCATGAGCATGGGACCAATCAGATCACCGTTACGCGCAACAGTGATGCTGATGCGACCGCCGTTGGTGGCGGACCCGTTGGTCACCTGGGAGATCCACTCGCTCTGGAAGGCGGAGTGACGCCTGTAAAGCTGGGTGAAGTAAGTAATAGAGGGATTGCTAGTGAGAAATGCATCCTGGGCTCCGTAGGCCGAGAGAGCTAGAAGTGCACCTGCCATAATTTGAGTTTCGTTGGTAATCTTAATTTAGAAAAAAAAAATCGAGATACCTCAATGTTCACTCGACCTAGGTCGACCCTATATCGTCCTGGGCTTCAAAAATTTTGCACGAAAAAATTGCAAAAAAAGTGTTAGTGGTTTTATGCGTGCAATTTAGCTCGACCCTACCTCGACCGTCCTGGGCTTAATTTTTTGTTCGTCGGCGGGGGTCTGTTCCCGCGGAGCAGCGTTGGCGTTGGCGGAAGCCGCGCAGACCGACCTATATTTTTTCAACAGGGATTGGTACTGGGTGAGCATAGGGGTTCAATGTTATTGGCGATGAAATTAAATTAGTTTTTCATGGCGTGCTTGCAGTACGCGATGGCCAGCATGCCGTGCACCATGGGGAGCATGGTGAAGTTGTGTGCCCCGAGTCGGATTCCGAATGGACATCTGTTAATTGTCGCGATGAGTTTCTGCGCACCCGCTTCGTCGCCTGGGTTGCAAAAGAGTGTCTCCTTGAACCACTGCACGTGCTTGGGATCGGCCGGGTTGAATGCCTTGATGGCTTCTTCGATGTCCATGATATTCGTGAGGCGTCAAAAAAAAATCAGTTTACTCGCTGCACCTGGCTGAGGGGCTGATCTTCGAGGATCTTCCTGTGAAAGCCCAGGTCCAGTTCCGGGAAGCGCGACTTGTGCGCGTTGGGCCTCGTGAGAGAGTCGTTTACGTAGCGCTGCATCAGGGACTGCCCCTCGGCCCCTCCGACGTGCATGGACGATTTGGAGCTTCTCTGTCGCGTCACCCCTCCGACGGACGCGACCATCAGGTTGCCACTGGACATGGCCGCAGGCGCCAGATAGGGATTCTTGCTCTCCCGCTGGGTGTCCTTGACCAGGTGTTTAACGTTGGAGGCAGCAATGTCCGTCCCCGTGAACCAGCTGCTCACGCCGGGCATGGACTGAGCATACTCATAGTTTTTGGAGCTTCCACTCGGAATGTCCGTCATGGCCCCGTGGGCGGTGCGACCGGGGACGAGGACCTGCCCGTGATTCCTCCGCCCGCCTAGGGTGGTCGCGGCCCGATTGCCGACCTTGGCCAGCGAGGTGTGGCTTCCTCGGTTGGCAACGGCGCCCAGGTCCTGGAACTTTCTGCCGGTGGAGGGACCCCGGGCCTCGCCGTGCCTAACCGGTCGCCACTGTTGCGTCCCCACCGCGCCCCTCTGCGTCTGCCTCGCCACGGGCTGGACGGGAGCGCCGAAGCGCCCTGGGGCGGTGTGAAGGCGATAGGCCCCAACGTTTCCTGGCATGACCCGGAAGCGGGGGTGGAAGCCACCCGCGGCCGGCACACTCGCAGGGATTCCGAGCCCGGGCCCGACGTTCGTCTTTTGAATGGGAGCGACGTTGTTGTGCATCGCTCCCGAGCTCTGCCTCCCCCGGAGGTCAAAGACTGGCTTTCCGTGGGTGAATCTGTTCGCGTCTGGCGCAATGATGCCGAAGCTGGGGACGGACTTTTTCTTCTCGAAGACGACGCCGCCCACCGGAGCGCCGTACGGGGACAGACTCCCGGACCTGCGCAGGTAGCCGTCCGAATTCGGAGCCACGTTGATGTTACCCCTAAAATGAGGCTGAACCTGTGAAGAGTTGACCCCCGACGTTCCCGTGTCCTCGGCATCCAATTCCGCAAAGCCTTCCCTCGTGGCAATTTGATTGCCAATGACCGCCAGTGCCAACACAGCACAGAGGGACGACATTTGTGATCAGCCAAGAAAAAATTTCTGGACTGATGACAAATAAAAACAATGACCACTTTGGTTTCGGAGTTTGTGGGCACGGCCGCCATTGTGTCCGTCGTCTCCCACATGCTTTTGAATAAGTATTCGCCCGCGTGGGTTGCACTGAATACCTCTGGCCTTTATGTGGTCATGGACAAACTCTTGGGGGCACACATGAATCCCCTGTTTTCGATTCTTTCGCACTTTGTCGTCCAAAGCATTCCCATGCTGGAGATGCTGGGGAGGATCGCAGCTCAGCTTTGTGCTCTGACGGCGGTAATTCTATTGAGACAATGAATTTTTAAAAGAGTGCCATCGCCGCCAACCTCGATCTCGGAAAACCTTGGTCGCACAGTCCCACGATGCGCATGAGAATGTCCGTCGGAAGGGAGTGCTTCCTCGCCAAGTGCACCAGCGGAAACTTTGCCTCCGCGCACCTCACCAGTGCCTTTTTGCTCTGAACCTTTCGGGCGCATGCCTGCACGCCATCCGTCACCTCGGCACCGAGCGTGTACAGAGACGCGACTCGTTTGATGTCACCCTGAAACAGCGCGTTCTCCAGCGGAGTGTGCCCGAATATCGTCTTGGTGTCGGAGTGGTTGACGGGCATTCCCTGCTCGACCAAGGCAGCCATTTCCTTCTCATTGAAGGATGGGTAGCGCAGGGGGTCGCAGAACATGACCTCCGTGAAGGAAGAGTCGAGGGGCAGCTTGGCATTTCGCACTATGCGAGCAAAGCACTTCTCAAACATCCGCCTCGACCCCCGCGCATTGCGGGCGGACGGCGGACACCAATACTCGATCAGCGATGGAAGGACGCAGTTTTTCAAAAAGTTCTTGCGTATCACCTGCGTATCCTCTTCAGCGTTTCTGAAATAGGACATAAAGTGGAATCTAGTTTTTTTGAGAAGCAGCTCCGTGCAGTAAGCTAGGCGCTCGAAAATGCAGTCGTTCCACCATATCTGGTCACAGAGATCGTTCGCGAGAAAGGGAGGGTCATAGAATCCGTAATTCATATACAGATCCCACATCGCCTTGTCCTTGGGACCAATAAAAACAGCGAGGGATCCAAAGAAATAGAACCGAAGCATCTGCGTGGTGAAATTTGCCATCCCACGCGGTACCCCGCGAGCGGTCGGCCCCTGGTGCACATATTTGAACGCCCTCTGCTGAGCTTTGTTGTCGGTGGAAAATTCCATCGGTCCGTCCCACAGGTGAAAAAACCACGCAATCAAGTAATCCATTTCTCCACCCTTGTACTCGTCACAGATCGTAAGAAAATGCAAGAGGTCCGACCAGATTGGCCTGTATCCCAGCGCATGGATGTAGGATACCACCTCGAAGGCTCCGAAGAGCAAGGCGTACGAGATTGCAGTCATCGCCACCCTCTGCCTTCCTTTCTCGTGGAGTTTCATGAGGCACAGCGGCGTCAAGGTATTCCTGTCGCTCTCCCACTTGAGATCTTCCACCCGGCTTCCGCAGCAGGCGCCGGCAAAGTCGAACGCTCGAAACACAAACGAGCCGTCGGCCCTCTGGCGATCGTGTACAGTCAGACCAGAGAGGTAAAATAAGATTTCTCTCTGTTCTTCCCACGCCTCCGGCGCATCCGGGGGGACGTCCTTGGCCTGCACGTAGTGCGAAAGAAGGTGATTGCTTTGGTTCCTCTCGCAGATAGCGTCGAAGATCACCTGCGCAGTGGACTGGGAAAGGGCGCCGAAGGCATCAATCTCGTGGTCCACGCTCGAGACCACGAGGTCTCGCTTCCCGTGGTACGCAGCCTTGTGAACCATGAAATCCGCAACGTACTCGTGGAAGGAAATGACGAGCGGCTTCACAATGTGAATAAAGTGCCACTTTTCGTTGGGAATCAGAGGCATCGTCACGTTCCCGTCGTCTTCGACGATGCCCGCCAAATCGTCGAAGATGCTGTCCACGCCATCCATATCGTCCTCGGTCACAAACTTTTCAACCTCGTCCAGCATACGCAGATGATCGTCACACTCAATGCAAACAATGTTTTCTTCCACATCCTTTCGAGTTGCGATCTCCCGGAGCACGTCCGCGTCTTGGATGTAAGACCACGACCTCATCGTCATCTCATTGTCGTCCTTCTTCGGCCGCCTGGCATCGCATGGCCACACCGTCAACCTGGCCATCTCCCCCTCCCCTCACTTCTGACTGATCTGACAGAATCTGGTCTGATCCGATAAACCCAAAAAATCTAATCATTTGGGGAAAAATCAAAAAAAAAATCCCGAAAATGGCGGTAAATTTCAAAATATGGCGGTAAAAAACTAAATTAGTTACTTTGATAGGGGAACCCCGGAGCTGCGCGCGATGTACCTCGCCAGCCAAGACGACGGCGAGATTCTGGGAACGAATCGCGATAGATAGGCAAACCACTTGTATCCCATTTTTTCCCTGACATAGTGGATGTGACAAAGCAGTTCGCAATTGTCCTTCCCCGAAAATAGCACTGGGTCCCTGTGAAAATCGACCGTCAATGCCTTCCCCGAGGACAGAGTGATGGCTTCGTTGCTTCCCCTAGTGATCTTCAAGTGGTCGTCGCCGGAAACTGCGTAGATCATCCTGATTACGGTGAAACGGAAAGGCAAGAGGCCAAAAATAGAAACGCTGGGTGCTTCGTTGAAGCCGATGGTCATTTTGTCCAGCTCCTTCACCCTCGCCCACCCCTTCGGCCTGAGACCATCGGCGGTAGCGATGAAGGCGCGGAGGGATTCGCCGTTGAGTTCGGCGTAAGTCCTTTGCCAACGCGCGCCCATACGCTCTCTAGGTAAGACCAAGAAAATTTCGCGTTGAAATACTCCGAAAGACTTGGATTCTGGACGATCAGCCGCCACTCTTGCATTTGCTTCAGATTTCCAAAATTAATAATATGATTACGACGCGTACAGCAATCCGCCGAGGCCCGCCTGGCACTTGACAAAATTGATCGACAAGGCGTAAAGGTGACCAAAGCCGCCATTGGCCAGTCCGTCGAATCGCAGGAAACATTGGTCGAGCCTGGAGAAATTGGCCGTCCCCGATGGCCCACGCGTAGACAGCTTGAGCGCCCACGAGTAGCAGAAGAGGTTCGCACCCGCGTACCCCGTGTGCAGCTCAGATCCGTTGTCCGTGTGGAAGTATGACTGGACGCTGCTGTATACGACGGGCGGCATCGGGTCGGTGACGTCGTTGCCGTTGAGCTGAATCCGTGCGGCCTGAAACGTCGGCGCCGGCGCCACGGCATCGCCTCCCCAAAAGATTGCCCGTGTCGGATGATTGAGAAGGCTGAGGTCGAAATTCCCAGTCGGCTCGGGGGTGATTTTCTGAACCTGGTTGATCAGGAAGATCGACTCGCTCTGGGCGATCCGAGTCCTCTCCTCCGTGTCGAGGTGCACAAAGCAGGCGAACAGGCGCGGCGGGTTCGCGGGGTCCGGGCCGCCGCCGTTGTAGCGGATCTGGATCTCCACCTCGTGCTGGGACAGGGAAATCAAAGGCAGAGCCATCGAAGACTCCGAAGAGATGTTGAAGGGGATGGGCAGGAATGAGCCGCGGTCCACGTTGTCGAGCGGCGTGCCGGAGGCGCCGCCCTGGGCGGCGGAGGCAGACTGGGCGGCCACGGGCTTCGAGCCGGAAGCCACGAACTTGTTGTAGATGCGCGTGGCGTAGAAAGCATCGAATTCCTCTATAACCTGCCCTCCGATCACGAGGCGAAAGCTGGTCGCCAGCGAGGGATCCTGGGAGGCAAAGGTGGCGCCGACGTCGGGACCGGAACCCGCGTCGGCAAAGACGTAGGACAGGAGATCGCCCTTCCGCGGAATGGGATAGGAGATGGTGGAGTTCGGCTGGTGAGTCCCGATGCCCCGCAGCTCGACGATGGAGTGCGAGTGGTTCGTGTGACGCCGCCAAGTGCTCCGCCAAAAGGAACACTCCGGTCGCGAAGTCAGATGCTGGTCCTGAATTCCCTTGGCACTCAGATTAACGAGGGCGCCCGATGACATTTATAATATTTTGTAATTAGAGGCGAAAAAAAAAATCATGGTGGAGCGCGCCACCCACGCCAGCGCCGATGCGCTCGAGCGAGACATCAAGGTCAAAATCCGAGACTCGTGGGATGCCCAGCGCGAGAGGGCGATAGGCGACGTCGGCGAACGCTGCTTGGGCTACGAGTGGATGCACAGCCAGTGCGCGCGTCACTATCGGAGGTGGAGTTCCATCTCGAGCGCCGCACAGCTGCTGGCGTCGTCGCTGTCCACCCTCCTCGTCGCCGCGACGAGCCAGTCCCCCAATCCAGAGTCCATGACGGCCTGCACCATCCTCGGTTCCCTTTCGACCGTCGTCACCGCCGCCGCCAAGTACGCGGACATGGACACAACGGCCTCGATGCACGAGAACATAGCGAGGGCCTTCTCTCGCCTCAAGAGTGAGATTCAGGTCCAGACAAAGACCCCCAGGGAGGACAGGATGCACGCCGTGGATTTCTATGAAAAGATTCACGCCCAGTACAACCAGACTGCCGACGACGGCCCGTCCTTGCCGGACTGGGTCATCGCCGGCTTCAAAGCCAAGGTCGAACGGGAGCAACTGAACATCGCCTTGCCCGACATTGCCAACGGATATTGGACAAGCTTTCGCTGATTTTTTTTTTCTAAATCAATTGTAAACTTTCAACAATGTTTGTCATTCCCGGCCTCGACCCCAAGACTATTTTTCTCATCGCCGCCGGCCTGATCTACGCGCTCGTGTCCTCCCCGCTGGCGTGGTCCACCACCGACAGCCTAATGAGAAACGTTGGCGGACCCAACGTGATCAACTCAATTGGCCCCTCGTTCTTTGGGCTCTTCCTTCACGCCGTCGTCTTCGTCGTAATCCTCGTGCTCTTCGCCCGCGTCTCGAAGACTGCGGAGTACATGGAGAAGAAGAAGGGCGGTAAGGACATGTACGAGGAAATTTTGGCCGATGAGGAGGAGGAGGACGAGTAAAAATTTTGCCGCCAATTTTCAAATTTTACCGCCTATTTTTTGAAATTTTCTCACTTTTTTTCGGTTTTTTTTAGAAAAAAAAAATCGTTTCCGCTTGGATTTTGCAGGGCGGAAACGATTTTCTGAGGGGTCACGTCACAACTCCAACTGAGCAAGGAAGATGGTGGTCGTAGCGAAGTTCAGTGATGTCGATGTCTCCACAATCAAGGTGGTCGAGTCTCCGAAGGGTAGACAAGGCACTTTCAACGTGGTGACGGCGACGGGCGAGACGCTTGTGATCCAGTTCGGCAATGCGCCCCCGTCCGCAGAATTGGCTACCTCCGTTGACTACTTTATGCCTCAAAAGGTGGGCCTTGTCCAGGACAAGAACAACCCAGATTCTTACTTGATTAGTGTTCGCTTGCCCAAGGACCACCCCGTTGTCGCAAAGCTCACGGAGATCGACAACGTCCTCTTCGACTTCTTCAAGGCGAACAACAAGAAGATTGACAAGACGCGATTCAGAAGAATCGCTTGGATACCGGACAAGAAAGAGGAAGAGGGCGGCGGCCCCGGCGACACGGCATTTATCACGTTCAAAACCAAGCTTCAGCGCGATACGAACTCTTTTATAGGCAAAGCCTACGCGTACCCCGATATGACGAATGCCAAGGAGCTTTCGTCACTGCTCCCAGAGCAGCCCGTGGTCGTTCTCGGCAAGATTTCGACGTGGAACACCGCGAGCGGCTACGGAGGCACTATTTGGATTGAGGACGTTTTGATGGGACCCGCGCCTAAGAAAGGAGGACAGCGCTTCATCGTGGAATCTTTTCAGGAGGGCGTGTCGACGTTCGACCCCGTCACTGTCGTTTGATTTTTTTTTCAAGCGCAGATACAAACAGGTATCAATGCTGGATTTTCTCAAGAAAATCTTGCGTCAGCAGCAGCCGAGTAGCGACGATATGATTCCGAACGCGCGCGTGTCGCTCAAGCACTTTCTGAAGCCGACACACGACAAGCCGATCGTTTCTAAGCGAGAGGACGTTAAGGGAATCGGAAAGTCCGTCATTTTATTTTGAATTCAGATATTACAAAACCAAAATGTTCTCCGCCTTCCAAAAGATCTCACTTCCGCCTTCGGCAAAGTCGATCCAGCAGCGCCGCCGCGCCCGTGTCCGGACTCTGAAGCATCAGTTCGTCGAGCGGGCTCAGGCCGACCTCGATTGGTTTCGGAGTCTCGAGGAACCCTCGCAACCCTCTGAGGAGGACCCCACGACTTTCTTAGAGAAAGTGGAGAATGATATCCAGGACAAATAAGGCTTTCAACAAATTCTGAGTTTGCTTCTCAGAGCTCTTCAAGGAAGAGCTGAGGTCGGAGAGGTCGTTGTCGAGCCCCACCAATGTTCCTGGGACGGTCACTAACTTTTGAACGGTCCCAAGAATGTTCTGCCTTGGCACCCCGGTCATGTCGGTGAGCCTGGTTTTTCCGTACTCCTCAACCACGTCCCGGATCCTCACGTCCGCCACCTTGATGGCAATGCCCTCCAGGGAGGCGATGGTTTTAAAGGCGAGAATCCACGGATACGTAAAGCGAAAGCTCCTGCTGTTCTCCAGGACGCGCAACTCTTCCACGTCAATCTTTTCAATGGGACGCTCCAAGAAAACGAAGAATATCTTCAAGTAGCGTTTGACATCACTTGGGGTGCAGCCAG
>Ga0255759_10003657_pt1 | contig 13419 bp, 10 predicted proteins | sample 101ome_20_FD_179959 | JGI IMG/M metagenome (GOLD analysis project Ga0255759, IMG submission 179959) | Coastal salt marsh microbial communities from the Groves Creek Marsh, Skidaway Island, Georgia - 101404AT metaG (version 2) | ecosystem: Environmental > Aquatic > Marine > Intertidal zone >...
TAGCTCGCCATGCAATGGAAAAAGCTATGCAATATGCTTATAGAGATAGAAAAGCTAAGAAAAGAGAATTTAGATCTTTATGGATCCAAAGAATTAACGCTGGTGTACGAGCCGAGGGTTTAACTTATGCAAAATTTATCAATGGTTTGACGAAATCAAAAATTAAACTAGATAGAAAAGTTCTAGCAGAGCTTGCTTACAATAATCCTGAAGTCTTTAAATCAGTAGTGAAAAAGGTTCAATCCTCCTTAGCTTAAAAGGGTCTTTGATTTAATCTCAACATAATATAAAAAATCAATTACCTAATGAGTGATTTACATAAAATAAGTTCTGTATTTAATGCAAAGATAGATACCGTTAAAACAAAAGACGATCTTCAAAATATCAAAACAGAATTTTTTGGAAAAAATGGTCAAATTACCCTTCAGTTTAAATCTCTTGGATCTTTGGATCCAGAAAAAAGAAAAGAATTTGCTTCAAATTTAAATAAGATTAAAGACGATCTAACACATCAATTAGATCAAAAAAACATAGAGATTGAAACAATTGAAATAAATGAAAAACTTAAAAATGAAAAAGTTGATGTTACTTTACCAGTTAGACCTGAACGCCAAGGAAAAATTCATCCAGTATCACAAGTTATAGATGAAATATCATCTATCTTTTCAGAAATAGGTTTTTCAGTCGCTGAAGGACCTGACGTTGAGACAGAATATAATAATTTTACAGCATTAAATACACCCGAAGAACATCCTGCTAGAGATATGCATGACACTTTTTATTTAGAAGAAAATAAAAAATTGTTATTAAGAACACATACTTCACCAGTTCAAATTAGAACAATGTTATCTAATAAACCACCGTTTAAAATAATAGTACCTGGAAGAACTTATAGATGTGATAGTGATCAAACTCATGCTCCAATGTTTCATCAGCTTGAGGGCTTACACATAGATAAAGGTATCACAATGGGACACCTTAAAGGTTGCCTAGATTATTTTATAAAAGAATTTTTTGAAGTTAAAAATGTAAAAATGAGATTTAGACCTAGTCATTTTCCTTTTACTGAGCCATCAGCGGAAGTTGATATTGGTTACAAAATTGAAAAAGGAAAACTCGTTATTGGTGAAGGAGATAAATGGTTAGAGGTTTTAGGATGTGGAATGGTTCACCCTAATGTTTTAAAAAATGTAAAAATAGATACAAAAAAATATCAAGGATTTGCATTCGGAATAGGTATCGATCGTTTAGCAATGTTAAAATACGGAATTAATGATCTAAGAGCTTTCTTTGAAGCAGATTATAGATGGTTAAGTCATTTTGGATTTGATCCATTGGATGTTCCAACTAATTATAGAGGATTGAGTAAATGATAATTACAATTCCTTGGCTTAAAGAACATCTTAAAACATCTGCTAAAGAAAATGAGATTATTGATCGTCTTACAAATATCGGACTTGAAGTCGAAGGTGTAAAAGAAAACTCTGGAGAGATGGGTAAATTCAAAATTGCTAAAGTTTTAAAAGCAGAAAAACATCCTAATGCTGATAAATTAAAAGTTTGTGACGTTACTATCGGTGGGAAAGAGATTTTAAAAGTTGTATGTGGAGCTCCTAATGCCAGAGAAGGGCTAATCACAATCTATGCACCGCCTGGAGCTATAATTCCTAAAACTAATTTTGAATTAAAGGTAGCTAAAATAAGAGGCGTTGAGTCGAAAGGGATGCTTTGCTCCGAAAGTGAACTTAATTTATCTGAGGAAAGTGAGGGAATTATCGAGCTTAATAATAAAGAGAAAGAGATAGGAAAAAGCTATTTTAAAAGTAGCTCACAAAAAACTATCGATATTTCTATAACCCCTAACCGCGCTGATTGTTTAGGCGTTAGAGGGATTGCAAGAGATCTTTCATCTGCAGGAGTTGGAAAATTAATATCCATAAATAGAAAGAAAATTAAACAAAATACAAAACACCAAATTAAAACATCCATTACAAAAGAAAAGAACCAAGGATGTGATATCTTCGGAAGCTGTTACATTAGAAATATTACTAATAAAGAAAGTCCAGAATGGCTTAAAAATAAATTAACCGCGTTAGGACTAAAACCTATCTCCGCTGTAGTTGATATAACTAACTATGTAATGTTTGACCTTAATAGACCATTACATGCTTATGATGCAGATAAAATTAATAAAGAAATTATAGTTAGAAACGCTAAAGAAGGTGAGATGTTCGAGGCATTAGATAATAAAAAATATAAATTAAAAAAAGACATGTGTGTCATCTCTGATAAATCTGGTGTTCTTGGGCTTGGTGGAATTATTGGAGGAACATCTACCTCTACCGAATTAGATACGAAAAATATACTTTTAGAAGCTGCTTATTTCAGTCCATCTTCAATAAGAAAAACAGCTAGAGTTCTTAATATCAATACAGACGCCAAGTATAGATTTGAAAGAGGAATTGATCCTAACTCGATAAAAGAAGGGCTAGAACTTGCAGCTGAACTAATTTTAAAAATTTGCGGAGGGGAAGCTAGTAAGTTTCAAATTGTTGGAAAGATGAACCAAAAAAATAAAATAATTAACTTTCAAGTAGAAAAATTTGAAAAACTAATTGGTATTTCAATTACTGCTAAAGAAATTGATAAAATTTTATCTTCTCTAGGTTTTAAATGTAAAAAAAGTCAAAATGCTATCAAAGTGGAAGTGCCAAGTTGGAGGCCAGATGTGAGTTTAGACGAGGATTTGATTGAGGAGCTAATTCGGATCAAAGGATTTAATAATATAAAATTAATCGAACCAAGCAAAAATAGAACACAAGATACTCTCAACTTTAAGCAAAAACTTTTCCATTTGTCACAGAGATCCTTAGCATCAAAAGGCTATATGGAAATAGTTACGTGGTCTTTCACAGACTCAAAGATTGATAAACAATTTTCTAAAGGTGAAAAAGAAATCCCAATATACAATCCAATTTCGTCTGATCTTGATGTTCTAAGACGTTCAATTTTTTCTAATTTAGCTATTTACCTTAAAAAAAATCAAGATAGAGGATACGAAGACTTATCTTTATTTGAAATTGGTCCAACATTTTTTGGAAAAAATCCAGGCGAACAACAGATTGTTGTTGGCGGTTTAAAATCTGGGAAAATAAATAGAAAGAGTTGGCTAGACAAAGAAAGAAATGTAGATGTTTTTGATATTAAAAGCGATGCTATTAAAACCTTGGTTGAACTTGGAATAGAAGAAAAAAATCTTTTTGTAAGCGATAATACAAAGCACAGTTATCATCCAGGTAGATCGGGATCGATAACATTAAAATCAGAAAAAGGACCTCATCTAGCTTATTTTGGAGAAATACATCCTGTGATTATTAAGAACCTAGATTGTAAAGATAAAAATATTTTTGGATTTGAAATATATTTAAAAAATATCCCTGAACCAAACAAAAAATTGAGACAAAGCAAAAAAAGCTTTCAAGCTTCAAATTATCAGAAATCAGAAAGAGATTTTGCTTTCGTGATAGATAAAATTTTTAAAATTGGAGCCTTAGAGAAAATTATTAGAGAAGTCGATGAAAATTTAATTCAAAATGTATCTACTTTTGATGTGTTTGAGGGAGAAAATATTCCAAAAGGAAAAAAATCAGTTGCAGTTAATGTAACTTTACAAGCTATCGATAAAACTCTTTCAGAAGAGGATTTAGATGAAATCAGTAGAAAAATTATTGATACTGTAAGCCAAAAGACTGGTGCTACAATTAGATCCTAATGTCAGATATAAAAAGAATACGTAATTTCTCTATTATTGCGCATATAGATCACGGTAAATCAACTATTGCTGATCGAATTATTCATAAATGTGGTGGTTTGACTGACAGAGAAATGAAACAACAAGTCCTAGACTCAATGGATATCGAGAGAGAGCGAGGAATAACAATCAAAGCACAAACAGTTAAACTAAATTATAAAGCCAAAGACGGAAAAGATTATATTTTAAACATAATTGATACACCTGGCCATGTAGATTTCGGTTACGAAGTAAGTAGGTCCTTGTCAGCATGTGAAGGATCGCTACTAATTGTTGATAGCACCCAAGGAGTAGAAGCACAGACATTAGCTAATGTATATCAAGCTTTAGAAATTAATCATGAAGTAATACCAATTTTAAACAAAATCGATTTGCCAGCTTCAGATATCGAAAAGACTAAAACTGAGATTGAAGATGTAGTTGGGATAGAAACAACTAATGCAATTTCTTGTTCTGGTAAAACAGGCGAAGGGATTGATGATATTTTAGAAGCGATAATAAATAAATTACCTCCACCAGTGGGAAGCCTTGAGGAAAAACTAAAATGTTTACTAGTTGATAGCTGGTATGACAGCTACTTGGGTGTTGTCATATTAGTTAGAGTAATAAATGGTAAATTAAAAAAAAACATGAAAATAAAATTAATGTCTAATGATAAAGAATACTTAATTGAGAAAGTTGGTGTTTTTACTCCTAAACCAAACGATATTCCCGAGTTAAATTCTGGAGAAATTGGTTTTATTATTACCGGCATTAAGTCTCTTTCTGAAACAAAAGTCGGTGATACAATATGCGATGCAGCAAATCCTATTGAAACACCTTTACCAGGATTTAAACCTAGTAAACCAGTAGTCTTTTGTGGACTTTTTCCAGTCGATAGTTCTGAGTATCAAAAATTAAAAGACGGATTAGCAAAATTAAAATTAAATGATGCAAGCTTTTCATATGAACCAGAATCATCCAGTGCACTTGGCTTAGGATTTAGATGTGGTTTTTTAGGATTACTTCATCTTGAAATTATAACTGAAAGATTAGAGAGGGAGTTTGATGTAAATCTAATAACAACCACACCTGGTGTAATTTATAAAGTTCACACAACTAAAGGAGAAGTTTTAGATCTACAAAATCCTTCTAATATGCCAGATCCTTCTCAGATAGAAAAAATTGAGGAGCCTTGGATCAAATCTACAATAATAACTCCAGATGAGTATTTAGGATCAATTATAAAAATATGTCAGGATAAAAGAGGCGTTCAAACAAACTTAAGTTATTCAGGAAAGAGAGCTGTCTTATCTTATGATCTTCCACTTAATGAAGTAGTTTTTGATTTTAATGATAAGCTTAAATCAATGTCTAGCGGATATGCTAGCTTTGATTATGAAATTTCAGGATATCGGGAAGGTGACTTAGTAAAACTTGGAATATTAGTTAATGCAGAACCGGTTGATGCGTTAGCCATGATTATTCATAAAGATTTTGCTCAATCAACAGGACGTCAAGTCTGTGAAAAATTAAAAGATTTAATACCAAGACATAATTTTATGATACCCGTTCAAGCCGCCATTGGAGGCAAGATAGTTGCAAGAGAGTCTATTAAAGGGTTTAAAAAAGATGTTCTTACCAAAATTCATGGAGGAGGCGCTACTGATCGAAAGAGAAAACTTTTAGAAAAGCAAAAAAAAGGAAAAGCAAGGTCAAAACAATTTGGGAAAGTAGAAATTCCTCAGGAAGCCTTTATAGGAGTGCTTAAAATAAATAAAGAGTCCTAATGAAAAAAAAATTATTTATTTTTTCAAATGAAAGTATTCTGTCACATGAAGGAAAATTTTTCTGCGATAACATTGATCTTAAAACAACGCCAGAGGGTTTAAATAAAAAATTTGAGGTGAATTTATTTGGCCGAAAGTCAAAAAAAGAAAGATCTCACGAAATAAAAATAAAAAAGATAAAAATATTTTCTAATATTTTTTCCTATATTTCGTCTGTTATTAAATCTACAAAACAAGCAGATGCTAAATATCTAATTATATCTATTTCACCTTATACTTTTATAGTTTCTATTTTTATAAGAATGTTTGGGAAGAAACCAATAGTTTATTTAAGAAGTGATGGTTTTGGTGAATACAAATCAATTCTTGGTAAAATTGGTCCAGCTATTTACTACGTAATGTTTAATATAACATGCTCCATATCAAATTTAATCAGTTGTAGAGACTATATTCTTAGAGGAAAAAAAGGAAAAATAATTAACCCTTCACAATTGGATTCAACATGGTTGAGACAGCCTAAAAATACTGAAGTTAGAAACTTTAAACTTTTATATGTAGGAAGATTTAAAGTTGAAAAAGGAATTTTTTCTTTAATAGATTTAATTAAAAATAAAAAAGATATTTCTCTCACTATAGTGGGTACAGAGAGGGGGGTTTCGCACAATTCAAATCAAAGTAACGTTAAAATTTTTCAACAACAAAGCAATAAATTAAAACTTATAAAATACTATGATGATAATAATATTTTTATTTTACCATCGTTTACAGAGGGGCATCCCATGGTTTTGCTCGAGGCTTTAGCTAGAAGGAGACCTGTAATAATTTTCGAAGATATTCAGCATGTCATTGGAGACAAAAAGGGAATTTTTGTTTCTAAACGAAATTTCGTAAATTTACTTGGAACTCTTAACCATATTAAAAAAAATTATAAAAAAATTCAAAATGAAATGAGAAAAAATAAACTTCCAACAAATAAAGAGTTTATCGACAAATTTGGAAAATTAATTGATGATTATAATTAGGAGAGGTGGCCGAGTGGTTGAAGGCGCACGCTTGGAAAGCGTGTAAACGGGAAACCGTTTCGAGGGTTCGAATCCCTCTCTCTCCGCCATTTAGATATTCACATACAACTGATAAGAGTCTTAAGTTAATCAATCGAATCAAATAAATTATATTTAAGGGCAGCGGAGGGAGACTGAAGCTGCCTTTGCTTTTAAAGCCTAACAATCTTTATAACTTTTAAATTTGCAGTCCTCTCTATTCTTTCAATAGTCTGATTTATACCCATGATAACAGTTTTTTTCATTGGTCCGTAAGCATGGATAAGTTTTTTGTTTGTAAGAGCTAATGCCACATGACCCTTCCAATAAATAATGTCATTCTTTTTAATATTTGAAAGTCTTACCTTTTTTTTAAAATATTTTACTTGATCTTTTGCATCTCTAGGACAAAACTTATTATCAAAATTTAAAAATACCTGTATTAAGGCTGAACAATCTATTCCTTTGAATGATTTGCCACCCCATTTATATTTTATATTTTTAAATATACTAACTTTCTTGAAAGGATTTTTTTCTTTAAACGAGTTTTTTTTAACGTCATCTTTACTTACCCAACCTTTTAAAAATTTAAAAAAATTTCCTTTATTTTCAGTCACTTTAATCTTTGATCCGAAAGATAACTCATTTATTTTCTTTTTTTTATTTGGAAATTTATAGACTTTAGCTTTCAAAACATGAATTTTGTGGGTTGGTTTTAAAAAGTTAGAAAATTTTTTATTTTGAATAAATCCTCTATACCTATCTTCTTTTATCCTAACTTTTAACCAATTTTTAGTTTTCTTTGATATTGAAAATGACTCACCAAAAATCATTTGAGTCACAACTTCAGATTTTTTTGAGGGTTTTTTATAAAGATTTATTACAGATAAATTATTTGTAAAATATTTAGTCATTTAATTTTAGTTTATCTTTGATTAAATAGAGAAATATTAATGATGGCACCACCATTACAGCTGTGATGATAAAAAATATTCCCCAGTCTCCATTTAGCCAATCTACCAAGGCACCAGAACTTGCAGCTAAAGTAGTTCTTCCAGCTGTACCAATTGAGGCAAGGAGCGCATATTGTGTTGCCGTGTAAGTTCTATCAACTAACATTGAGATAAAAGCAACAAAGGCAACTGTTGCAAAAGCCGCCGCCATATCATCAAATATAACTGCAATAGCAAATAATAGTTCAGATTTTCCTGACCAAGCTAATAAAGAAAATAGAAGATTTGTTGATGCCATTAATACTCCAGACACGAACATTGCTTTAATAACGCCTGAGCGAATTGCAAACAATCCTCCTAAAAGTGTAAAAATCACGGTTGTCACCCAACCCAAACCTTTAGAGTAAAGCGCTATATCTGCTTTTGTGAAACCTATTTCTTTATAGAAAATTACTGACATTCTTCCTAAGAATGCTTCTCCTATTTTAAAAAGAAAAACAAAACCTAAAATTGCTATTGCTATATTAAAGCCATTTTTTTTAAAAAAACTTATTACTGGACCAATTATAGTTCCTGTAAGCCAAGCGATAGTTTTTGTCATCAAATTTGAAGATCCTAATTTATCTTCAATCATTTTATCCGTTTGTATTTGATTTTCTGTTCTTGCTGCTGGTTGAGGTTCATCAATAAACATCAAACCTATGTTACACGCAATAATTAATATTCCTAAAATCAAAAATGTAACTTGCCAATAATTTTCTAAGCCAATTTTTTGAAAGAACTCTGCAGCACTAAGCGCAACTACACCGCCCAATTTATACCCTGTCCACCAACCAACCACCGCCATTGCTGCACCAGCTTGCATTGATTTACCTTCATGTTCACCTATTTGTTCAATCCTCAATGCATCAACAGTGATATCCTGAGTGGCGGAGGCAACAGCTATGATCAAACCAATACTTATAACCAAAGCTAAATTTGTAGTTGGATTAATTAAGCTCCAACAAATTAAACTTATTAAAATTACAGTTTGCATTAAAATTATCCAACCACGTCTATGGCCAACTTTACTTGTGAGCCAAGGAATTCTTACTCTATCAATTATTGGAGCCCATAAATAATTAAATGCATATACCGTAAAAATTAAACCTGCCCAACCAATTGTGCTTCTACTTAAACCATCTTCTTTTAACCAGAGGCTTAAACTGCTTCCAATTATTACCCAGGGAAATCCACTAATTGCTCCAAGTAATAATATTTTTATCATTCTTTTATCAAAATAAACTTTGAAGGTTTCGGCTAGAGTTTGTTTTTTATGAATTTCCATAATTTAATTTCTCCAAAAAGACGGAAAGAAAAGAACAAGAACTGCGAATAATTCTAATCTACCAAGCAACATGCCAGCGGCTAGTATCCATTTAGATAAGGCGGGTAGATCTTTATAATTTCCATCTGGCCCAATAATTTCGCCTAATCCTGGGCCAACATTGGATATTGAACTTGCGGCACCTGATATTGAAGTAACAAAATCTAATCCAGAAATAGAGAGAAGCATTGCAATAATTAAAAAGATAAACAAAAATGAGAAAATAAATATAATTACAGATCTAATAAAATCCTCAGAAATTTTGTGATTATTGTATTTAGTTATTATTACACTATTTGGTGAAATCAGTTTTTTAATCTGATTTTTCAAAAATATTAATAACATTTGAAGTCTAAATATTTTAATTCCACAAGCTGTTGATCCAGCACAACCTCCAATAAACATAAGGAATAAAAAGAATATTAAAGAGAACTTTCCCCACAATCCAAAATCATCAGTCACGTAACCTGTGCCTGATAGAATTGATACAACATTAAAAGATGAAACTCTTATTTTATCAAAAAAACTGCCTTCGTAATTTATAAAGAAAAGATATAAAAACATTATAATTACTGAAATTCCTAAAAGGTAAATAAAACCTTTAATCTGAACATCTTGAAAAAAAATTTTTTTGTTTCCCTGTGAAAATTTCAAATATGAAATGAAAGGTATGCTTCCCAAAATAATAAATATACTTGCTATTATTTCTATATTAGGATTTTTAAAAAAACCTATAGATTCATTGTGTGTTGAAAATCCACCTGTCGCTATAGTTGTCATTGCATGACAAATACTATCAAAAACTGACATACCAAAAATCCAATAAAAAAAGCCACAAAGAAACGTTAGAATTAAATATGTTGAAATAATAATTGTAGCGACTTCAATAGTTCTAGGTAAAATCTTTTCAGTACTATCTGGACCTTCCATTTTAAATAACTGCATTCCTCCAACTTTTAATAGAGGCAAAATTGTAATCGCCATAACCACAATACCTATTCCGCCTAACCATTGCATTATCGCTCTCCACAACAAAATGCTTTTGGGGCTGTTATCTAAATCGTTTATAATTGTTGCGCCTGTGGTTGTTATTCCAGACATACTTTCAAAAAAAGCATCGCTAAAAGAGTAAGGTTCAGTAGCTAGAATAAAAGGTAGACTCCCAAAAACTGCAACCATAATCCAAGCAAGAGTTGAAAATAAAAAAGTTTGCCTTAGGTTTAATTTAAAATCTTTCTCAAGATTTGCTAAAATACATAAAATTCCTATAAAAATCGTCACAAATGCAGAAGCTATAAAACTATGACTGTTCTCATTATATATGATTTGCATGGAATAAGGTGCCAGCATAGAGATACCTAGAACGATAAGTAGTATTCCAATAAGAAAAAAGACTGTTTTGTTAGTAGCCATTAAAATCAGATTATTTAAATAGTTTTAAATTTCAACTTAATATGTCTTAATTATAACTGTATTTTGCACATAAAATTTTATAAACCGTTATTATGCTGGATAAGAACTTAATTCAATCAACTTCCTCGTGGCCATTTGTAGAAATAAGAAAGTTATTAAAAGATAGAAAAGATATAATCAAGAAAAAGGGCAAAATAACCTTTCAAACTGGATATGGTCCAAGCGGATTACCACATATTGGCACTTTCGGTGAGGTAGCAAGAACAACCATGATGATTAATGCTCTTAATCATATTGAAAAAATTAATCACGAACTCATAACTTTTTCAGATGATATGGATGGTTTGAGAAAAGTTCCTGATAATATCCCTAATGATCAGGTTTTAAAAGATAATCTTGGAAAACCTTTAACAAATATTCCAGATCCATTTCAAAAATTTGATAGTTTTGGAGAACACAACAATGAAATGTTAAAAGAATTTTTGAATAAATTTAATTTTAAATTTATTTTTAAAAGCTCAACAGAAAACTACAAAAAAGGCATTTTCAATAAATCATTAATTAGGGTTGCAGAAAAATACGAAGAAGTGATGAATATTATTTTACCAACTCTGCGAGATGAAAGAAAAAAAACATACTGTCCGTTCTTACCTATTTGCCCAAAAACAGGAAAAGTATTGGAAATACCTTTAGTAGAAATAGATAAGAAAACTGGTAAGGCTGTGTTTGATAAAAACGGAGAAAAAATTGAAACAAGTATTTTAGATGGAAAATCTAAACTTCAGTGGAAAGTTGATTGGGCTATGAGATGGTTTACTTTTGATGTTGATTTTGAAATGTATGGTAAGGATTTAACTGAGAGCGCCATTTTATCGAATAAAATTTGTAAAATACTTGGAAAAACTCCTCCTAATGGTTTTGCATACGAACTTTTTTTAGACGAAAAAGGAGAAAAAATTTCAAAGTCTAAAGGTAACGGAATTTCTATTGAACAATGGCTTAGATATGCTTCACCAGAAAGCTTGTCTTTATATATGTATCCAAATCCAAAAAGAGCGAAAAAGCTTTATGCGGAGGTAGTACCAAAAACAGTTGATGAATATTTAACATCTATTGAGAATTACCCAAGTCAGAATGAAAAAGACCAAATTTTAAATCCAGTTTGGCACGTTCACAACGGAAAACCACCAGCTGAAAAAATTGTAATGCCTTTTTCAATGCTATTAAATTTAGTTGGATCTAGTAATGCAGATAATAAAGGAATTTTATGGAAATTTATAAATAGATTTCATAAAGAGATAAAACCTAAAGATTATCCAATTTTAGATGGATTAACTAATTACGCTATAAATTATTTTAAAGATAAAGTTGAACCAAATAAAAAATTTAAAAAACCTTCTCCAAATGAAAAAAAAGCTTTAGAAAATCTTGTTTTAAAATTATCTGATATTAAGCAAAATTTAAAACCAGAGGAAATTCAAACAATTGTTTATGCCACAGGTAAAGAAAATGGATATGAAAAAAACTTAAGAGATTGGTTTAAATTAATTTATGAAGTTGTATTTGGTGAGGAAAATGGACCAAGAATGGGTTTCTTTGTCAGTTTTTTTGGTTTGAAAGAGACAATTGAACTAATGCAAGATAAAATAAGTAATAACTAATGTTTTCAATTTTAAGACCTTATATATTTTCGTTAGATCCAGAAGTAGCTCACGATTTAGCTATAAAATCATTAAAAGCCAATTTCCTTCCTAAAAGTTTTTTTAGTGTGGAAAATGAGGAAATGCTTGAGACAAGTCTTTTAGGAAAAACTATTTCAAACCCAATAGGTTTAGCTGCAGGATTTGATAAAAGCGCTGAAGTTTATAATTCTCTTTTTAAATTTGGGTTTGGTTTTGTTGAAGTAGGGACTGTTACTCCAAAACAGCAGTTAGGCAATCCAAAACCACGAATATTCAGATTGGAAAAAGATCAGGCACTTATAAATCGCCTTGGTTTTAATAATCACGGTTCAGAAACTGTTTCAAAACGAATATCAAATAATTTTCCAGATGGATTTCTAGGTATCAATATTGGACCCAATAAAGATACAAAAAATAAGGCTGATGACTACTATATTTGCCTCTCAAGACTTGCGGCATATGCAGGGTACATAACAATTAATATTTCTTCTCCAAATACTGAAGGTCTAAGAAATTTTCACGATCAAGAAGAAATGAAAAAACTTTTATCAGGAATAAATAAAGTTATTAAAGAAAAAAAAATAGATTGTCCGGTAGTGCTTAAAATATCACCAGATATAAATGATAAAGAAATTAGCAGAATAGTTGATTTGGTAAGTAGCTATAAAATACAAGGAATAGTGGTTTCCAATACAACAGTTAGTAATCGTGACAATCTTTCAGATATTAAAAAAAATGAAGCCGGAGGATTATCTGGACAACCACTAAAAGATATTTCAACAAACTTAATTAAAAAATTTTATAAAGAAACTAAGGGCAAAATTAAGATAATAGGTGTTGGAGGAGTAGATTCTGGAAAAAGTGCCTTTGAAAAAATAATAGCAGGCGCTGATGCAATTCAACTATATACAGGTATGGTTTATAAAGGACCCGGCATCGTTAAAGAAATAAAGAAAGAATTAATATCAATTTTAAAAAAAGAAAATCTCAAAAATATAAGTGAAGCAGTTGGAATTAACGCTTGACCCCACTGTTTACAAGAATTATATAACCTCAGGAAAAAATTATGTCTAAAAAATGTGAATTAACAGGAAAGTCACCTTTAAAAGGTCATAACGTTAGCCACGCAAAAAATAAAACTAAAAGAAGATTTTTACCTAATTTAAAGAAAGTCACTTTTAGAAGCGATATCTTAAAAAAAAATATTAAATTAAATGTAGCTAACGCAGCGCTAAGAACTGTAGATTTCAAAGGCGGCATAGACAAATTTTTATTATCTGCAAAAAATGCTAAATTATCAAAAAAAGTAAAAAAAATTAAAGCATCTATTTCAGCAAAATCATAATTCAATAATGAATTTATTTTACAAACTCTCTCTTTTAATG
>Ga0255759_10003663_pt1 | contig 13406 bp, 7 predicted proteins | sample 101ome_20_FD_179959 | JGI IMG/M metagenome (GOLD analysis project Ga0255759, IMG submission 179959) | Coastal salt marsh microbial communities from the Groves Creek Marsh, Skidaway Island, Georgia - 101404AT metaG (version 2) | ecosystem: Environmental > Aquatic > Marine > Intertidal zone > Salt...
CCGCGGCGACGCCGAGCGCCGACTTTACGGCCGTACCACCGCCCCTGGTGCCACCGAGCGCGCCACCGCCGCCTCCACCGGGGATGGTGAACGCCATGGTGGCGCAAGCTCGCGCGCGCGCGGAGGAGATTGCGAAACAATTCGCTCCGCCAAATCCACCAAATCCACCGCCTCCGCCCGCTCAGCAAAACACCGCGGCGAACGCCGCGGTCGCCGCCGCGCGGGCCATCGCCGAACGGCTCGCGGCGCAAGACCCGAACAAATGATAGAAAGGACGACGGATGCGCGCGTCCCGGCTCGCATTATTAGCTTTATACATATCACGTAGTCCACATTGCTGTACAAGATTTCTACTATTGCTACCTCTTCTCACATCGCATTCACGCGAGCTAAATCAATCCTCGTCTGCTCCTCCTTCTTCTTCTGACGCACGTGCGACTCGACGCCCTTGTACTCGATACCCTTCATCTGCGGCTCGATTCTCGTCTTTTTCTCCGTCCCACGGAAAAAATTGTACCGCGGATTTCCCGAAGTCGCCTCGCGTCTAAATGCGCCCGTGTGCGTGTTCTGCGTCGTATCCTTGCGCGAGTACTTTTCAAAAAATGTCTGAAACAACCGGGCGCGGCGACCCTCCTCAGAATCCGCAGCGTACTTTGTCCGCTCCACGTTTTCTCGAATCCGCGCGGCGATGGCCTCGTCCGTCTGATCTCTCAGCGCCGAAATTTCGCGGGCGAGGTACTCGTTATCCTTTTCTAAACCCACGACTTGGGCTCCGCGCACGTTCACGTACGCCGCACCGTCCTCATCGTTATCTGTTTCATCGTCTTCGCTCATCTCGGACGCGAAATCCTCCTCGTTGACGCCTTCGACGTCGCGATGATCATCATTCGTCTCTTCCGTTTGTGAAAAAAGCATCTTCGCGTCTTCGTCTCGGTCCGAATCGTCCAACGACGACGATTCATTCTCATCCGACGACGCTTCGTCCCCACCCAGCCACTCCTCCACCGCATCGAAGCCTTTCCTGTGATCGACGTCGAACGTCTCCGCTCCAACCGCGACGCCGCCCGCCGCGGTCTCCCTCGCGCCGTATTTCCTCCTCAACCGTCTCGTCGCCGTCTTCGCCGCGCGCTCCGTTCTCCTCCCCCACCTCTCCAACAACGCGTCCGCCTCCACCGCATCGAACGCCTCCTCCACCGCGATCGCTCCGGGCGCGATGACCACCCCGAGTTGATGCAACCGCCGCATTCGCGCTTCCAATCCGTTCCTCAACGTCGCGTCGTCGACGCGTTTACTAAACGTCTTTGACGCCGAAAAAAACTCCAACAACCGCTTCGTCGTCGTCAACCCGGGCGCGGCTTCACCGGCGACCGCGATCAAGAGCTCTCCGATGCGTTCCCGACACTCTCGTCGTCTTTTCGCCTTGGTCGTCTCGCTTCGCGCGTCCCGATAGACGCGCTCGTACTCCCCGCACGCGTCGCGCGCGCTCGCCTTTAACGCCCGTTCCAACACCGCCGCGTCGCTCGCGCCGTCGGCGTCGTCGTCGAGCGACGCGTACGCCGCGGTGCGAATGCGTCCATCGATGAACCGCGTGAGCGTTCTCGCGCACGCGTCGTTCAACGCCCGATCCGTCGTCACGTCGTCGTCGTTGAATTCGTCATCCGACGTCGACGAGGACGCCCTCGATTCTTCCCTCGTCTCGTCTCGTCCGCCGCCGACGTCGTCGCGCATGACGGGAGACGAATTCAACGACGCGCGGAATGACGACCGGAACCGAATCCGCGGCTTCACTCGACGACGCTCGCGTCGCGCGTCTCGCGACGAAACGCCGCGCCCCGCACGCGCGTCTCGCGGACGTCGGACGGAAAGAAATTCACGCGACGCGTTCGCGCGCGAATCCGTCGACGCGGGGGAAGCGCGACGCGCGTCGGGCGTCGTTCGCGCGCGTGACGTCGACGGTTCGTTTCGCGCGCGAAACGTGATGACGCGCGACGCCGCGAACGACGTGCGTCGACGACGATGGGGGACGGTGGAGAAGGAGCTCAAGGCGCCGGGGACGTTTTCGAACGACGCCGGGGCGGTGGAGGACCCGGGGGAGGTGGATGGACGGGCGTCGTCGCTGTGGGCGACGTCGAGTTGGTTCGCTTCGAGCGCGGGCGCGGGCGCGAGTTCGTCGGCGTTCGGTGCGGTGGCGGCGAACGCGGAGAGCGTGGGGTACGGGGGTGAGGATGGTGTGGGTTCGGTTCGCGCCCCGGGTGGGGCGACGTGTCAGAATAGGTTTATCGTCGGGAGAGGGGCGAGAGACCCGTTCGCGCCGGCGAGCGAGGACGCGTCCGCGTCTGGAAAGGCTTTGGATTGTAAATTGCGCGGGAAGGAGAATGAGAACGACGCGTGGGTCATCACGAGGTGGGATACGACGTTAGTACCGGGTGGTGTGGATACTAGGCGGGATAGCGAACGCGCCGCGAGCGAGAGGAGGTCTTCATTTAGAGCGTTTGAGGGATGCGCGCCGAGGCGCATCGTCGCCGCGGACGCCGCGGACGGGGCGACGTTTGAGTTTGACACGGCGACGAAAGAGTGGATCGTCGTGCGAGAGGGTGGACGCGTGCGTGAAACTGTGGTTGCGGATGAGGCGACTGAATCGGGTGGCGATCCCGCGGACCTGAAGAACGCCCAGACGATTGAGGACGTCGACGCGATGGAAGCCGACGCGCCGGAACCGGCGCCGGTGGATCACGAAATGCTTGAGACGGTTCGTCAAGAGAGACTGAGGCGGTACCAGACATCGCACGAGGAGTCTTCCGCGAGATTTGTCCTCGAGGAGCGCGCGCGACTGAGAAGATCAAGAAGCGAAATCTTGAGAGACGCGCCGATTCGCCCGTCTTCGTCGTTCATGCCGAACGCAAAGGAGCCTCGCGTCGTCGAGGAATGTGAGCGAGGAACCGCTCCGGCCACGCGGTGGGTACCGCTTTCGTGCGAAAGTGGACTCAAGGTTTGGATCGAAACCGCCGTCAATGTCGACATTGACGAACAACTCGCGTCCTGGATCTCTGGCGAGTCTCCGTGGCCGCGCGTCGTCGACTCGCTCGATTTAGGTCGTAACCGCGCCGCGCGGGGCATCCCGCGCGACGCTCCCGGACCCGTCACCGCGCGCGATGACGTTCTTTCCGTCGTCCGCGCCGAGATCTCCCGCGTCCACGCTGAACGCACCGCCGTCGCGCCACTATCGACGTCTGCAGCGCCTCGAGCGCGCGCCGCCGATCCGACCGACCGCGACGCCGTCGACGCCGCCAACGTCGTCGACGCCGTCGTCCGCGCCGCCACCGCGACAAAACCTTCGTCGCAGAACGACCAATCCACCGTCGTGAACGACGAGCGCCCGCCGCTCACACCGAAAGAGCGCTCGGCGCTCGAAGACGCGCTTCGGCGAGCCATTCGCGACAAGCACGCCGCGCTAGAGTCGCTCGCCCGCGCCCGCGCCCGGCTCGTCGCCGCCGGTTTACCCATCGACGACGCGTAACCGACATCGGGCCCGTACGTCTCGTTTCCAATCTGTAGTAAAACAACACGTTGCCATCTAAACATGCGAAAATGCAAAAAGATACTTTTTTAACGAACTCCAAGCTGAACTGAATCGGCACTTGATGGATGCGCGCACACCGATACTCGTCGCGCACACCGATACCCGCCGCCGCATCGCGCTGGCGACCGACGTCCACTCCTCGTCGTCCACTTCTCGCCGCGATCGCCGCGGTCCCCGCCGTCGCGACCATGGCCTGGCGTTCGCACGGCGTCGATAATGATGACTTGGTGAAGGCGCTGAAAAAGAATGGAATCATCCGCGACGCGCGCGTCGAACGCGCGATGCGCGCGTGCGATCGAGGGAAATACGCGCCGAAGGAGTACGCGAGTGAAGCGTACATGGACCGCCCGCTGCCGATTGGACACAACGCGACGATTTCGGCGCCGCACATGCACGCGCACTGTCTGGAATTGTTAGTCGAGAACGACCGCGCGCGACCGGGGGCGAGAGCGTTGGATGTCGGAAGCGGCACCGGGTATCTCTCGGCGTGTTTGGCAGAGCTCGTGGTGTCGGAGAGATTTAGAAATGGGTCCAAGACGAGCGTGGATGACGAAGGGGTCGTGGTCGGGATTGAACACATCGACGCGTTGACGAGACGAAGCGTGGAAAACGTCAAGGCGGATGGTAAAGGACGATTGTTGGAAACCGGTCGCGTCGTCTTGGTGTGCGGAGACGGACGGGCGGGGTACGAAACCAACGCGCCGTACGACGTGATTCACGTCGGGGCGAGCGCGGGCGAGGTTCCGGAGGCGCTTCTGGAGCAATTGGCGCCGGGAGGACGGCTGGTGATTCCCGTGGGCGATTCGTCTGGTCAAGAGCTGCGCGTCATCGATAAGGGTGAAGACGGATCCATTCGCGAGCGCGTCGAGATGGGGGTCATCTACGTACCGCTTACGGATCGTGAATCGCAGTTGAGTCGGTGGTGAACGGTCTGCACGCGCGCGCAGCCGCAGCCTGGTGCCTCTCAAGATTGGAACGACGACATCGCCTTCGGACGATGTCGTTTCAATGCGACAATTACGACGAGATTTGAGGTTTTTACTCGGTTTCTTTTTGCAATGTCATGAGTGAACTACTGTAGGTTGATAATGATATACGACGCGACGCGCACTGAGTGTTTGGATTTCGCTCGACCGACGCTCAAACCTTGGCGATGCCAAAGAGATCGGCGAGAGAAATCCACTTGTACGAACACTTGTCCATAATCTTGTCCAACGCTCGGTTTGCCTCGCGAACAGATTTCTCTAAATCGGTACCCTTGATTTTCTTTTGCATCTCACCGCGCTTCTCGCGATCCGTCTCGGCGCGCAACGCGTCGTCGATGGATAACAAACGCTTGTAGTACAAGAGCTGAGTGTACAAATCTTCCTCTTTGACGCTGCGTTCCATCGTGCCCGTTGACATGCGATCGGCGCTCAGCGTACCAGTGAGGGAGGCGTGTGTGTGATGCACGCGCAGAGTGATGTTGCGAGTGATGTTTGCGTCGACGTCGTCGTCAGAACGCAAAGGTGCAGCGTAGTACTCCTTGATACGCTCGCGAACGGCGAGCTGGACTTGGTTGACGAGTGCCGACGTTTCAATCTGTTCGAAGAGCGCCGCCTTGCCGACATTAACCGGCGCGTTTTCTTTGCCTGGCGTGGACGGAGCGAGCGCGTCGCCAGCGTCAACGTTGCCCTCCATCACGTCGCGAATACCGCAAAAGTCAAACTGGACGCCGCTCTTGGTGGTGAGCGTGAGCGGCTTGCAATCCTTGAATCGCTCTTCGTCGTCGAGCGCGAAGTTGCCACCCGTGAACATGTCCATGTCATCCTCATCAGCGCGTTGCTGCGACTTGAACTTGCTCGCGTCCAATCCCAAGCACTCCGCCATGATTGCGCCGTCGGTTTGCTCAATGGGCGCACACAAACGGCTGATGACTGGGTGGATTTGCTGAGACAGGTAGTAGTGCAAATCCACCTTGAGCTTTGGGTTCTCCGCGAGCTCCTCTGGATGGTAGGCGCGTTCAGCCAATCCCTTTCCTCCCGCGGAACCAGCCTTACCCGCGGCGATATCGGCCAAAGGTAAGTCGGTCTCCAAAGCTACAATGTATGGCACAGTCTCACCCGCCTTGACGCCGTCTTGCTTGCCAGCTTCCAAGCGCCGCTTGGCAACCATGACGTGCGGCTGGTGCTTGGCGTCTGGATACTCGTCGACAGCCTTGGTGAGTTGCTTGGTGATGATGTACTTTTTCATGTCGACGCGGTTTTCAATCATATCTTCTCGAATCTTTCTCAACGAGTCGAGCACCGCAGTGACACGATCATCCATGTCAGCAGCCGTGTCAAGAATGGTTCGCAGCGTGCCGACGCCGAGCTCCTTAACAATCGGCGCCCAATCACGACGAACAATGTCGAGACCCTTCATCTCGAGCGTCGTCGCGAGAGTGCCGTTCGGACCCTTGATAACCTTCATCGCGGCATACTTCTTCTTCTTCAACAAGAGCATGGCTTGGAAGACGTAATCTTCTTCGAGCACGAGCTTTCGGTACTCGCTGTTGACAAATCGAATGAGCTTGTTTCCGAGAGTGCGCGCGAGTTTGTAATCTTCCGACTTGGTATTCACCATGATGGAATCGGTATCACCATAAATGACGTCCAGGTCGCACTTGGACCGCGCTAGATCGACAGTGTGCTGAAGAATGCTACGACCTTGAGAAGTAATGAGCGCCGCGATTGGTTCGGCAAAGAAGCGCGATTGAGAGAAACCCAAACAACCATACATCGAGTTCGCCGTCAGCTTGAGCGCCATCTGGCGGAGATCGAACTGCTTCTTTCTCCCAGGATCGCTCTCGCGATTCATCAAACCCTTCACCTCCTTACGCCTCTTGACAATATTGGAGATCACCATGGGGAGCACGGCGAATTCCTTGTCGCTGTTAATCGGCGCCGGCAGCTCAATTTGAGCTTCTTCACCATCATGGAAGTGTCTCTTGACGGTCGTGTAACAAATGTTGTACTCTTGAATAATGGATGGATACAGCGACTGATAATCAAGAACGAGGACGAACGTGTCGTACAGTCCCTTCTTCGGTTCGAGAACCAAGCCACCAGCGTAGGATGGGCCCTTCTTGCCTCCGTCCTCCTCATCGCCATTTGCCGCGGCGACGCGACGACGCTCCTTCGCGCTCAGTCTATCCGGAACAATGTGTTTGCGAGCGTGGAACTCGTGCAACAACAGGTATTCGACGCGCTGAGCTCGGGTGTGACCGAGAGTCTTGCTCCACAAGTTACCGGCAATGTTGGAAAGCTGCTTCGTCAGCGGCACGACTTCCATTTTGAACATTAAGCGCAAGCTCAACGCGGCGTCGTTTTCAGTACAGCGAACGAGGTGCATGAGCGAGGCAGACGCTTGGTAGTGATCCGGGATTTGCGCGTTCTGTACTTCAACGCGACGCAACCCGAGCTGGGTTTCAGAAAGCGCGGAGAGAGTGTAGGAAACTTCCTTGTTGAGCAAATCCTTCGCGCTGAGGTATGTGTCAGCCAACAGACGCCCGGCGAGGCACTGAAGCGCCCCGATGGACGCACCGCCTCCGTACGCCCCTCCAGAACCATTGATGTTCGGCATGCGAGTGCGCTTCATGCGACCGATGCGACTCCAGTGACCAATCTTGTTCGCTTGCAATCTGCGCAAGAGCACTTCCAAGTTGAAACCGCCAATGTTGTGACCGACAATGACATCCGGATCGAGCTGGTGCAACTTTGCGAGTAAAAAGTTGAGCAGACCGAGCTCGTTCGTCTGCGAGGCGAGAACGACTGAACCGGTGCGCTTCGCCATTGGATTGGTGGAGTTTTCTTTCGCGACGATGCTCTGCCAATCTGCAGGCAAGTCGAGACCATCGAGCTTACGAACGACGGTGAAGTGTCTCAAACCTGCTCGCAGTTCTTGATGTGTGGTGGAACCTTCGCAACTGACATCGCGAATGTACTGGACCGAAGCCACAGCAATCTCGTTGTTATTTTGCTGCTGGTTCACGATTGTTTGAAGGTTGAGCGAAGCGACGGTGAGGCGCGGCGCGTCTCTCTTGACGGCACCGCTCGCCTTTGGGCGAACGCTCTTGTGCGCATTCGGCAAGGCGAGTTCGAGCTTGCACCAAGATTTTTGATTCTCCATCGGAACGATCGTCGCGCCGTGCAGCGCGATCCAGCTCGGACCCTTGAGCTTGGACTTGAGCGTGAGAAGCTCGAGCATCGGTGCCTGCGTACCCATGACGGCGATAAAGTTCTTCCCCTTCATGTCGCTCGGGAATTCCTTGTATGTCGCCGGAATCTTAACCTTGAGCACAAAGAGAGGTCCTTGCGGGATATCCTTGCGCTCGAAGCAGTAGTGTCTTCTCACAATGGTCGTCTTGGAGTTTTCAATGCCCCGAGCCTTTAAGATCTCCTTGAATTCCGCGCGCAAGTCTGCAGACTTTGGCACCAATCTCTTCATCAAATCCGCCTTGGCTTTTTGCGCCGCGGCCCTCTTCTCCTCCTTGGCCGGATCCTCGTCGGCGCATTGCTTGAACTCGCGACGCGTCTCCTCCATTTTCTGTCCGAGTTCTTCCAACTCACCGTCCGGATCGTCAAAAGTACCCGGCTTGGGAACGACGTACATGCATCGTTGCATGTTTTGAACCGCGGCGCACGCGCTCACCGTTTGCGCATTCGGCTCGCTCGACACTGGCACGCGACCAAAGAGGAACACAGTACCTCGGGATTCGCGCTCCTCGTGCGCATCCATGAAGAAGAATGGAATGGAACCATCCGCGTCTTGCGGGAGCTCGGCGCCGTTGAACGTCACGGGGGCGGCGTCTTGGGTCACCGGACCTTGGTCTCGGTCTTCGTCCTCTTCCTCGTCCAACGTCTTCAACGTCGATTCCGCGGCGGGAGGCTTCTCCGCAACCGGCGCCGCGATCGGCTTCGGCTTTGGCTTGACTTCCTCCTCCATCGGCTCTGGATCGGGCATCGCCACGTCGACGTCGACGTCATCGTCGTCGTGAAAACCGCCATCGTTCACCGGTTCTTCCTCGACTTCGTCTTCCAATTTAAACTGCACAGACTTCTTCGCGCTCGGTGGCGTCGCCTCAGCCCTCGGCGCGCGAGTCGCCGCGACGATATCCGCGGCAGTCGTTGAAGCCTTACGCGGAGAACGTCTCGGTGGCACCGCGACCGCAGCCGGCGGCGCGTGCTTTCTCGGCGAACGTCTCGGAACTGGCGCCGAAGCCGCGCCCACGTCCATGTCGACGCCGGCTAAAATATCCTCTAACAACGCGTCCGTGTCAGCCTCCTCCGCCGCCTCCTCCAACTTTTTCTTCTTCTTCGGTACCGCACCCAACATCGCCCCGGCACCCTTTTTCGCCGCCAAATTCTTCTTCTTCGCCTTTTCCTCCGCCGTCAGCGCCTTCTTCGGCGCCGCGACAGCCGTCGGTTTGGCCACCTTTCTCCCGTTGGCGTCGTACTCTTCATCATCCGAATAATTCGGGTTCGCCTCGGTCCAATCCTCCTCCTCACCCAAATCCTCGTACCCTTCCCCGTCGTCATTCACCACGAAATCCCCACCCTCCGCCCGGCGTTTCGCGACGAGTTCGCGGTACTGTTCCTCATCCATTTCCTCGTAGACGTCTTCGATCGCGTCCGCTTCCTCCTCAACCTCATCGATCCGTCTCTTCCCACCCCCTTCACGCGTCGCCCGCAGTTTCGCCGCGGCTTCGAGCGCCTTGGACGCCCGAGACGACCCCGCGCGTCTCGAACTCATCGCGTCCGCGCCTCCGTGTCCTTCTCTCGCGTTCCAATCGTCGCTTCCGTCTGCGTCTCTTTTTGAATTTTCAAAAACAAATCACACGATGAAATCAACAAACGATCCGCGCGCTTCGTTCGTCCGTTCCGTCGTCGCGCGTCCCGTCCGCGGATCGCGCTGCGCTCGATCGATGCGTCGACGCGCCTTCGCCGCCCGTGTCCGCCGTCGAGTCGCGGTGTGGCGTCGTACGCGGCGCCCGCGCGAACGCGAACCGAACGACGCGACAGCTGCGTTCGTTTTCAGTTCAAAATGTGTGAGACTTTTCAACAACGAGAACATTGCGCGACGGTTGGATACTCGGTGCTTGGTGGCTATGATTGCGTTACAATACGCGCGCGACGGATGACTCGCGCGCGACGGTCCGCGACGGATGACTCGCGCGCGACGGTGCGAATCGCTGAACGCGCCGCGTCGCCGCGTCGCCCCGCGCTAGCCGAGGGATTGAGAGGCGGATTCGAGCGCGCGATCGAGCTTTTGGGCGAGCACGGCGAACCAACGCTGGTCGTTGGGCGTGAACCCGCGTTGGGTGCGGGATCCGACGACGAGGACGGCGTCGACGCCGATTGGGGTGACGTACACCGCCTGCGTGTTCACCGGAAAGAAGGCTTCGAACTCGACGCGGCCGGGGAAGAGGATGAGGTTGGCGAGGTAGTTGCCGGCGGAGCGCCGGATGGCTTGGTCGCAAATCGGACCGAGCGGCGTCGGTGATTTGAGCGCCGTCGTTTCGGCGAGGGCGTTGGCGGTTTTCCCGGCTTGGAAGACTCGCGTGCCGTCGCGTTTGAAAACAGCCATGACGTCGCAGTTGGTGGCGTCGCCGGCGGCTTTCCAGGACCAGAGGAGCTCTCGGCGCAGGCGGTCGTCCTCGGCGGCGGCCGAGCCGATATACGGCGTCTCGAGCTCGGGGCCGACGAGATCGACCACGTTCGGGGGCTTCGTCTTGAGAGCTATCCATGTGAATCCGGTGAGAACGAGACACGCGGACATGGCGAGACAGATGACGTCTGCGCGGCTCTGCGCGCTGGACGCGTCAGCCACGGGAGCGACGCCGCTCAGGGCGCGGTTCGCGAGCAGTATCAACCCAGACGTCGCGCCGAACGCCGCCGGCGACGCGCGCAGAGCGTCGCCGTAACGCTCGACTAAATCTCCTTCCGGCTCTTCCGCGCTCGCGCGCCAACGAAGAGGCCTTCGCGTCGGCGGTCTCGTCGCTCCGAGAGAGGAGAGTGACCTCGCGAGCGACGGTTGGCGAGCGACGTTCGACGTCGACGCCTGCGCGCACGAGTTTACGCGCGCCGACGCGAGCGTAGCGGCGTGCATGATGTACGCGTGCGCGAACGCGTGCGCTCGCTCGCGCGCGGTGGACGAGCGCGACGCGTGCTGCGAGGCGCACGGTGTGGTGAGTTTGCAGTCGCCTGGGGCGCTTTTACGCTTTCACGCGCGCGTTTTTTGTTTTTACAATCGAGTATACTACCGGTCTGCCTAAGGATCATCGGATAAAGTGAGTGATCCAGCTAAGTTGGGAGAAGGCTATCACCCACGTCGTCGCTACAGTCGTCGGGTTCGTCTCCGTGCGCCGAACCGACGCGTCGATGGTCTGGCGCATTTTTCGCTCGATGAGACGAGAGCGCTAATATCGCCGAACTCAGAATGAAAAGAAATGTGAACGACGCGCACACGTGCCGCCATCGCTCTGGGGTCGGCGCGCCATTCATTTCGAGAAAGTGTCCAAACAAGGGCGGCGTCGGAACGTCGCCCAAAAGGTGAATCGTCACCGTCGTCATCGAGCACGCCAACGGCCGAAGACCAGGCTTGACGCTCCACAACACCACCGCGTTGATTGGTGCCTGGAGAACGAAGGCGAACATTTGTCCTATGACCAAGAAGAATATAAACATGTGAAAACTCGAGCACCGAAACGCGAGCTCCAAGCACACGAAACCAATCAACGCCGCACCAGAGGAAATTCTCAACGCGTTCGTCATCGTGTTGCCAAACGTATCCACAACTACACCGCCAATCAGCGTGCCAAATATCCCACTGAGCACCGTGACGCCACCGAGAACCATGTCTGCATTCGTAGACGTGTGAAGACGGTCCTTGAATATCGCATATCCAGCCTTCGGACCCCACACGGCGTAAACTCCGATCACCGCCGTGTACACCGCGTAACCCAACACAGTGGTGACGTAGACATCAAACTTCATCAACTCTCTGCAATCCCTGCGAAACTTGGTAAATATGGTTTCGTTTCCTCTCGCGCGCTGCACCGATGCGCTGAGGTTCTCGTCATCGCCCATGCCTCTCATGCGCACTGGAGGCGACGTAAAACAAAACGCAGCGATGGGCAAGACGAACGCGGCGTTGATACCGAACACCGATCTCCAACCGAGTAAAGGCGCTATCGCACCTCCACAGAAAATACCGAACGCGACGCCGAACGGAACACACAGGTAGAAAGTCGCCAACCAAAGCGTCTTCCTAGCCGGAGGCGCGTAGTCGTCTATGAACGGCGCGGCGAGAGAAACGAACGACGCTTCCCCAATACCGACGAGACATCGACAGGCGAACATGAACCAATAACTCGGAGCGATCGCACACCCGATCTCTGCGAGGGCGTACAGACCCAAACCGTACGAGATCAATTTGAAAGGATTGACGCGCGTTGCCAGCGCGCTGTACGTTGGACTTCCAAACAACAAACCCACCATGAAGGCAGCCGTGAGCGCGCCGTATTGCGCGTAGCTCACATCCAGCGCTCCCTGAAGACCGCTTCCGTGCGGGTCATCGCTCGTTCGAGGCGTCCCGGACACGGCCGCGCTCGATATCATACCGCGGTCGACGTACACCAAGATTGACATTGCGCAAAACAAGCGAAGCAGTCTGACTGGTGTGAACCAGTGTGACGAGCCGAACGACCGCCGCATCGAGTCGTTCAGGTCTTCGTCTGTTTCAGAATCGTCCGACAAAGCGCCGTCGTCCCTCGACGACATCACCTCGCTCGCCGTTTCGGCACCTCAACGTTGAGCAAATCCAACTACCTCTTGGACTTGCGCTCCTTCGTCGTCGTCGACGCCGGCTCAGGCGCGCCGTACGTCGGGATGGTGAGATCGGGTCTCACTGCGTAGTGCACAACGCTCGCACCGGCCAGCAGAGACACGAGCGACACCGCGTACGCGCGCAACGGGAGCATGCGGTGGAGAAAAGTGAGGGTGACTGGAGTTCTCGCTTCACTTCCAAGCGTTGCGTTCGCCATGTCGTACGAACGTTTGGACGTCGACGCGGTCGTGGATTCGAGTTGGACGTTGAAGGCTGAATTTCCGTCGATGAGCGACGCCGACGACGTCGTCGGCGACACCTCGGAGCGGTTTCCGAGCGGTTTTAAATACAGCTCTGACGGAACCAGAGGTCTCGCGTACGACGCAGGACGGGCGTCGTTTCTCGTGCTCGACGCCGATGCCGGTGGTGATGGAGACGTTCGATACATTGCGTCGGGTGAGCGCGCGTACGATTGGTGCTTCGCACCCGGGAGAGCGGATGCGTTCGCGTCCTCTTCGCGCGACACTCCGGTGACTGTTCGTAAGACGAGCGACGGAACAACGGTGGCGTCGTATCGTTCTTATAACGATGCGGATGAGATCGTGGCGGCGTGTGGCGTGTCATACGTAGATGGTGCGTCGAAAATTGCTTGCGGTTTGAGCGGACGTGTGGACGTCTTCGATTCAGAGAGGCCCGGGCGGGATCCGGCGGCAGTCGTACAGACGAAGCCTACGAGCGATACGCTAGGACAACATGGGCTCATATCATGCGTCGATCAGTGTCCAGGGGATGGAAACTTGTTTGCGTGCGGATCGTATGCAAAGCAAGGTCAACTCGATTGCGGTGTATACGACTTGCGCGTCAATACATGCGCTTTGAGTTGGTCGGCTGGCGGTTCCGGCGTGACGCAAGTCAAATGGAGCGTGGATGGTAACTTTCTGTACGTGGCGTCTAGAAAGAGCGAATACATTACGTGTGT
>Ga0255759_10003665_pt1 | contig 13403 bp, 32 predicted proteins | sample 101ome_20_FD_179959 | JGI IMG/M metagenome (GOLD analysis project Ga0255759, IMG submission 179959) | Coastal salt marsh microbial communities from the Groves Creek Marsh, Skidaway Island, Georgia - 101404AT metaG (version 2) | ecosystem: Environmental > Aquatic > Marine > Intertidal zone >...
AATGTTCGTGGTGGAAGAATATCATATCACCATTTAATGGATTTTCAATTGCGTATCTTAACTCACCTGCACCTAACCAACGGAAGTTAATTTGGAATACGTTGAGTTTTGATGGGTCTAATACAACACCAGAAGGACCATTACCGTCTAATGTGTCAATATTAAAATCTGTTTGATACGTCCAATCTTCAGTATGATTGACACCTACTTGAGGATTAGTAAGCGCAGCGGTTACACCTGTACCGCCAGTATCAACAAAACTAAATGCACCTGCTTTCGGCCCAACTCGTTGTGCTAAGAAACAAACTTTAGTTCCAGAGTATTCAACTAACCACGCACCACTACTTGCAAACGCAGCAGCAATCTTTCTCGCTACAATTGCGATAGTATCACCAGCAGTTACTGCAACACTAGTGGTTGTGCCATCAAGCGTGAGGTCTATGTTCCCAGTGACAGTAGCAGCCGCAGTGATTGTGAATACATGAATATGTGCTTTACCGCCATTCTGACGCATAACGCCAAACTGTTCGCCATTAAATCCAATCTGTAATGCTTGTTCTTGTGTAAAGAATCCTGCTCTCTGAGTATATCCGGCAACACCAACACCGGCAGTCGCAGTGAACATTGCAGTGAATCGTGCTTGTGCACCTTGGCCAGGACGATATCTTACCGCTCGCTTAGAACGAAGTACACCATATCCGTAAGGATCAGTACCCGTTGTTACTTGCATCAATGTATCTGTCGTATCAGCAGTACCGCTCAGTCCAAGTGAAGTGCCAGTATAAGTTTCGAACTGACGAGGATCTAATCCGTACAATCCGTCCAATTGCAGAACGGGTGTAACGGGTACAGAGATAGGTTCACCAAAAGCAGATTTAGCGGTTGCTGCAGGATTGATGATATTACCATACTGATCGGCTTGCAACTGAACTTCGTAGAGAGTCCTACCATTGTTCAGAAAGTCCTGATTATTTTTATTCCATTGAGCCATTAGTCTCTCTTATTGTTCCAAAGATCGAATAAGGTTTCAATCTTCTCTGCTTGAGTTTCAATCTCAGATTCGTGACGAGATTGTGTGATTTCCATTCTATTAATGTCTTTCAACTGATTTTCTAGTATTTGAATACGAGTCTCAAGATATCTTATCTTAATCTCTTGTTCATTATTTATCTTGACCGATTCCTGTACCTCTTCAGGTGGTGCCCAGTTGTTTCGGAATTCTGTATTGACCTCAACCACTTTTTCGAGTGCTTGAATCTTACTGTTCTGAATCATATCATCGGGCAGCGAACCTAATTCTCCAAGCGGCCACTTCTCTCTGAAATTGGAGTTCTGCTTAATGTACTGGTCGGCTAACGTCAAGTCCCTTTCTAGGAAAGTGATACGCTCCACCAATTGAAAATAACCCATCACCACAATACCGGCAGTAATAATCAATCCAATAAGATTACGCAATGGTATAGTAATGGCAGAGTCTTCGCTCACATCAAATTTGCCAGCCATTGTTTTATTCCTTAGTTTTATCCTCTACAATAATACATTGTAGCGCTTCTGGTCGTTGTGCGACCATTTCTTTTTTCGGTTCTTCAATCTTGTCTATAACTTTATTTCCCACCCAAGACCCAAATGTAATCAGTACTCCAATGAGAATGTATTCCACAACCTAATCCTTCTTTTTGTTCCCCACCGCGTCGGCTGCAAAAAATGCAGATACTAATACTGCAATAGAAGCAAAATACGTAGGTGCGATATCAGCAATCAAGTTTGCTGCGGTATCTAACCCAAACATTGATGTCACAAAGATACCAAAAGGATATAGTAAAAGCCCTCCTAATGAGAACCATGCCATCTTACGGATAGCGTCACGCTGAGCATCAGCATCTTCTAATTCTTTTCTTTTAAATTCCAAATTCATATGCGCTTCGAGTTCTTCCATCGAAACGTGTCCATCACCATTGAGGTCTGCTGCATGCAGAGACTCGTCCACAGTAACTTTCTTTTTACCAGCCATTATACTGCTCCATATAAGTGATTTATATGAAACTATTTATAATTTTAGTCTTCTCTGGGGGGATTTATTTTGAGGATATCCGCTTTTTCGGATTCGATGACAGAGATGATGAGGTTTGTTAGTTCGATTTCCTTCCTAACAAACCACATCTTTTTCTCTAGTTCTTGCAGTTGTTCTTGATAGTATTCAAGTTCTTTCTCTTTACGGACTTTTTGTTCTATGATGTCCGTTAGTAGAAGAATCTTGTTTTCACTCATTAGTCTTCAGTTTTCAGAAGAGTCCAGATGCCATAGGCTAATCCTGCCCATGCTGCTAGTTTAGCGACACCACCAAGAAGGATAACAGCACCACAAATACCGATTAGTGCTACACCATCAAGTGATGTTCTTTCGCCTGCGATTTTCCAAAGATACTTTGTCATATTTCCTCCAATCGACTCATCAGTCGTTCTGCTCGGTTAGTTACTTGCTTGTACCATCGTGAATCACGCCCTTCTGCTGCAGCCACTTTCCATTGACCTAACTTTGCAGCGGCACAAAACTTTTTGAATTGTGACAAACGGGGTCTACCCATATTGAACATCATATTGACAATGACTTGTTGTGCTTCTTCGGGAAACTCGTCAAAGTCTTCAAACAAAATCTTACATTCATTGATAGAAATGTCTAAGTCTTTCTCGAACGCTTCCCACACACGGTCTTCTGATACAGGCGTACCAAACTCAGAACCCCACTCAGGGTCTCCCTCGATAATCAAATGACCTACACCAAATGTGTGATAGCCAAGATGATCAGCATATACTTTATATTCCACACCCTCATCAATCTTGAGTGTTTCAAATACTGCTTTCCTATCCATTAATACTCTCCAATGCTTCTAGCAACTCTGTATATTTAGCAACGTTTTCAAGTTCCTTTTCCAGCGTCTCCATAAAATCGCCGTGTTCAGCGACACCGACTGGATTTTCTGTGAAAATTTTGTAGTTTGCTTTGTGGTATGCCAATCTACCCTCAAGGTATGATTTCATAGCATCATTTATATGTAGCATGATTTACTCCTTATATGTAATTGGCTCCCTGTCGTGGGCTCGAACCACGGACCGTCCGGTTAACAGCCGGAAGCTCTACCAACTGAGCTAACAGGGAATATCTCGTATGCCTGCATGAATTTCTGAGTGACAATTTCCGCAGACCATTATACATTTCTTCAACTCTTCAACAATGGTCTCCCATTTTCTACAGCGGCCGTTTGCAGAGATGCCGAAATCTTTTTCGTTGGGATCTAAATGATGAAACTGCAATGCACCTTCATAACGATCATATCCACAACATTGACAAGAACCGCCCATATATTCTACTGCCTTCAGTTTCATTCGTTTTCTGAATGAAATCACGGCGTTTTTGTTCTTGCATTGTATCGAACAATACTTTGCTCTGGTTGCCTCTTTCTCGCAACCTTCGTAAGCACATTTCATTATGTTCTCCTATTGATTAACTTATATGTTAATCTATTTATAAGAAAACATTTTTCAAATTGGAGCGGGATGTGAGGCTCGAACTCACCGCCTCAACCTTGGCAAGGTTGCGCTCTACCAAATGAGCTAATCCCGCAAATTTTTATATTCGTCTTTAATTGTTAGATATGCAATTACGCAAAACCCAACAACAAAACAAAATCCTAATCCTATTAATGTTGTCATTTAACTTCCCCGTAGGTTTCCTTTCTCTTCTTATAAAACTCATATAGTTTCACATACCAAAGAGCAGTCTTAGGATAATTCTCTACGTTGGGAAAATCAGGAAAAACTCGTTGAAGTTCTTCTATAATCTCATCGCCATTTAGTTGTGATAGATCTTTATACTCCATCGTCAATGAGTACAACGCAACCTTTAACTGGCCACTCGTGACCGTTTCTGTCATAGGTTGTTTCAGGAGTTTCTGTTAGTTCAACGAAGTGTTTTGTGCCTTTACTGCTCTTGTATGTAGAACAGATTTTACCTTTGACCACTTGTCCTTGCCACATATATTCCATAATAATACTCCATTACTAAGATAATCGAGCTAACTTTTCGTATGCTCTGTATTTTTCCGCTACCTCTTCTGATAATGCTCTCTTCAAGACTTCATTGTCCGATTTCAAAGCATCGTTATCTTTTTTTAATTCTACGATTTGAATTCTAAGTTGGTCGTATAACGAAATCTTATCATCAACCATTTTATAACATACTCCTAAAAGTGGTGCCGCCACCAAGAATCGAACTCGGGACCTACTGATTACAAATCAGTTGCTCTACCTGCTGAGCTATAGCGGCTTTACTTCTTCCAAAACTTACCTTGGATTAATTTGATTACAACTGTCAATGGCTTGTAATACCTAACGAATGTCCACTGATACTTCTTGTAATCTTTTTCGTATGTAGACCTTGCAGTCCACTTACGCTTCCAGTTGTCTACGATTTTGCCGTCATGCTCTAATACTGCATGACCACCAACTACACCGTCAACTGTTACATTAACAAAACAAATTTGAAACTTCTTCGTAAACAACATCTTCAAAAAATTCCAACGGCTTTGGTCAGCAAGTAACCACGCAACTGTTAACGCATAATCTTCACAATCGCCTTCATCTTTCTCTGCGTTAACGTCTAGAATTCTCCAGTAATCTGATGCGTTGTATTGCACTTTATCGTATTCATATACGAACAAATTGTTAACAACTTCTACTGCTTTTTTCTTATCCATTATCGTCCCTGCCCTCTATATTTTTTGTATGACGCTTTCTTTCGTTTATTTAGGGACGCTCTCTTAAAGTTTCCATTACCAATAGACGTTCCCTTTGGCTTACGTTCTGGTCGAACAACTGCACCCACACCACCTCTTGCTTTTGCCATGATACTCTCCTAAAATAAAAACCAGTTTTTTCTGTGCGCTGGGGGCCTTCGAGGAGGTGGAGGGAAGGCAACTGAAAACTGGAAAAACCCCTAAACTGTTGTGAACTATTATATAGTAAAACTTCTAATTTGTCAAGCTTTCGTATTGGTCTCTCAACTCAATAAACTTGCCAATGTAATCGTCACGATTTTTCACAAAGATTTGTGCTTCATTTTGTCCATCAATACCGATAATAACAACTAGCCGGCTGATGGGAATACCTGTCAGTTCTTCATACATTACAGAGTATGCAGAACACTGAACAAAATAATTCTGTATCCAATCTTCTCTTTTAGGTTTCTTCGATGTCTTGAAGTCAATAACTGCTAACTTCGAAGAAAACTCTGCGATACAATCCACAGTACCCGCAGCACGTAAATGATGCGAATACAAAGGCGCTTCTAGCGCATGTACATTCTGTACGTATTTATCAAGTTCCGTTTTTATACTTTTGAACATCATATTGTCCAAAGGCAACTTCGACTCGATAAGTTCATTATTCAAGTAATCTTCACACAACTTATGTATGCGTGTTCCTCTTGCGGATGCTTGACCACTGATTTTGTTTGCAGTCGCTTCACCCACACGTTTTCTCCACGCAACAATAGAATCCTTATTCATCTGCCCAGTGATTGTTGTGACAGAAGGATATGCAACGTCATCACCAACAGAATATAGTCGAGACCCGTTTACATTTTTGCGTTTCAGTTTAGGCAGTTTCTCTGCCATGTTCAAATGGTTGAATATCATAATTTAAAATAAAGTGTCACATAATCCTTTTCATCTGCGTCAACTCCTAATGATACATGATGAATGGGGTACATGTCAAGTCCTTTCAATCGAATTTCTAAGTTTTTTCTAGTCCAGTCAGTAAGTTCCTTTGCAAAGTCTCTAAGGTAAAACTCATCACCGATATCGAATTTGATATCAACGGCAGACCGATTTGTATTGTTGTCAGTAACAAAATAAGTTCCGATATATTCATTCTTGTTCTTACCCTCCAATTTTTTATTGATTGCTTTGGGAATAAACTTAACTTTAGCCATATGCATTGCTAATCTAACGTTAGCAACTGTAGGTTGTATCAATGATTCATAATACGTTTGCTTGTATCCTTCTGGATTATCAGAATCCCACTTGTAAGAATCTACATTTTTGATTTTAAAATCTAGATTGTCAAATGCTTTTCTATACGCTTTCAATCCTACGTGATATTCTGCATAGATTCGGTAGTTATTTTTATCACCACTCTTCTCTAAACAGATTCCAAGATTCTTACTTTTATAGTAGTTTTCCTCTAGTCTATGTTTAGCGACTCTATCCATATTGAATTTCTCGGCTAGTTCAATAAGCCTTGTAGCAGAGATTCGATGGGATGGAATATATACAAGCACTCGCTCAGAATTCAGTGAGCCTTGTTTCATTTTTACTGATTGGTCGACATACTTGATATTATAATCTTTTAGTACATCGCAAAAGTTGAGGACGGCAGGGTCATCGGAGACAACCCTGCCTAGTAGTTCACTTGCTGTCATTATAAAAAATTCCTGTTATGCTGCTCGTATTCGATTCATCTCAAACACGGCATCTTCGTGTTGTAGTTTCGCTAGTATATAGTCACGCACTAATGAACTTCTAACGATATCTTGTGCGGTGAACTCAATCTTAGTGAATGCTTCCATATGATACGCAATTTCAAAGAACTTATTTATACCACTAACATCGTTCTTCTTTTTGTTCAAGTCAGTTTGTCTGTAATCACCACACCAAATAATTTTTGACTGATGACCAACTCGTGTCATTACCGTGTCGATTTCTTCAAATGTCATATTCTGCATTTCATCAACAATGATAATCGCATCATCAAAACTCATGCCTCTAATAAACGAAGTAGAAATAAACTCCACTACACCATTCTCTTCAAGGATATCCCATGCGTTTTTCATACCAAATAAGTTCTGACATATCTGCACATAAGGCTGTGAAAATATGCTCATCTTCTCGTTCACGTCTCCAGGCAAATGCCCCATATCTCTAGACTGAACTGATGAACGCACGATGATAATCTTATTGAAACTTGTACTCTTATCTAAAACTTCTTCTAGCGCTTTGTAGAACGCTATGAATGTTTTGCCGGTTCCTGCTACACCGTGAAGTGCGATGAAGTAGTCACCTCTCCTATATGCATCAAAAAACTTTTTTTGATTGTCTGTCAACGGCTCGATGACATTCATATAGTCCAGTTTTACACAAGTTCTTTTCCTTGCAGTTTCTTCTCCGTTTCTTTTTCTTGACATAAAGTATCTTCCTTTGTTGATTGAAGATACCCCTAGAACGTATTAATATTTCCTAAAGGATGTGCCTCTTTTGCTTTTTGTAACACTTCACGGAATCCATTATCAGGCTTCTTGAGACCTAACCTTACGGGATCACCAATGCCAGGGGCTCCTAATATCACGGACTCATATTCAGGATTAGCAGCAAGCCACTCATCCTTCTCACTTATTTTCATAATCTTAGTGATAACTTCTTGTGTCTCTTTGTGTCTAAAATCATACGTGGGCATATGTTACTCCAGGCTCAAACCATTCGGGAGCACCACGTTTCTTCCATGACGCCAAATGTGTTTTGAAATTGTTGTAGTAGTTACGATAGGATGACAGCGAATCCTCTAACTTACACTCGTCGGGCATAGCAGGCGTAGGAGGCGTAAACTCGATGTCAGGGATATTGTTAGGGGAGACTGCTAGAGCGTCTACAAGACCGATTACTTGCGTCTTGTGCGTCTTCCCATAGCGATATGTGTATTCTTTGCAGAGTTCTACAAGCAATCCGTGTAGCCACATGTAGTTTTGCTTGCTCTGACGCACCCAGATTGCGCTGGGGTGGTTCTGATGCGTAGCACGATACAAAGTATCTTCTCGCTCATCGTCGAGTACATAGTGCTTCTTGAGACGCTTCTCGCCGGATTTGAGGAAGACTTGACTCCCATTCTTGTCGAGCATAGGCACCATAGTCAGCGTGCCGTCGATAATACGATGCGCAGTTGATAGCAACTGGCAATATTCCAGTATCATTTTGACATTGTGGCTATCGTTGTGATAACGAGCACACAGTGGTAGTTCATGAGCAAGATAAAAGATATTCATAAATCTCCGGTTATATAACTATATATGTCTTTCCAAGTTTTCAATAACTTCGCAGACCCATTATAACTCATATTGTGGGAATGTTCAAGTAGTACGCTTCGCAATCCCATACGAGTTCCAGTGTCAGCATTCTCAGGCTTGTCCTCAATCCAGAAACACTCACTGTCACGATACACTTCAAGCGCCTCATCCTTGTCAGCACCACACTCAAGGCACACAATCTTCTCAAAGACAGTCGGACCAAACAGCAACTCTAGGTTACGCTTTCGTAATCGCCCAGCGTCAGTGTCGGTAGATAATGATGTGATAACATGAAAGACAAAGCCATGTTCTTCGTGCAACTTACGAACATATTTGATAGCATCTCGCATAGGGCGAAGAGTCTCAATCGCAGCAGATTCGTTGAAGTACTTTATCAACTCACGGCTAACTTCTTTTGATAACCCGTATCGGTTCTTACCAAATCGTTCACCTACGTTGTAGGCTTTGTCGTTGATCACACCGTACCCTTGACGAACCATCCACTCGGTAAACTTTGCTTCCCAATCAACTAGGACGCCATCACAATCAGTCAGTATCACGTTTTTCATTTTTCTTCACTTCACTTTTATATAATCTTTTGAGCCACCACTTGTACTTGTTGAAGTAGTCGCACATATCGTAATTCGGGAGCGCCCCTTCATACGACTCTACTTCCATTCGATGCTCTTCCCACGTTATCTTTAACCACTCACGAAATGTCATTATACTATAACCTCCAACTAATGTCAATACGAGAACCGCCCGTTTCATCCCAGAATACCTTACAACCACACTCTTCGATGATAGGGATAATCGCTTTTAGGTTCTCAACTCCTTCGGGGCTACCGTCAAAACAGAACAGTGAACTGGATTGTTGCTCTGGATAACTGCAAACGAATCCACCGACCGAAGTATCGAATTCGTCGGGGTCCACATCTCCAAAGTCTGCGTACCCAGTTCCACGACAGTATGAACAATCTTCATCGTTGTCCATATCATAACCTTCTCCGTCACAATTGCCGCACTCTTCCTCGCCACCTTGAACCTCACAATCCTGCGAGTGATTGAACAACACTTTAGACATATCTTCGGGTGGATTCTCTAACCAAGACAGTTCACCCCAAGCGCAGGTTTGACAGCAGGGCATGTTCCAAGCAACGAACCAACCTTCTTCGGTTAGTCGTTCCTGCATCTTACGAAATCCGTTCATGCCCACAACTCCGCTTCTTTTACAAGATACTTGATAGCATCTACGATTGTAGGTTGATCGCTACCGTCAAATTGAAAGTAAACCTTTATACCGTCTATTTCAAGTATAGCTTCTTTTTTCCAAATGTCAATCTCTAAGATTTTATATTCCGCATACATCTTCTATCCACCATTCTATTTTATGCCCACAACTCCGCTTCTTCAAAGATATTCTGAACTGCTTCAAGAGCATCTTCTAAAGTTTTATAAAAACCACCACTCATCTCACAATCATCATCAAAACTTTCTTGGTCTTCATATTCTCGAACGAACCAAGACCCATTTGTTTTTACACCTAAATCGCCTTCTTCCATTTTTTCAATTACAACAATTGTTTTCATTGCACTTCCTCTTCAATCTGACGTTCATAGTGTCGCTTGAGTTCACGATACGCAGTAATCAAATCTCGATATTGGTCACCCCAAAAAGCCATATTGTGTTTCTCAAACTGGCAAGCAAACTCACGAGACAGCCGTATCTCTTCCAAATAAGTATCTTCCATTAAGAGACCCTCCACGCTTCGTAATCAACTTCATATTCTGCCATCAATTCGACAGCACGTTCTGCTGAATATCCAATTTCCATCAATCGGTCAACGAAAGAACTGTCTTCTTTCAGCGTAGGATAACCATTCAGTCTCCAATCGCAAAGAATGTTCAGTTCATCTCGTGGATAAGACTTAGGATTAGGCATCGTTCTTGGAACAGGTTTCAACAACTCTTCAAGAACAGGCATCTTAGGACGATACTGGTCAATCACAGATTCTGTTTGCCTCTCATACCCACGAGCAACCAACACGTTTTTCACGTAGTTGATTTCAGATGCGCGTTGCAATCCTCTGTAGTAGGCATCGCCTTCTGCCATCTGAAAGTACCAGTCATGAGTCGAACACAACTCCCTGAGATGATTTACGATTTCCATCGTATGAGTTTCGTTGGTGATTTCGGTTAGCAACATTTTTTTCTCCTTATGCATACCAGCTTCGGTAAAAATCTTTGCCTTCTTCAGCAGGCGTTGCGTATTGACAATCGCTGATGTTGATACCACGACCAGTGATTCGCTTAGTGAACGCTTCACCAATAAAATGGTTCAAGACAGGAACAACACGGTCACTCATATAACCTTCGCTACCTTCAACAGTTCGCAGAGCAATCTCACGCAGGGTCACAGTCGCACCCTTCTTCTCAACAACCTGATACGCATCAACGTTGGTCTGTTCCCAACCCCAACTAGCGACAAAGATGTCACCCTTCTTGACGTTCTCAACTGCTTCTTTACGAGCAGCAGCACGAGCAGCCTTACGATCTTCTTTAAGAGTAGCAGCCTCTTTGCGGCCGGCAAGGAAACCTTCGACATACTGATACATACGCTCGGCAGTTGGAAAACGATAACAGAACTCAACCTTGTAACCGATACGAGCACGTTTGGTGGGACGGATACAGGTAACAACTGGACGCTCTGCGTCAAACTTCAACTCAAGACCAAATCCAGCAAACTCTTTAATCAATTGTGCTTCCATAACTCACTCTCTCTCATTAATTTACAGGGTAATTATCTCACGAAAAATATGTTTTGTCAACACTTTTCTTAGACTATTTTGTTATATGCTTATAACAATTTGCATGCTTGACGCCACGTTTCAGCGTGAAAATGGGTGATATGACCCTTGATTTGGGGAGCAGGACCACCGTGTATTTCGACAACACGAGCAATACCTTGGGGAGACATGGCACGACCTACCATCTCGTCGTTTTTGTAGAGGTGGAAAACTGGGGTTCCCCAGTCGGTATAAGCACACACAACTCGATCAATCATCAGCACATCTCCTTATTTACGAGATAATTATCTCAAATTTTAAGGTAGAAATCAATACTCAAAAGTGGAAGAATAATGGAAGTTTTACAGGATTCCAACCCAATAGGAAAAGGCTGCAAAAGCCACGACGGTTAGAAACGCGCTAGTTTTTGCTAGGCCTGAGAGGCTAAGCCCCTCAAACCCCAGCATTCTCCAGATGAGAGTTCCAAATCCCATCAAAATAAAAATAGCGGTAAACACTAGTGCGATACTTGCTGGCATCAGTTAGACCTCCTTTTCTGCCTTTTCCATCGCTTTGAGTTCTTTTTCTTCTTCAGTAAAGACGGCATAACCATCAGCCTCAACTCGAAGAATCTTACCCAGAAGGGCAAAGTCTACGAATCCCATCTTGGGAAAAATCATAGCAGGCGCTACAACGTCACCATTCTCGTCAACTTTCTCTTCAACCTTCAGTCGGTTGTTGAGAAACTCCACGGCTTCTTTGATAGTAGCAAACTTCTCGGCGTGGAGAAAGTTAGTCAGGTTGGGCTTTGCTAAGTACATTTCGCTATACATATTTCACACTCCTCATTAATTTACAAGGTAATTGTCTCAAATTTCGGCGCCCAAGTCAACAATTTTTACGGCTTTTTACATGAAATTTTTTCATATTCACTATGAATTTCATTCACTTTCAACCGCTTTGCACACGTCCGGAAAGTGTGTTTTGAGAACATCCCAACACGCATCAGCGACCTCAATATGCTCTTTTTGCGTACCGTGACCCCTTCTCAACTCACAATAATGAAGCCACGAGCGCAAGGTACCTGCCATATACAGCGTTGTCTCGGTCAAGCCCTCGGGTAGCAGCGCTCGTGCCTGTTCCTTTGCTATACCGGCGTCTAACGCCAGTTCGTATTGCTCCCTAGCAACTCTAACGACCTCAGATTGCATCTCGCTGAACATCTCCTGCGCCGTCTGCTGCCGCCCTGCGTCCTCATCTACCATGCTCAACTGGCGATTCGTAGGGTGAGGCTTACGTGCTTCTCGGTCCTGAATGAAGCCCTCGCTGACCGCATATCGCTGAGAAAACTCTTGAAATGAGAATGAACGATGCCGAATAATCTGTCGGCTGATATCACGAGTCGTTTTGATTTCCATTGTCACCGACACCATCTCAAATGGGGACCAGTGATTTTCTCTGATAAGATAGCGCAGCAACTTAGGCGCAGTCTTCTCGTTATTCTGATTGCCAGGATTGCTGACTCTTGCGGCATAGGCAATCAACTCGTTTGCCGTAGTAACACCCTCAACACCAATCGGCTGAGTGATTCCAACTAAACTAACTTCACTAGTCATACTTTCCGTCCTCATAAGTTCCAGGCACACTATTGTATGCAATTACACGTTTAAATGCTTCAACCAAGGTAGTATCACGGATACTATCATCGTCCATAGTGTCTTCTAGATCTGCAAGTTGCTCCAGCAACTCCAACCGAATGATATCGTTGAGTGCATCTATGTTTAGAAAATATTTGTAGTCCACGTTCCTCTCCGTTAATGTTTCAATTCTATGTTCGACAGCAGCCAAGCGCTGTTCAACTTCTGTTTTAGGCCAATTCATATCATAAACACCACAAGTAAACCGGATATCACTACTAAAGTGATTCCGAAAATTAAGTTAAGGAAATACATTGCGTTCTGCTCTACATCACTTACGTTTTGGTATTTCCACGGTTTTCTTCTTCTGTCATAAGATGGAAGTCTCATTCCTCCTCCTTCTCTATTATAAATGGATACAGGCATCCGCAAATCCCGACAAGCAGGAAAAACAGAGCCCCCAAAAGTTCAAAGTTCATCATCAATTCCTTCAGCGACTTGCTCGATAAACTCAAGCGCTGAGAATTTACCAAAGCCATAGCGCTCCATTAGTTGTTTGGCGACCTCTTCACGAGACTCGCCGTTGTAAAGTGCTTCCTGAATAGAAAGCACTACCTGACCCATTGCGCTCATTTCTTACCTCCAGCCTTTACGGTGTACGCATTTGCGTATGCTTCGTCAAGGTCAATCAAACAAGCATAGGCGTATTGAAGACCTTCAATATACCAGTCCATGCAGTCTGCCATTTCTTCGTTACCATCACGGCCATACTTGACCATCTTATCGCTGTACTTATCAATTCTCTTGTCAAGCAGACGCTTCATCTCACGAATCACATCAGGCCGAGTTACTGCTAAAGGGATCTCCTG
>Ga0255759_10003669_pt1 | contig 13397 bp, 14 predicted proteins | sample 101ome_20_FD_179959 | JGI IMG/M metagenome (GOLD analysis project Ga0255759, IMG submission 179959) | Coastal salt marsh microbial communities from the Groves Creek Marsh, Skidaway Island, Georgia - 101404AT metaG (version 2) | ecosystem: Environmental > Aquatic > Marine > Intertidal zone >...
GCTACATAGCCAAAAAATGGATTCTCTTTGTACTTAGACTAATTGTCAAGATTCTAAACATTAAATCTAAATAAAATTATATCGCCATCCCTAACTTCGTAGTCTGATCCCTCAGACCGCCACTTTCCTTGTGCTTTTGCACCTTGCTCTCCATCAAAATTTATAAAATCTTTAAAAGATACAGTTTCGGCTCGAATGAATCCTTTTTTGAAATCAGAATGAATTACTCCTGCAGCATCTGGTGCTTTGGTTCCATTCTTTATTACCCAGGCTCTAGATTCCGATCGACCTGAAGTGAAGAAAGTTTGTAAGCCTAAAGTTCTAAAAGCAGTTTTTATTAATTTATTAAGACCCGGCTCTTCTAAACCTACGAGATCAATTAGTTCTTGTTTGCTCTCATTTTCAAGTTCACTTATTTCAAATTCTATTTGGTTGCACATTTCAATTAACTGCGCACCATTTGAAGATGCTTTTTCTCTTAATTTTTTTAGACCCTCTGTTTCTTCCATATCTTCATTTAAATTTGCAACAAAGATGACCGGTTTTGCACATAGAAGGCCAACTTCATTTACAAAAGTTTTATTATTTTCATCCAGTAAATATTCGAAGAGAGAATCTCCTTTTTTGAGAATTGTTAATATATCTTCTATTCTTGAAAGATCTTTCAATAAATCCTTATCTCCACTTTTTGCTTTTCTAACAATTCTTTCTTTTGTTTTCTCTAAAGATTCTATATCTGACAAGATCAATTCCATTTCTATGATTTCTACATCCGAAATTGGATCTACTTTTTCATTCACATGAGTAACCTCGTTATCTTCAAAGCACCTGACAACATGAATTATTGCTTGAGTCTCTCTTATGTGACCTAAGAATTTATTTCCCAAACCTTCTCCTTTGGATGCACCTTCAACTAAACCGGCAATATCAACAAATTCAACAGTTGCAGGAATTACTTTTTCCGAGTTAGATATTTTCGAAATTTTATCCAATCTTTCATCGGGCAATTCAACTATCCCATGATTAGGCTCTATAGTGCAAAACGGAAAATTTTCTGCAGCAATTTTTGAGGCAGTCAGGGCATTAAATAGAGTTGATTTACCAACATTAGGCAAGCCCACTATTCCACATTTTAAAGACATTAATTGTTAAGTTTATTTAAAGCTGTATCCCAATCCTCTTGCAATATAAATTCTATGACAGAAAGACCTTTATCTATACATTCCAAGCGATCTATCTTTTCCTCTTTTTTTCCTTTCTGAATCACGTACTTATTTACTTTTTTCTTATCACCTGGGTGGTCAATTCCAATTCTAATTCTTTTAAAATCTTGGGATCCCAGATTTTCAAAAATGCTCTTCAAACCATTGTGACCTCCATGTCCTCCACCTGCTTTTAATTTCATTACTCCAGACTTCAAATCAAGATCATCATGAATGACAATAATATTTTCTATATTCGTATTAAATTTATTTTTTAATAACTTCAAAGCTACTCCGCTATGATTCATAAAAATAGTGGGAATTGCAAAAATAACTTTTTTATCTTGGATAACTATTTCTGCCAGAAAGGATTTTAAAGTTTTCTTTTCTTTTAAATCAAAAGAGTATTTTTTTTGAGCTTCAAGGATAAAGTCTGTTCCAACATTATGCCTAGTATTGGAATATCTTGAACCTGGGTTACCTAGGCCAACGACTAGAAAAGAACTCATGAAAACTTAAGAAAGTTAGTCTTTAGATTCTTCCTCTGAGCTACTCTCATCTGCAGCATCTTTAGTTTCAGAAGCCTCATCGGTAGACTCTTCAGATTCGTCTTGTTCGCCTTCAGAAGGCTCATCGTCAATATCAAGAGCAGCTCGAGTAACGTTTACACTTGCAACTGGTTGGTCTTGATTGTTAAGAATGTTAGTACTTAAAGAAACTCCTTCAGGAAGGACAATTTGAGACTGCATAACGTTTGAACCTATTTCTAGATCTTTCATATCAATCTCAATGAATTCTGGAAGATTTTGAGCATTACAAGTTAATTCGATTTCATTTTTTAGATGTGAAATCATCCCGCCTTGTTGTTTAACTCCGATACAAACCTCTTCATTAATGAATTTTAAAGGTACATTAATTGTAATGTTAGTCTTTTCACTAACTGCTTGAAAATCAACGTGGATAGGTCTGTCATTAGACGGATTTACCTGAACCTCTTTCAAAATAACTTTTACGGCACCATCATTTTGATTCAACTCGATCACTTGAGAAAAAATACTGGGATTTTCAAGAATTTTTACTAAATCTTTTTCTAAAATTTTAACCAGTTTAGGAGCATTTTCTTGACCATAAACTATGGCAGGAATCTCTCCTGATTTTCTCAAGATTTTTGCTGAAATATTATTTTCTCTTATTTCGGCAGATATAGATGTTGATTCACTCATTTTTACAAAAACATTTGGCTAATGGATTCTTCTTTATTAACCCTGTTAATAGCCTCAGCTATAGTTTTATCCATAGAAATGGTTTTAATCTTTTTAGTCGATGAGGCCATTTCTGAAAGCGGAATTGTATCAGTAACTATTAATTCGTCTAGTCTTGAATTACTAATATTTTTTAACGCATCTCCAGAAAGGACGGCGTGAGTAGCGTAACTTACAACCTTCTTAGCACCAGATTCCTTTAAGGCTTCAGCTGCATTACAAATTGTTCCAGCCGTATCAATAATATCGTCAACAAGAATACATGTTTTGTCTTTTACATCTCCGATAACGTTCATGACCTGAGATTGGTTCTCCTTTTCTCTTCTTTTATCAATAATTGCTAAATCGGCATCATCTAAAAACTTAGCCAATGCTCTTGCCCTTACTACTCCTCCAACATCAGGAGAAACCACCATTTGACTTTTATATTTTGTTTTTACGATATGATCAAAAATTACGCTTGTTCCATAAACATTATCAACTGGAATATTGAAGAAGCCTTGAATTTGATCAGAGTGCAGTTCGATAGTAAGAACTCTGTTGGCGCCAGCACTTTGCAACATATCTGCAACTAATTTTGCACTTATCGGAACTCTTTCGGATCTAACTCTTCGATCTTGTCGAGCATATCCAAAATAAGGCATCACAGCTGTAATTCTTGATGCTGATGCTCTTCTCAAAGCATCAATCATGATGATCAATTCCATTAGATTATCATTTGCTGGAAAACAAGTAGACTGAACTATAAAAACATCCTTTCCTCTGACGTTTTCTTCAATTTTGATATTCATCTCTTGATCACTAAATCTCCCCACAGTCGCTTTTCCAAGTGGTTTATTAAGTTTTTTAACAATTCTCTTTGCTAGGCCAGGATTAGAATTTCCAGAGAAAATGACTAAGTTGTTTTTAGAATTCATTTTTATTTTTTGGCTGGGGTGGATGGATTCGAACCATCGCATGGCGGCATCAAAAGCCGCTGCCTTACCGCTTGGCTACACCCCAGAATTAAGCAGTTCATTTAATAAAGGCGATTTGTTAATAGTATTAGTAACAACATAAGCTAATTTACTAGGTGCATTATCCATTATTTCCTTTCCCTCTTCAAAAGAATTAATTTTTGTGAAAATACTACTTCCTGTTCCAGAGATCTTTACTTCTTTATTCTTACTTAAAAAGTCAAACGCTTCTCTAACTTGAGGATAATTAAACAAAACCCACTCTTCAAAAAAGTTTCCCTTTAACTTTTCTTTTTTATTTAAAATTTCCTCTAATGTTACAGCGTTATATGCTTTTTTTGTGGATATTGAACATTTGGGAAATAGAATCATGACTAGATTTTCTGGAAATTCTTTAGGCTCAATTATTTCACCTATGCCCGAGACTCTTCCAGAGAGGCCTTTTAAAAAAAACGGTATATCTGATCCTATAGATTTACCTAAACTTATTAAATCATCTAAGGATAAATTGAGTTTTGCAATACTATTTACTGCTAGCATTGCAGTTGCCGCATTGGAACTACCGCCCCCAAGTCCGGAGCCTAGGGGAATATTTTTCTCAATTTTTATAGAAAAATTAAGTTCGGTATTACAAAAGGACTCAATTTTTTTCAAAGCTTGAGTAACTAAGTTTTCTTCTTGAGATATCTGAATTTTTGTTGTTGAAACTGAAAGTTTATTTGAAGAAGAAATTTCGATTTTGTCTCCCCAATTTAAAAATTGAAAATCTGAATCAATATCATGAAAACCATCCGACCTCTTTCTGATTATTTTCAAAGACAAATTAATTTTTGCTGGGGAACTAAAGATCATTGAGTTTCAGAGACAATCTAAATTTTTGAAAATTTCCTCTTATAATTAGACCTGATTTATTAGATAAATGCTTTTCTAGTTCAAGATTTTGTAATGAAAAATTCTGGCACTCAATATTTGTACATTTGAAAAAGAACCATTTAAGAAATAATTTAAAATCAGATTCTTTTATGATGTTTTCGTATTTAAAGTTAGTTTTGATTTCTTCGTCTTTCAACGAAATTTTAAAGTCTTTGCTAGAACCGTCTAAGTTAAATTTAATTCTCTTCTCTGACTCACTCACATTTATAGTTCCTGAGAAATATTCAGAATTAGATGCAAGAGAGAACTTACCTTTTTTTGAAAAAATACTCTCTTTAATTTCGATTACGGAACAAGAAAAGAGAAAAGAAACTAAAAAAAGATACCAAGCTAAAAACGATTTTTTCATATGAAAGCAGACTAGATACTATAATAGTTTTTATGCTGGAGTCGGTAAAAAAGAAACTAGAAGAAATTCAAATAAAATTTTCTCAAATGGAATCTGAGCTATCAAAGCCAGAGACAATAGAAAATCAATCTAAATTTACATCTATTTCAAAAGAATATTCAAACTTGAAGCCTATTGTCGATAGCTTTAGCGAATTTAAATCTGTTGAGGAAAATATTGATGAATCAAATCAACTTTTGAACGATTCGGATATTGAAATTAGAGCCTTAGCTCAAGAAGAACTAGAAAGTCTCAAGAATAAAAAAGATTCATTAGAAGAAAATTTAAAAAAAATGCTGTTACCAAGAGATCCAAACGACGAAAAAAATGCATTTATAGAAATTCGAGCTGGTACCGGAGGCGATGAAGCAGGACTGTTTACCGGCGACTTATTTAGGATGTTTTCTAGGCTATCAGAAAGACGCAAATGGCAAATTGAAATCATTAGCTGTAGAGAAAGCGAAAAAGGAGGCTTCAAAGAAATAGTATCTAAAATTACTGGAAGAGGTGCTTATGGTTTTCTCAAATATGAATCAGGAATACACAGGGTTCAGAGAGTACCAGAAACCGAATCACAGGGCAGAATTCATACTTCAGCATGTTCAGTAGCAGTCCTGCCAGAGGCAGATGAACAAGAAAACATAAACATTGATAAGTCAGAAATTAGAGTTGATACTTTTCGAGCATCTGGAGCAGGAGGACAGCACGTTAATAAAACTGATTCCGCAGTTAGACTTACACATATTCCATCTGGTATCGTCGTTGAGTGTCAGGACGGAAGATCACAACATAAGAATAAAGAGAAAGCTATGTCTTTACTTCAAAGCAAATTGAATGAGGCAGCCATAGAAGAACAAGCTAAAGAATTAGACTCTCAAAGAAAGATCATGGTTGGAAGTGGCGATAGATCTGAAAAAATTAGAACTTATAATTTTCCTCAAAGCAGAGTTACTGATCACAGGATAGAATTTTCTGTACATAATTTGGAAGAATTTTTAGATGGCGATATGGAACTTATGCTATCGGCCCTTACAGAAGAGAATGAAGCAAAAAAACTTATTAACTTAGAAAATGAATCAACCTGATGCTTCTTAAGGACAAGTTAATAGAAACTAAAAACAAAATTGATAGTCCTGATGCAGAAATTATTTTTCAATATGTTCTTAAAATGGATAAAGCAAGAATTTATTCAGATATTAAAAAAGAAATTAACAAAAAAGATTTAAGCTCCATTGACCTAATGGTAGAAGAGAGATTAAAAGGGAAGCCTCTAGCTTATTTAATTGGAAAGAAAGGGTTTTGGAAAAATAGTTTTATTGTCACTCCAGATGTCCTTGTTCCGCGTCCAGAAACTGAAACATTGGTAGATGCAATTCTCAATGAAAATCTACAAGACAAAACTCTTCTTGAGCTTGGAACAGGATCTGGGGCGATTTCTATATCCATCGCTCAAGAAAACAAAGATTGTTTAATCTATGCAACAGACATTTCTATTAAAAGTATCTTGGTGGCAAAACAAAATGCAGCAAAGCTTTGCTGTGAAAACATAATTTTTTTAAATCACGACTGGAATAATGAATGGCTTTTTCCTCAGGTAGATTATCTAATTTCTAATCCTCCATATGTAGATAAAGAGGCAACTACTGGAAAAGAAGAAGGTATTTGGTACGAACCAGAAAAAGCTTTATTTTCAAAAGATAAAGGCCTATCTGATTTAAAATTAATATTATCTAAAGGAAAAAATTTTTTAAATGAAAATGGTAAAGTTTATTTAGAACATGCTCCTGATCAATATGAAGAATTAAATAAATTTGCCATGGAAAATGGATATCTTAATTTTTCTAATTTAAATGATTTAAATGGAGATAAAAGAGTTTCGATTTATCAATGTTAAAAGAAGAATTATTAAGATATAGCAGACATATTATGTTGCCTGAAATAGACATTGAAGGGCAGGAAAAAATTAATGATATGTCATTGGCATTTATAGGTATGGGCGGGTTAGGATGCTCTGCCTCTCTTTATTCAGCTTTATCTGGATTCGGTAAAATCAAAATAATAGACTTTGACTTTGTAGAAGCTTCAAACTTACAAAGGCAAATTCTTTTTGATGAAAATGATTTATCAAAAAACAAAGCCTCTACCTCTGTAAAAAAATTATCTCAATTAAATCCTTTTGTTGAGCTAACAGGATTAGAGGAAAAAGTTGATTCTGCAAACATTAAACATCTTCTGAAGGATTCAGAAATAATTCTTGATTGCTCTGACAATTTTGAAACAAGGAAAGTTGTAAATAGATATTGCGTAAAACATAACAAAATTCTTATTTCTGGTTCTTCCATAGCTTGGAAAGGACAATTGGGCTGCTTTGATTTAAGAGATAATATGAATTCCTGCTATGAATGTTTATTTGAAGATCTCGAGAACGAAGATTTGTCATGCAGAGAGTCTGCGATTGCTTCTCCGTTAGTTGGAGCCATAGGCTCTTTAATGGCAATTGAAGTGATAAAAGCGACTATAGAAAAAAATTTTGAATCATATTTCATGATCTTTGATTCGTTGAAAGGAGTTTTTAAAAAAGTTGATATTCATAAAAATCCAGAATGTAAGGTCTGTAAAATCTAAATCATGTTTAAAGGCTATATAGAAGGTTATTACTCTCGTAGGTTGCCAATTGATGCCTTTAAAGACTTAAAAACACCAATTTCTCATTACTTTTATGGACCGAAAGAAGACATTTATTTACGTCATCGATGGAAGGAACTTGATAAAAACCTTAAGAGAAGAATTCTTCCAAAAAAAATCAAGCAAGTTTATTGCGTTTCTCCTACTATAGAATTTTTTGAAGACATTGAAAAAAATTTAAAACTTTTGAAAAGAAAATTATCTCATGCTGTTGAGAAAGCAGGCTTTGATGAAATAGCAATTTTTTTCGATGACATTGATATAACTAATTTTGGTCAGGAAGCGGCAGACAAAGATTTGGGAAAAAAACATGCAGAAGTTTTAAATGAAGTTTCCATACACTTTCCAAAACAAAAAAATATGTGGTTTTGTCCATCAATTTATAATTTATCTTTATCAAAAGGTATATTTGATGAAGGATATTTAGGAGGGCTAAAAGAAAATTTAAATAAGCGCATAGTCATTTTTTGGACAGGTGATAATGTTATCAGTGAAAGGATTAATAATTCATCTCTAAAGTCTATTCAAGATTTTTTTAAAAATCCTATAGCAATTTGGGATAATTTTTATGCAAATGATTATTGTCCAAGCAGGTTATTTCTAGGTCCCTTAAAAGGAAGGTCTTTAAACAAATCAATAGTTGGACACTTTCTTAATGGAACTGGTTTAAAAGAAACAGACAAATTTTTATTAAATTATTTATTTAACCCAAAGCAGAAAGTTCCTTATTTACCAAGAGAATTAAAACCAATTTTTTCTGATCCATTTAAGACCCTAAACGAAAAGGAATTACAGCGCGCTTTAAATATTAGTAAAAAATCAATTAGATTTATTTTTGAAAACCCTCTTGATGAAATTTTATTGGAATGGAAGCCATTTTTAATGTCTTCTTTAAACGATGTAAAACTTTTTCATTTAGAATCAAAAAAAGAGGTTGAAGGATTTCTTGAGCGAAGATATTCTCCTTTATTCGTAAAGGGTTTAACAAAAAAAAGGTGAGATTATGTTAGGGAATATGATGAATGAACAACTTCTAATTTCAGGAGTTTTAGAACATGCTATAAAAAACAACGCCAATACAGAAATAGTAAGCAACACTGTAGAAGGAGGCATACACAGATATACGATTAAAGACTCTGCAAAAAGATCAAAGAAATTAGCCAATGCTTTGCTTAATTTAAATATTAAAGAGGGAGATATAATTGCCACAATGGCAGTAAACAGTTATCGTCATTTAGAGCTTTATTTTGGTATTTCTGGATTGGGAGCTGTTCTCCACACTCTTAATCCAAGATTGTTTCCAGATGACATTAAATATATTGTTAATCATGCAGAAGATAAATATATTTTCGTCGATGCACCTTTCTTGCCGATTATTGAAAATGTCATTTCTGACCTTAAAACTGTTAAAGGAATTGTGGTACTTACTGATAAGGAGCACATGCCATCTTCATCAATTAAAAATATCATGTGTTATGAAGATCTTATTGCTGATGAATCTGAAGAAATAGTTTGGCCTGAGTTTGATGAGAATACAGCATCATCATTGTGTTATACATCTGGCACAACTGGAAATCCCAAAGGAGTTCTTTATTCTCACAGATCAACAGTTTTACATGCTTGGTATGCCACTGCTGGGAATGCAATGAATTTAACTTCTGAAACTGTTTTGCTTCCTGTAGTGCCAATGTTTCATGTTAACGCTTGGGGAATTCCATATGCTTCATTTATGTATGGCGCCAAAATGGTTTTTCCAGGCCCCTTCACTGATGGAGAATCAATATGTAGTTTAATTACTTCAGAAAAAGTAAATCAGCTAATGGGAGTTCCTACGGTATGGCTCGACTTACTGAATTACACTGAGAAGAACAATATCAAACTTGAGTCTGTAAATAGCGTTTTGGTTGGTGGTTCTGCTGCCCCTAAAGCCATGATTAAAGCCTTCCAAGAGAAACATGATTGTTTTTTACTTCATGGCTGGGGTATGACAGAAATGAGTCCGCTAGGGACACTCAATTCCTACACTCCAGAGATGGATGGCATGGATCTTGAAGAAAGATATGAAATTCAAACAAGCCAGGGTAGAGCAGTTTACGGTTGTTCAATGAAAATAATAAACGATGAAGGTAAAGCTCTTCCTAATGATGGAAAAACGTTTGGGAGACTTATGGTCAAAGGACCTGCAATTATTGAACGTTACTTTAAGTCTAATGAGACTGCTCTAGAAGATGGTTGGTTTGATACTGGAGACGTTGCAACGATAGATACTCATGGCTATATGAGAATAGTTGATAGAAGTAAAGATGTTATTAAATCTGGAGGAGAGTGGATAAGTTCTATTGATCTAGAAAATACAGCAGTTGGACATCCGGGAGTAGCTGAGGCATGTGTTGTTGGAGTTGCTCATGCCAAATGGGACGAAAGACCTTTATTGTTTATTGTTAAAAATGGCTTGGAAGAATGTGATAAAGATTCTGTATTGGATTACCTTTCTGATAAAGTAGCCAAGTGGTGGCTTCCTGATGACGTTATCTTTTTAGATGAACTTCCTCACGGAGCAACAGGAAAACTTCTCAAGACAGGTTTGCGAGAAGATTATAAAAATCATTTAATGAAATAAAACAATCAGGAGAAAACAATGGCTGGATTAGTACCTGCAGACACTTTAAAGGATTACATTGGTAAAGATATGGGGGCTTCCGATTGGTTAAAAGTCGACCAAGATAGAATAAATCAATTTGCTGATGCAACGAATGACCATCAATTCATTCATATCGATTCAGAAAAAGCTACTCCACTTTTTGGCTCAACAATAGCTCATGGATTCTTATCCCTCTCATTGATGGCTGGGTTGCCAGCTCCTCAAGTTGCTCCTGAAGGCATGACCATGGTTTTTAATTACGGACTTGATAAAGTTCGATTTTTAACTCCTGTTAATGTGGGTTCAAAAGTAAGAACTAAATCAACACTTATATCTGTTGATGATAAAGGTGACGGAAGATATCTATTGAAGTATGAGGTTGTAATGGAGATAGAAGGTCAAGAAAAACCTGCATATGTAGCCGAGTCTTTATCTATGTTCATTACTTAGATAATTTATCTTTTAAAAGTTTATTTACAACTTGTGGGCTTGCACTTCCCGAAGTTTTTTTCATAACTTGGCCAACGAAAAATCCTTGCAATCTATCTTTGCCTGATTTTAGCTGCTCAAATTGTTTTTGATTTTCAGAAATCACCTCATCAAGGATTTTTTCTATTTCATCATCATTAGAAATTTGTTCTAAACCTTCTTTCTGAATGAGCTCTTGAATTTCTCCTCCTTCATTCCATACAATCTCAAGAAGTTTTTTTGCAGAGGGGCCAGAAATTTTTTGGTCTTCAAGATTTTGAATTATCTCTGCAATATGTTTTGGATTTACTTTAGATTCAGAAATGCTTGTGTCATTTTTATTAAGCAGCGCAAATAAGTCTCCAGTGATCCAATTTACGGCATTTTTAGGAGAAACTTCATAAGACAATACTTCTTCAAAAAAGGATGCAGTTTCTTTATTTATCGTTACAAGTTCAGCATTGTCATCTGATAGTTCGTAAGAGTTCACGAACCTTTCTTTCATAATTTCTGGCAATTCTGGTAGATTTTTTCTCACATCGTTAATTTGATCTTTTGAGATTTCTATTGGAATTAAATCTGGTTCTGGAAAGTAGCGGTAGTCATTGGCTTCCTCTTTTGAACGCATAGATCGCGTAAGATTTTTTTTAGAATCATACAATCTAGTTTCTTGAATAATTTCTTCTCCCTTTTCGAGCTCTTTAATTTGTCTATCTATTTCAAAAATAATTGCCTTTTCAACAAATTTGAAAGAATTTATATTTTTTAATTCAGTTCTTGTGCCTAGTTCTTCATCATCGGGCCTTTTAACAGATACGTTAGCATCGCATCTCATAGATCCTTGCGACATATCGCCATCTGATATTCCCAAGAAAGTAACAATACTGTGTATTTTCTTTAAATATTCAACCGCTTCCTCAGCAGAACTAAGATCAGGCTCAGAGACTATTTCTAATAAGCAAGTTCCAGCTCTATTTAAATCTATTGCAGAGTTATTACTGTACAAGTCATGGATTGATTTCCCGGCATCTTCTTCAAGATGAGCTCTAGTAACACCAATAACTTTAGATTTATCACCAAGTTTTATTTCAACACATCCTTTACCAACTATAGGATCATCTAACTGACTTATTTGGTAACCCTTAGGTAGGTCGGGATAAAAGTAATTCTTTCTTGCAAAAATCACTTTTTCAGATATTTCGGCATTTATTGCGCAACCAAACTTTAATGCATGAGAAATCGCTTCCTTATTTAATACCGGCAATACACCAGGAAGCCCTAAGTCAATTTCACTAGCTTGAGTATTTGGCTCAGCACCAAAAGCTATTGGCGAAGATGAAAAAAGTTTTGTTCTGGTCGCAAGTTGCACATGAACTTCCAATCCAATAACAGGCTGCCAATTATTTAAACTCATGGAAATTCGTTAATTTTTGAAATTTATTTGCAAGGTTAAGAATTCTTCCTTCCTCAAGATAGTTTCCAATGAGTTGAAGACCAACTGGCATTTTGTCAGCTGCACCTGATGGAATTGATAACGCTGGTAACCCTGCCAAGTTTGCAGGAATTGTATAAATATCTTGTTCATACATTTCTACAGGATCTTTTATTGAGCCCAGTTCAAAAGAAGAGTTAGAGCAAGTAGGCATTGCTATCGAAGAAAATTTTTTAAAAGCTTCATCAAAATCACTCTTTATTAAATTTCTTATTTTCAAAGCCTTGTTGTAAAAGGCGTCATAGTAACCTGCTGAAAGACAAAATGTTCCAATAAAAATTCTATTTTTTACTTCTCTGCCAAATCCTTCTGATCTTGAATTCACATAAAGGTCCTCTAAAGAAGATACGCTCTCGCTCCTATGGCCAAATCTAATTCCATCATATCTCGCCAAATTTGCTGAACACTCTGCAGGGGCTATTACATAGTAAGCAGGTAGGGAGTACTCAATATGAGGCAGATTAATTTCTTCAATTTTTACTCCATCTTTTTCAAGAATGGAAATGGCATTCTTGAAAGAATCCCGCACCTGATCATTTTTAATATTTTCAATTAGTTCTTTAGGAATTCCAATTATATGCTCTTGATCTGCATCGACTTCCTTTTGTAAATCTTTAACTTCTTCATTCAAAGATGTCGAGTCCTTTTTATCAAATCCAGACATATATTTGAGAGCTATAGCGGCATCCTTAGCATTTTTTGCGATTATTCCTGCCTGATCAAGGCTGGACGCAAAAGCAATCATTCCCCATCTGGAAACTCTTCCATAAGTAGGCTTTATACCCGTAACTCCGCAGAAAGAAGCTGGCTGTCTTATAGAGCCTCCTGTATCGGTTGCAGTTGCAAATGAGCAAAGATTAGCTCTAACTGCAGCTGCTGATCCTCCAGAAGAACCTCCTGGGGAAAGTTTTTCGTTAATAGGGTTTAAAACATTTCCATAAAAGCTTGTTTCGTTAGAAGATCCCATAGCAAATTCATCCATATTTGTTTTTCCTAAGGTAATTGCACCAGCAGTATCTAATTTAGAGAAAACCTCGGAAGAATAGGGGGAAATAAAGTTGGATAACATTTTAGAACCACAAGTTGTTTTTTTATCTTTAATACAAAAAATATCTTTGTGAGCAATTGGAATCCCTTCTAAAGGCCTAGCTTTATTTTTTGCAATGTTTTCGTCTGCTATTAGAGCTTTTTCCTCTGACTCTTCTTCAAAGACTGAAATGAAACAATTTAGAGATTCTTTTTTCTTAATTTCATTTAAATATGCTCCTGTAATTTCTTTAGATGAGAAAGATTTATCAGCAAGCCCAAGTATTTGATCTGTCAAAGAAAGATTTATTAATTCACTCATAATTATTCAATCACTTTAGGGG
>Ga0255759_10003670_pt1 | contig 13396 bp, 12 predicted proteins | sample 101ome_20_FD_179959 | JGI IMG/M metagenome (GOLD analysis project Ga0255759, IMG submission 179959) | Coastal salt marsh microbial communities from the Groves Creek Marsh, Skidaway Island, Georgia - 101404AT metaG (version 2) | ecosystem: Environmental > Aquatic > Marine > Intertidal zone >...
TTTGTCTCAAAACAATATACAATATCTGTATTGAGTTGCCGTTGTGGCGGAATTGGTAGACGCGCTAGACTCAAAATCTTGTTCCTGCAAGGGAGTGTCGGTTCGACCCCGACCAACGGTACCATTCTGACATTACCCCAGATAAGAGCTCAGAGTCACTGCTACCGGCGGCTCGGACTTTGCCCTTCGCCACCTTGCCCTCAGTCTGCGCAGAGAGCCAAGTGCTCCGACTTACCGCCTCGCCAGCCAAGTGTGGCTGTCTCGGCTGGCTTACGGTGAGCGCCGAGCTAAGGGTAAGTGTTTGCCGCTTGCAGAAAGTGTTTGCGGCTTCGCCGCCTCCACTTTCTGCAAGCTGGACCCCAGACTCTAGCATTGTATTTAGTTCTTTATTTTGCAAATTCGTCTTATGGCTGGTGCTTAGCCCTGAGTACCCTTTGCTCAAAAAACAAAAAGGCTTAGCCAGCTGAACGTTAAGAACCTGGTCAAATAAGACGCGGTTCGACCCAATAATTTTAAGGCTCTGGAAAATTTGTTCAAAATCACGCTGAACAATTCTATGATGTGCTTGGTTACAGACTTTAAGGGCGTTTGTTAGTGGTTCAACCCAAATGCTAGTTCCGTTTTGAATCTTGTCGATTTTAGTTTGTATTTCAATATTTTCTTCAGTGACTTTATTTTTCTTGGCTTTGTAGATTTCTGAGTCAATATTGCCATCAAGATGGAGATCTAGAAGTTTATCTAATTTGATTTTGTTGTTTTCAAGCTTATTTTCTAATTCTTGGATCTGTTCACTTAATCCACCTTGTTCTTCTTTTTTCCATTCTTGAATTTTAGCTATTGATAGCTTGTATTTTTCATCATCAATGGCAATTTGAGACACCAAATCTTCAATCTGAGGAGTAAGATCCTTTTCATTGATAGCTTTTTGCTTGCAGTTACAGGTTTTCGATTTCTTTGTGCACTTATAGTACCTAAACTCAAGCCCAGACTTTTTCTTGTGGTATTCCCTGGTGATCCCATAACCACATTCACCACAACGACCAAGCTCATTAAAAAGAAAGCCTTTTTCAAGTCTTCTTTCTTCGCTTGCATCAATGATTCTAAATTTCTTACCAAGGCGTATTTGTATCTTGTCAAAAGTTTCTTTAGATATCATAGGCTTATGACTACCTTTGCAAAGCTCACCTTTCCAAAGAAAAGCACCATAGTAAATTGGATTTGTAAGCATTTCTCTGATCGTAGTGTGACTTAAAGGATTACCAGCTTTAGTTTGCATGCCAGCTTTAAAGAATTTTTGTCTAAGATCATTAACTGAGACTAAGCCAAGAGCAAAGCTCTCTAATCCAGATTTAACTACTTCGAAAAACTCGTTATGAGCAATAATAGTTCTTGTTTTCATATCATTAACATAGCCACGAGGAGGCAAACCCGGATACTCACCGCGTCTGATCTTCTCTCTAAGACCGCGTTTTACGTTCAAAGAAAGGTTATCCACAAAGAGCTTAGAGAAGCCAAAAGCAAGTGAGAGATTGAATTTACCGTGCGGGCTATCATCGTAAAGGTAAGTTGGGAATTTAAGATCTTTTATTATGCCGCGGTCAGTTAGATAGATTATTTCACCACCATCTTTAGAGTTTCTGGCAAGTCTGTCGGGGTTCCAGCTAATAATCCCTTGAGCTTTACCCTTCTTAAGTTCTTGAAGCATTTCGTTGAAGACTCTGCGTCCAGGTGCTTTTGCTGTCATTGCTTCAGTGAATTCTTCTATGACTTCCAGTTGATTCTTAGTGGCATAGTCTCTAAGCTCTCTGAGTTGGGCGTCGATAGATAGCATTTGTCTATCTTCTTCTTCAGAAGATTTTCGGCAGTAGATAAAATATTGCATAGGTATATTTTAATGAAGCCATCTTATTTCTAACCAGTTAAGTTTTGTTAATGGTATTGAGTATAACTCAGTAGTTTATTGAGTTATTCTTTTTAAGTCAAAGTCCTATGCTGTTAAAAAACTAGCAGCCTCTTTAGCGGCAATTTGAGCTGATCCATTTTTCTCTATATCAACAACTTTAACTAACTTTGAGATATCATCAGCATACTCAGTCAAGAATTCTTGTGTGAAGCCTTTCCCAGGTATTAATGGAAGATCTTCTCCACTAAGAACAGCTTTTAAATAAGCTGATGCATTATTAGGTCTTTCTTTTGCTTCATCCCATATGGATGCATCAATATTTTCATTATTCAAAACAATAACTTTATTACCTTTTTTGATTGCATTAACAAAATCACCAACTGTAGTATCTCTTCCACCTGTAGCTAGAAAGGAGTTAGAGACCTCTGCGGTTGCCTTTGAATATTCATCCGAGTTAGGTAAAACATATTTCGGTTCAGCAGCAAATCTGTCTTTTCTTATACCTTGTTCTGGGAAATTCTCAGGGTTAATGTATTTTACGTAACCTTCCGCAGTCACATATTTCATTGGTACATTTGCTTTGTGTGCCGAAACTGTACTAATTGCATCGATACTTCCTTTGTCTGCTGTTGGACTAGTTACTAAAGCAACTTGACCAGAAAGTTCATTAACTAATGAGTCCACAAACTCTTGTGTTGGTGCTTCGTAACCTTCAGGCGCTGCAGAATATCCAGCAGTAGCTATTCTGTTATTAATTCCTACCCATGCGCTATCTTGCGGTACTTTACTAGCATTATCGATTCTTACTAAATTTAGTTCATTACCGTTTGGATTTGATGTGATACCAGCTTGGTTGGTTTGTTGTATTCCACCTGTTTTTGAAATATTATTTCCTGTCATAGTTGATCTCCTCTCTTATATAGACTTATAGAAGGCTTATTTGTTATATATAATAACATTAAGTGGGTATATTTACATAAATAATTTTTAATACTGGCAAATCAAGCCATTCTGTCTTGATTTGGTTACGCGAGCCTAGGTCTCGCTCCACAATTATGAAGACCATAGTTGAATACATTATTTATGTTGAGATACTTCAAGTAGAGTGCTAGCGCCTCCTCCTCTCTACGTTCGTCGTCGTTGCTTCCTTTTTGTTTTTTGCGCAAAGTGTCTCAGGGCTTGTCAGGAAGCTAACTGATTTAGGTTTGCACATGAATGTTTAGTCTACTTATCTGTTAGCTCCCTGACGCACCAGCCCTAAGACGCCTTTGCTAGATAGAGTTAGAAGACAATGCTATGGTCTGGGGTCACAACCACTTACCCTTAGCTCGGCGCTCACTGAGAGCAAGCCGAGTCATGCACACTTGCCTGGCGAGGCGGTTGGTGCTAGCACTTGGGTCTCTGCTGTGTCTGGTGACAAGGTGGCGACAGGCGTAGTCAGAGCCGCCGGTACCATTTAAATCAAAGCTATCCTTTTAACTCAAGGCTTAAAAGGAATTACTTGAAAGTAAAAAAATATTTAGGCTTAAAGATTAAACTTTCATTGCCGCTGCAACTTCAGAAGCATAGTCTTCGTTTTTCTTTTCGATACCTTCACCAAGATCTAATCTAGTAAACGCTTCAACATTTGCACCAGCTAAATAAGCACTGATTTTTTGGTTTGGATCTTTAATAAAACCTTGTTCCATTAAAACTTTTGCTGCAAGTAATTTGTTTACTCTACCCTCAACGATTTTTTCTACCATCTCAGCAGGTTTGCCGGCTAAGTCATCTTTTTTGCTTTCAATTTCTTTTTCGCGAGCAATTGTTTCAGGATTGATCTCATCTTTTGTAATATACTCAGGAGCTGGGTTTGAAGCCGCAATGTGCATTGCCATATCAGATGCTTTTTGTGCATCATCCGCAGACAAAGCAACAACAACTCCTACTTTCGAGCCAACTGGGTGTACGTATTGAGCAACAATTCCAGTCGCTTCAACTAAAGCTACTCTTCTAACATCAATTTTTTCACCAATTTTTGCAGTCAATTCGGTTGCTCCATCTTTGATTGATTTTGAATTTAATTGAGTTTCAAGTAAAGTTTCGATATTTGAAATTTTGTTATCAACAGCAGTCTGTGCCACAGCTTCAACAAAAGCTATAAAATCTTCGTTTTTAGCAACGAAGTCTGTTTGTGAGTTTACTTCAACTACTGCCGCAGTCTTTTTGTCAGCAGAAACAGCCGCTCTGATTAAACCTTCAGCCGCGATATTGCCAGCTTTTTTTGCCGCAGATGCCATTCCTTTTTGTCTCAAGAAATTAACCGCTTCGTCTAAGTCACCACCAACTTCGGTTAATGCTTTTTTACAATCCATCATACCAGCGCCAGTCATTTGTCTTAGTTGTGCTACATCTTTTGCAGTAAAACTCATTTAATTTTCTCCTTATTAGTTTTTATCTTCTTTTTGAAAGTGCTCTACCTTCAATAATTGCATCGGTTAAAAATTTTGCAATCAATTCAATTGATCTCATTGAATCATCGTTAGCAGGAATAATATGATCGATTCCTGTTGGATCACAGTTTGTATCAGTAATTGAAACTGTTGCACAACCTACTTTAGAAGCTTCTTCTAAAGCAATAGCATCTTTGATTTGGTCAAAAGCAACAATGATTTCTGGCTTACCACGCATCTTTTTTAGTCCGCCAAGTGATTTGTTTAACTTTAAAATTTGTCTGTTGATTGCCGCAACTTCTTTTTTACCGTATGCTTCAAAACCACCAGTTTCTTTTTGTAGTTCTAGTTCACGTAATTTGTTTAATCTTGCTCTGATAGTTTCAAAGTTAGTGATCAAGCCACCTAACCATCTTTGGTTGATATAAAAAATTTCAGCGCGCTCAGCTTGCTCTTTGATAATTTGAGAAGTTTGCTTTGAGGTACCAACAAGCAAAATATTTTTGTTTAATTTTGCCATTTGTTTTAAAAAATCAGCAGCCTTAAAAAGGTTGTTTACAGTTTTCGCTAAATTGATTATATGAATTCCATCTTTAGTATCAAAAATGTATTCTTCCATTTTTGGATTCCAATCTTTTTTCTCGTGTCCTAAATGCACCCCAGCTTCAACTAATTCTTTAAGAATTTTTTTGGCCTTTTCTTGAGTTTCTTGGCTTTGAGCTTCTTGGTTTGATTCTTTTACTTCAGCGACTGTTGTCATATAAATTTGTATTCCTTTTTTACTATACGTCGAGTTATTTTAGCAATTTTCGACTTAAAACTTGAAAATCATAAGCATTATGCTTGTTTTTTAACAATTTTCTAACAGAAGGGAAAAATATAATAGTACTTTAATTGTAAATTGCAATAATTAGAGAAGCAGATGGCATTTAAATTTCGACTTGAAAAAGTATTAACACTAAGAAAAGAGGCAGTAGAAAAAGCTCAGTTAGCTCATATTGCCGCCAAACAAGCTTTAGTAGAAGCAAAAAAAGCTCTAGAAGCTAATATCCAAGAAATAAAACAAAGAAATGAAGATTTAATTCGTAATAATTATAATATGGCACAAGATCATTTAAGGGTGATCAAAGCCTTACATGATCAGCAAAAACAACTAAAAGAAAATGTTTTTAATGCTGAAATAGAAATTAAAAAAGCAAAACAAGCTTTAGTAGACGCACAAATGAAATTAGAAGCTTTGCAAAAATTAAAAGAGAAAAAACAAGAAGAATATGAGCTTGAAGCGAGGCTTTTAGATCAAAAACAAACCGATGAGCGAGCTACTTTGAAATTTACTAGTAAATTAATGCAAGAAAATCAAGAAAATGAAGAATAACCCTTAATTTTTGCTGTTCTCCTTAACTCTTAGTTAATCTAAGGCTGGTATTTTGCAAATATGCAACAGGGAGTTAATAATAATCAAGTCATTTCTGACAAAACAAAATTAAATGCAAATGCATTAATGGCAAAAGGGCCTCAGAATAAAGCAAGTTTTGCTAGTGAATTACAAAGTATGCAAAATGCAAATGCCTTGATGCAAGAAGAAGCAGTACAGAACGAGGCACTTGCGAAAACTTTTTCAAGTTTAGCTGATGCGCAAGATCCAGAAAAATTTAAAGCAGTTTTAAAAGATGCTTTAGCTCAACAAGGTATTGATTTAGAAAATTTAAGTCCTGAAATGAAAGAAAAACTTGCATTGATGCAAGATGCAGTTAAACAAGAAGCTTTAAAAAGACAAAGTTCGCAAGAGTCTTTGCAAGAAGCACAAGAAGTGCAAAATAAATTTTCTACTGATGAAACGACGATGGCTACTGCGAGTCAAGAAAATCAAAAACAAATCACAGATGCTATTAAAGAAGGTAATGCTGCTGAGCAGGAACAAGCGCAAAGTCAAGATGAGCAAAGAAATCAACAGTTAGCTAATTGGGAAGATTTAGCACCACGTTTAGTTGAAGATGCAAAAAATAGAGCTGTAAGAATTGATATTCCGGGCTTACCACAACTTGAAACTTTAATTGTCAAAATGCAAGGTTCGGCTGTAACAATTCAAGCTGTTGGTGATAAAAAAATTATGCAAAAATTACAAGCTTATCAAGGTCAACTTGGTAGTAAATTAAGTTCTAAAGATATTGCTTTAGCTGATTTAAAAACTTTTGATAGAGAGCTTTTAAACAAAGCAAAAGGACAGGGTAAAGGCTAATGAATAAAGTTCAGCATATCTCACAAAATGCAACTTTGAATTCAGTTGAGATGATTAACTCAATCTCAAGTAATATTTATGGCTATGCCAATAACGGTCATAGAGCTAAACGTTTTAAGTTTTCTGATTATGCCAGTGGTGGTCAGTTTAAATCAAATGGTTATAGCTGGGCGCAAGGTAAACAAGAACCTCGTTTTGGTGAGTGGACCAAAATGATGATCAAGGGTAGAGGTTTGTTTGAAGTTCAAGATCCTAAATCAAGAGAAACTTACTATACTAGACTTGGTGATTTTCACTTGAATGCAACCGGGTTTTTGGTAAGTTCTGAAGGTCTAAAAGTGCAAGCTATTCCGCTAGCAGCTGGAGTTACAAAATTACAAGGTCCTTTGCCGGGTGACCTTAGTTCTTACAAAAGAATTGACCCTAATTTAGTTGATCCTTATAACAATCCTTATACGAATAATAGACAAAGACTCAATCCAGCAGGTAATCCAATTGCGGCATCTGGTGAAGTGTTCTTGGGTTTGGATCCACGTAACGGACGTTATTTGGGTAAGTTTGATGAAATTAAAGTTGGTGAAGATGGAGTAATTTATGGTCGTGATGGTCGTAATATTGTTTCTCTGTATCGCTTGAAAGTTGTTGATTTCAATAATTTAAATGGCTTGCAAGATATCAAAGATGGTGTTTATTACAAAGCAACAGACAGAAGTGGGATGCCAATTATGAAAACCAATACTGATACTGTTGTCATTGGTGAAGCCTTAGAAAAAAGCAATTCTTGGATTAAAGTTGAAGCACACGCACTTACAGATGCTCAAAGATATTTTCAGTCAGCAAGTCAAATACACAAATTAGCAGATAAAATTTCAGGTACTGCAATTGAAATGATTCAATAAACTTGGCAATATTTTGCTAAAGGCTCGGCTAGATTTAGAGAATTCCCATAGTTTTGCACGGCGGTTATCTTAAAGATTTTGCCCATTTGTGCCTTTAAATAAGCTAGAATGTTTTTGCTATGGCAAATGTTGTTGTTTCAGTAAGAATAAAAGATTCAGATTTAGAAAAAGAATTACAAGCTTCTAATACGCAGTTGGAGAACTTGTGTGATTGGCAAGAAATTGCAGAGAATGTTTACCAAGCGACTTTTAAGCCTTATTTTTCTAATCATGAGGTGGTTTTGAGTTTTTGCAAAGCACCTGAAATCCAAAAATTAAATAACTATTTTCGTAACCTAGATGAAGTTACAGATGTTTTGTCTTTTAATGCAATTGGAAATTTGAGTGAGGATTTAGCAAAATTTGAGGATTTAAATTTAGCTCAAGAAGATCAAGAACATGATGCGACTTTGGGAGACATAATTATTTGTGTTGAGAAGGCTCAGAAACAAGCTCAAGAAAAGCAAATTAGCATCAAAGAAGAACTTCATCTTTTGTTTATTCATGGCTTATTGCATTTACTTGGATACGACCATGAAACTCCAGAGGAAGCAAAAGAAATGTTTTCATTACAAGAAAAAATCCTAACTGGTGATTTTACAATTCAAAGTTTGAAGTAAACTATTACTAGAAGATGAAGTTTTTTAATAACTTAACAAAAAAAATAGAAGAATTTAAAGCACCTCAACACGAGTTGCTAACTATGTATAGCTGTGGTCCAACTGTTTATGATGTTTCGCATGTTGGGCACGCAAGATCTTGTTTAGTTTGGGATATGCTTTATCGCTATTTGAAATTTGCTGATTATAAAGTTTTTTGGATTCGCAATATTACCAATGTCGATGACAAAATTGTCAAAAGAGCTTCTGAGCTTGATATTAGCCCAGACCAGTTATCGAGAATTTATACATTTGAATTTTGGCATGATATGCAAGCCCTCAACATTAGCTGGCCTGATGCTGAGCCAAGAGCAACTGATTATATTGCTGAGATGATTAGTTTTATCAATGATTTAATTGCTAAAGGTATTGCTTACGAAGTTGATGGTGATGTTTATTTTAGAGTGCACAAACATAGTAACTATGGGCAACTGAAAGGTTTGAGTTTGGCTGAACTTGAAAAAGGTGAAGCGCGGGTTGAAGAAAATACAAAAAAAGAAAATAAATTAGATTTTGCACTTTGGAAATCTTTTGCAAATGAAGACTATAGCTATGATTCACCTTGGGGCAAGGGAAGACCGGGTTGGCATTTAGAATGCAGTACTATGATCAAAAGTATTTTAAATAAACTTCAACTTGGTGATACTTTAGATATACATTCGGGCGGCGATGATTTGATTTTTCCGCATCATGAAAATGAATGTGCACAGTCTGAATGTCTTTCAGAGAGTCAGCTTGCGCGTTTTTGGATGCATAACGGAATGGTTATGATTAATGGTAAAAAAATGTCGAAATCTGAAAATAATTTTTTTACTATCAAAGATTTGTTGGCAAAGTATAAAGCAAATACTATTCGTTATTTTTCTTTATCTACTCATTACAAAAAACAAATAAATTTTTCTGATGAAGCTCTAAGTGCTGCACAAAAAGGTTTTGATAAATTGTTAGCATCAATAAAAACTGTTCAAAAAAAATCAAGCTTTGATAGCACTCTTATTCAAGCTTTTAGAGAGGCGATGGATAATGACTTAAATACGCCGCAAGCTCTTGCATTGTTATTTGATAAAAATGCAGATCCGGCAACGGTTGCTTATCTACTTGAGGTCTTGGGTTTTGATTTGCAAGAGTCAGCTATCAATCAGAATAATCAAACTGATACTATTGATAGTTTAATGCAAATTTTATTAGAGCTTAGGTCTACAGCTCGTACAAACAAAGACTTTGCTACGAGTGATATGATTCGTGATAGGCTAAACAATCTAGGCATTTTAATCAAAGATCAACGTGATGCACTAGCTCAATGGGCTTTTAATTAATTATTCTTTAAAAACCGCTTATTCACAGTGATTGAGCTTCAGCTTAATTTAATTTTTGCCGATAAATTAAATTAAGCTCATGGATTTAAAAGATATATTCCAATATTACAAAGAAAGAAATGAAGCAAAAGACCAATTGCAAATTTTGGTTATTGAGGAAAAAGCAGAAAATAGAATCGTAGCTGATTATGATTTTAATCAATGTTCTGACAAGCTTAATATTGAAATTGCCTATTCTCTCAAAGAAGCTTTAGTCTCTTTAACTCACAAGCGCTTTGATTTAGCCTTGTTAGATATGGAAATTAGACACCCAGATGATGTTAAAACTATTATGAGCATTTTGACTAATTTAAGTAAAATCCCATATTGGGTTATTACAGAAAGTGTTCAGCATAAGTTTTTGTTTGACCGTATGGATTTAGGTACGGAATTTTATATAGCAAGATCAAAATTTAATTTAGACGAGTTTCAAAGTAAAATAGCTATGATTATTCAAAGCTTTGAGCTTGCTAAACTCAAGCATAGAGTTGCATAACTTCTTTTATGGGTCAGAAATCAGTCCCACAAACGACCTTACGCTTAGCTTGTTTCACTGCGTGAAACTCACTAAGCGACGGTGTTTGATTCTTTTGTTAGGCGTGTCTAACCAAACCCTACTTATGCCCAAATCTAAAGACTCGAGATACTTATTACGGTTTTGGAAGCACGCCCTTTAGATATTGTGTTTTTAGAAAACTTTTTTGTTACTATGTCATAATTTTCTTGTGTTTAAAAGTTTTTTAGACTTCTTTTTAGAACTGAGATTAGCCTTGTCTTTTTTGACATTACTGCCAGTTGCACCAAAAAAAATACTAGCTAAAAAACAAATTGCAAGTGCAGTTGCCTTTTTTACTCTTGTTGCTTATTTGTTTTTTGCTTTGAGTTTATTAATTATTAAAGTTTTTGATAATTCATTTGTGATTGCTATATTTGTTTTACTTGCACATAGTCTTTTGAGTGGTGCATTACATTTAGATGCACTTGCTGACACCCATGATGGGCTTGCTGTCAGTGATAGACCCGTTGAAAAAATCAAAGAGGTCATTAAAGATAGTAGAGCAGGAGCTTTTGCTGTTATTGCTGTTGTGCTGACTTTACTGGCTCAATTTGTTTTTATAAGCCAAAGTGATTTACAGACATTTTCGCAACAATTTCTTTTGTGTTTAGTCCCAGTGCTTTCTCGCTTTTTCATGGTGCTTGAGCTAGTGTTTTTTGTTAATGCAAAAAAGTTGGATACTAACAGTTCTTTAAAAACGTTTTTGGGTTTTTCTAAGCCTTATGTTTTCTTTGTCAACCTTGTATCTTTGTTATTTTTGCTTTTTCTATCAGGTTTTAATTACCAAGATTTTTATTTATTGTTTTTAGCTGCCTTTGTTTTTAGTTTTTTGTTTTATCGTTTTTTGTTTTACAAATTAAAAATGCAAAATGGTGATACAGTTGGCTGTGGTTTAGTGATAAATGAGACTTTTTTATATTTCTTAATTATGCTTATAAAACCTTGTTAAATGCTAGAATGTTAGCGTTATGACTGATACAAAAACAAAATTTAAATTATCAAAAAGATTAGAAAAAATCCCTCCTTATTTATTTGCTCGCATCGATGAAAAAAAAGCGGCGGCAAAAGCTCGTGGTGTTGATGTAATAAATATGGGTATTGGTGATCCTGATCAACCAACTTTAAAACCAGTAGTAGACGAAATGCACAATGCAATTGATGATGCAGCAAATCATGATTATCCTCCCTACACTGGAACTTTAGAATACCGCAAAGCCTGTGTAGAATGGACTGCAAAAAGATTTGGTATCAAAGAATTTGATCCTGTTACAGAATGTTTATCAACAGTTGGATCAAAAGAATCTATTCACAATAGCTTTTTAGCTTTTGTTGATCCCGGTGATTACACTTTGATCCCTGACCCTGGTTATCCTGTATACAATACCGGTACAATCTTTGCCGGTGGCACGCCGCATAAAATGCCATTGCTTGCAGAAAATAATTTTTTACCAGATTTTGATAAAATCCCAACAGAGATTCGTAACAAAGCAAAAATGATGTGGTTGAATTATCCAAATAATCCAACAAGTGCTTTGGCTCCAGTGGAGTTTTTTCAAGAAGCTGTTGATTTTTGTTCTAAGTATGGCATAGTGCTTTGTCACGACCAAGCTTATTCAGAAATCTATTTTGAAAATTACACTTCACCTTCAATATTTAATGCAAATGGTGCAGAAGAAATAGCTATTGAATTTCATTCTTTTTCAAAAGGTTTTAATATGACAGGTTGGAGATTAGGTTGGGTTCTTGGCAACCGCGATGCTATTCAAGCCTTGGCTCAGGTAAAAACAAATGTTGACTCAGGAGTATTTAAGGCAATTCAAAAAGCTGGAATCGCTGGGTTTAATATTAGCCAAGAAGATATAACTAAAAAGAACGAAGAAATTTATGCACCACGTCGCAAGGCGATTATGGATGGCTTAAGTAAACTTGGTTGGAATTTTACTAGTCCAAAAGCAACTATGTTTGTTTGGGCTCCAATTCCACCTTCTTGTAAATCTTCAGCAGAGTTTTGTGAGATGCTTTTAGATGAGTGTGGCATTGTGGTGTCACCGGGCAATGCTTTTGGTGATCATGGAGAAGGATTCTTTAGAATTGCTATGACGACTGAGGTGCCAAGAATTGAAGAAGCAATTAAAAGAATGCAAGAAAAAAATATTAGTTTTTCTTAGCTGCTGTTAAAAATACTTAGGTGAAGTCCTGCTATTTATGACTAAATTTACTTAGGTAAAATAACAGAGGATCTTTAATTTTCATAGCTATTGTAAAATGTTCTAGGCTCATAAAGGGACTGATTCCAAACCCCATTTTGAATTTTAAAATACAGTGAAATGTTTAAATCACTAGCAAATGGGGTCAGAAATCAGTCCCACAAACGACCTTATGCTTAGCTTGTTTCACTGCGTGAAACTCACTAAGCGGCGGTGTTTGATTCTTTTGTTAGGCGTGTCTAACCAAACCCTACTTATGCCCAAATCTAAAGACTCGAGATACTTATTACGGGTTTGGAAGCACGCCCATAAATAAGCCTTTTTTTTGTGCTGCGAATAGGGCATAATATAACTATGGTATTCGATATAAAAGATGCTTTTCTTGGGAAAAATCCCAAGAAAAAGGATATTGATTTTTCTTTAAACAAAGACTATTTAAATAGATTATCGGTTATTGAAATTGGTGCTTTAAATGGTGAAGTCTTAGATTACACTGAACATTTTGACAAATTTTTTCCTACCTTAGAAGAGTTTCTTAAAGAGGCAACTCGCATCTCACAAAATCCAAATAAAACTGTGAATTTAGATTATTTAAATTATGGAATTCATGTGCCACATGAGCTTTCTATTGAAAAAGAGGCTATTGAGTATGTTTTGCCTTTCTATAATTCTATAGATAGTCGCTCAGGTGTTGATTGGAGAAATGTTTTGCCAATTACAATCTTGCCTGCTGTGCTTGGTGCTTTTGGTGCGGCTTTGGTTAATCCAAATTTAGTAACAGGTAAATATGGCAAGCGTGCTAATGAACTTGAAGTGAGAGTTGTAAAATCTTTAGCTAAAATTTTAGGTTATAAAGATTTGGATAAAGCATGGGGACTTGCTTTAGAAGGAAGTACTAAGGGTAATATGTATGGGTATTTGCTTGGCTTACGTAAAGCTTTTCCACAAATTAAAGAAGAAGGTTTGATGGGTTTAACACAAAAATTTATGTTTGCTAATTCCCAAGCAGGACATTTTTCAAACTTTACAAATTTAGCTGCGATAGGTACAGGAAGAAAAAACGCAATTAGAATTGCAGCTAATGCTTATGGTTGTATCAAGACCAAA
>Ga0255759_10003676_pt1 | contig 13375 bp, 18 predicted proteins | sample 101ome_20_FD_179959 | JGI IMG/M metagenome (GOLD analysis project Ga0255759, IMG submission 179959) | Coastal salt marsh microbial communities from the Groves Creek Marsh, Skidaway Island, Georgia - 101404AT metaG (version 2) | ecosystem: Environmental > Aquatic > Marine > Intertidal zone >...
CTAAAATTTCTGATTTCATTATTGTTCCATCTTGTTTTAATTCTAATTTAATTCTTACTAGCAAGTCTTCATCATAAGGTAAACCTAAAGGGACGCTCCAACAACCAAAAATTTGAGCTCTTAACGCATCTTCCTCTGAAAGAGTTAACCCAGTTGCAAACGAATTTTTTTGGCTACTTTGTGTAATTTTTTGTTTTGCTTTTTCTTTTACAGCTTGTTCTTCTTTAGCTTTATCAATCAGTGCTGCTATTTGGTTTGTATCTATAATTTCTTTCTTCTCAAACTCTGAAGATTGCCTTATTTCAGGTTTTACTTCCTCTGGATTTTGTTTCTTTTTAACAATTTGTTTTTCTTCTTTTTTTTCATTAGGCAGAGGAATTCTATCAGGTTTTTCTTTAGCCTTTGCGGCAGGTGGGGCTTGCTCTGAAACAAGTCTTTCTTCCTCTTTCTTTTTCTCTTCAATAATTTTTCTAGCTTTTGGTGCGTAAGGAATATTAGTTTTGTCTGAAATTTGAATTAGTTCAACGGAGACTATAGGAGGTAGATCTATTGGTTCTCTAAGCATAAAAGGCAGGCTTAATATAGTTAAAAGGACTATGACAGAATGGAAAGTTATAGAGTAAATTAGACTTCTTATCATAAATCATTTTAGTTTTTATACGGCTCAGATATCAAAGCTACTTTGGAAAAGCCTGCGCCAGAAAGAGTGCCCATTACTTCTAAAACTCTTCCATAATTAATATTTTTATCTCCTCTGACATAAATTCTTGTGTCAGTTCTATTTTTAGCAATAGCTAAAAGTTTTGGTATAAATTTTTGAGCACTAACCTGTATTTCTTGAATATAAATTTCACCTTTCGAATTAATGCTTACTGTGAGTGGTTCTTGGTCATCAGGAAGAGAGTCTGCTGCTGACTCAGGTAAATCTACCTGCACTCCAACAGTTAATAAGGGAGCTGTAACCATAAAAATTATCAATAACACCAACATAACATCCACGAAAGGAGTAACATTTATTTCACTCATAGGTTCTTTTCTTGAGCGATTAAATTTAAATGCCATTACTAAATTATTGATAAAAATCTTTTAGAAAAGTTTTCTATTTTTGAAAAGTATCTTTGAGTATCACTATTAAACTTATTATAAGCAACTACAGCAGGTATTGCAGCTAATAAACCTAATGCCGTAGCAAACAATGCTTCAGCAATTCCAGGGGCAACTATAGCTAAACTTGTATTTCTAGAAATTGCAATTGATTGAAAAGAATTCATAATTCCCCAAACTGTTCCAAATAAACCAATAAAAGGTGCTGTTGACCCCACAGTTGCAAGGAAAGTAAAATTTTTTTCTACTTTTTTCATTTCTGTATCAGTCGCTATTTCAAGCATTCTTCCAACTCTTGCAGATTGAATGGCGGAAGATTGTCTCTTTGTTTTTATGAGTTCTGTCATAGCTGATTTAAAAATTTGAACAGCTGGGTCATCTGAATTGGCTGGTAAGCTATTATTGAAACTCTCAGCAGATTTTGCTTTCCAAAACTTTTTCTCAAATTCTTCTATTGAACTATTAATATTTTTAAACAATCTGATCTTATCAAAAATAAGTGCCCAAGAGAAAATAGAGCAAGCTATTAATAAAATTATTACTGATTTAACTACCCAATCAGCTCTTAAAAAAAGTTTCCATATTGAGAAATCTGTTGCTCCGCCTAAACCAACAACTTGTGCAGCTATATCTTGTTCCATTAATGTTAATTACTTTTAGAATGTGTCATGAATTTGGCGTTAATAATCGAAATAAGTTTATTTTTCCTCTATTAATCTTGTTTCGCTAAAAAACCTAGCTATCAAAATAGCATCAGATTTGTTGACATCCTTTTTTTTTGAAAGTTGATTAGATAATTTTGGATACATTTCTATAGCTTTTGTCCTACTTGCATCCTTTGAAGAATTTATTAATTCAAAATATTTTTTCCATTTTGATGGTCTTACAAAAAAAATTGGAAGTTCTAACGCTGCACAAATGCCTTTTAATGCCCCGAAAGTTTGACCAAAATTAAACATACTAGTAACACCTTGACCTGGCATAGCATTAACTTGCTCAACGACTACTGCAACTTCCTCGTCTTTATTAATATTTTCTTTGAGCAAACTTACAAGAAGAGCGCTATTTAACTGTCTTTTATTCTTTTTTCCTTCTGACATTACAGGAATATCAAAAATATTTAATACTTTATTATCTTCTAAAACAGCTATTGCACCGCTCAAACCAGGATCTATTCCGATTATTTTCATTGTCGTAAATTTTTTAAATTAGCATTAGTGAATATGTTTTGAACATCATCTAAATCTTCTAATGAAGTTAAAGCTTCTGCAACATTGTTGCTTTGATCTTCATCTAATTCAACATAATTTAGTGGCCTCCATTCTATTGAGGAATGCTCAAAAGCATCTATTTTTTTTTCAAGTTCTATCTTTACTTTGTAAAAATCTTCTTTTTCAGTGATTACCTCAAATATATTTTCTAAAGTTAAGCAATCTTTTGCACCTGCGTTAATAGCTATTTCAAATAATTCATCCTCCTTTATTTTCTCTTTATTTATATGAAGTACACCACAATTAAAAAACATATGTGATGTAGAGCCTGTTTCGCCAAGTCTTCCACCTTTTTTTTGTAAAACAGTTCTAATGCTTGAAGCTGATCTATTTTTATTATCAGTTAATGTTTCAATTATTAAAGCGATATTAGCAGGTCCAAAGCCTTCGTATCTTAAACTTTCGTAATTTTTATCTCCACTCATTTCTGATTTGCTTATGGCTCTTGATATATTATCTTTAGGCATATTAGCTTGTTTAGCAGCTTGGATCGCAGTTCTTAATCTTGGGTTCATATTTGGATCTTTATCGCCAAGTTTTGCTGCAACAGTTATTTCTCTTGAAAGTTTTGAAAATATTTTAGATCTTTCTTTGTCAGCCCTACCTTTTTTATGCTTTATCCCTGCCCAGTGTGAATGTCCTGCCATAACTAATTAACTAAGCTACCTCCATCAATTAATCTAGTAACTTTTTTTGCTAAGCCTGTCTCTGAATTAGTTTCAACTATAATACCAGATAATGTTGCCTCCCCTTCAGAGGGAAAATGACTTGTGGCATCTTTTTCTTTTAAAAATCTTTTTATTGAATTTTCTTTGTTCATTCCAATCACAGAATTATAATCACCACACATACCTATATCTGTTTGATAGGCAGTTCCTTTATCTAAGATTCTAGTATCAGCCGTTGGAATATGCGTATGAGTTCCAACTACACATGTTGCAAGACCATCAAAAAAATGACCCGCAGCATTTTTTTCACTTGTTATCTCTCCATGAAAATCAACGACCAGATAATCTACATCTTTTTTTAATTTTATTTTTTTGCAAATTTCTTTTGCTTTTTTAAAAACATCTTCAGTTTTTCTCATAAAAACATTTCCCATAAGATTAATTACTCCAATTTTATATTTTTTATCTTTTGACCAGTAAACTTCAAAGCCCCTACCTGGGGTTCCTTCTGCAAGATTAGCAGGTCTTAATAATCTTTTTTCTTTTTCAATAAAATTGGTAGTATCTTTTTTATCCCAAATATGATTTCCAGATGTGATAACATCTACGCCAGATTTAAAAAACTCTTCTGTAATTTCTTGAGTAATACCCTTCCCATCATCTGAAGCGTTTTCTCCATTAACAACTACAAAATCAATTTTATTTTTTTTTATTAAGTCTGGTAATTTCTTAGATAGAGCTTTTCTTCCAGAAGCACCCATAACGTCACCTAAAATTAATAAATTCATTAATAAATTCCTTTTTCTGTTAAAATAAAATCTAATTTAACGTCATTTTTATTTATTGGAATCTTATGATATTTTTGAAAAGAAAAAGCAACACCAACTGTCATGATGTCTTTATATTGTTTTATATATTTATTTAAATAACGATCGTAGTATCCTTTTCCATATCCTAATCTTAATTTGTATTTATCAAAAGCTAGCAAAGGTACTATTATTACATCTGGAATTTTAGCTTCAGCCTTAATAGGTTCAAGTATGCCAAATTCATTAACAGTCAATGCATTATTTTTTTTCCACGGATAAAACTTCATTGAATTATTTTTTTCTATACCAGGAAGCAAGATTGTTTGTTCTGAAAAATATTTCAAATCTAAAATCTTAAGGACGTTTAATTCAAAATTTGACGGATAATACAAAGATAATTTAATAGGTTTCTTTTTAATTTTTTTTCTAATAAATTTTAATAAGGGTAAGAAAAAATTTTTATTTATATTGTAATATTTTTCTTTTCTTATCTTTAAATACTTTTTTCTTAATTTAGCTTTTTGTTGCATCTACTGTATATCAGACAGCGATTCAGTATTTGAAATTATTTTTTCTAATGACTGGGTGGTTTTATCGAGCATTGACTCATATAAAGAGTTATTTTCTTCAATTGTTTTTTTAAAGCTATCTAATTCTTCGTGTAGTTTTTGAATCTCAATATCTTTGTCTTCTTTATACTTAATTGCTAGTGACCTGATTTCTTTAAATTTATTAGAAATTTCATCTATTTTTTTTTTCTGATTTGCAATCTTTTGTTTTAAATCAAAGTAATCATCAATTAATTGGATGGTAGTTATCAATAACAACTTATTTTCACCTATGTTACCTAGTTTATCTTTAAGCTCTGAATATTTCTTATCTAAAAACTTAGTTAGCTTTTTTAAAGACTCTTCTTGGCCGTCATCGCATGAAAGCAGGTAATCTTTATTATTAAATTTTATATTTACATTTGCCATTTTTCTATCTCATTAACTAAGCTTTCTGTTTCTTGACTTAGTTCCTCAATATCTTGGTTAAATTTATCTTCTAACTCAGATTTTTTACTAACTTCTAACTGAAGTTTTTTTATTTTTTCTTTTAGATACTTATGCTCTCTCATTAATTCTTCGTTTCTTTTTTCGATTTCTGCTTTTTGATTAGCTAGTTCGTTTTTTTCTGTTCTAATCTTTTCTAACTCGTAAGTTGGCTGTGAATAACTTAATGATAATGAATTTAATTTATCAATTAGCTGGTTTAAATTTTGTTCTTTCTTTTCAAAACTACTCATAAAGATTAATACCATAATATTGATATAGTTAGTTTAAGTCTATATACGTAATTGAAAGTGACTGTTAAATTTAATCAATTATCTAACGCAATAAGATTTTTATCTATTGATGCCGTACAAAAAGCAAACTCGGGTCATCCGGGAATGCCAATGGGTATGGCGGATGTTGCGACAGTTTTATTTAAATACCACCTGAGGTTTAATCCTAAAAATCCAGATTGGATTAATAGAGATAGATTTGTTTTATCTGCAGGTCATGGCTCTATGTTGCTTTATTCTCTTCTTTATCTAAACGGTTACAAAAGTATTTCTATTGAAGATATAAAAAATTTTAGACAATTAAATTCAATTTGCGCAGGTCATCCTGAATATAAAAAAGGTACAGGAATTGAAACCACAACTGGACCATTAGGACAAGGTTTGGCTAATGCAGTAGGTATGGCAGTAGCTGAAGAAATATTTAGAAAAAAATTTGGTTCTGAATTTATTAATAACAAAACCTATGTAATCGCAAGTGACGGTGACTTGATGGAAGGAATTAGTCACGAGGCAATGAGTTTGGCTGGGCATCTTAAATTAAAAAATTTAATAGTTTTTTTTGATAATAATAAAATTTCAATAGACGGCTCAACATCTTTAAGTGTTTCGGATAACTATAAAAAAAGATTTGAGTCCTATGGTTGGAGCTTTATGGAGGTTAATGGTCATAATGAAAAACAAATATCAAAAGCGATTACCAAAGCATCAAAATCAAAAAAACCAACGATCATCTCTTGTAAAACTATCATAGGATTTGGATCGCCTAATAAATCTGGTAAGGCTTCTTCTCATGGTTCCCCTTTAGGTGATGATGAAATAACATTAGTAAGAAAAAAATTAAAGTGGAACAGTGCTCCATTTGAAATACCTCAAGAAATTTTAGATGAATGGAGGGAAATAGGAAATAAAGGTGAGCAACTAGAGAAAAACTGGATGCAAATAATTAATAAAAAAAATCCAAAAATTAAAAATGAACTAAACAAGTTTAAAGAAAAGTTAGACCTCTCAGGTTTAGAAAGTTTAATTCAAAAAGAGAAGGAAAAATATTTTGAAGCTAAACCAAATTTAGCCACAAGACAGTGTTCAATGGCAGCGATTGAAAAAATTTCTGCTTTTCTTCCACAATTAATAGGTGGGTCAGCAGATTTAAGCGGTTCAAATAATACAAAAACTAACAACTCTAAAATTATTAACTCTAAAAACTTTAATGGAAATTACATTCATTATGGGGTTAGAGAACACGGTATGGCCGCAGTTATGAACGGTTTAGCGCTTTATGGAGGAATAATTCCTTACGGAGGAACTTTTTTAATTTTTTCTGATTATTGTAAACCTTCCATAAGACTTTCTGCTTTGATGGGTCTAAAAGTTATTTATGTCTTTTCTCATGACTCGATTGGTCTTGGTGAAGACGGTCCTACACACCAACCAATAGAACAACTAGCTGGATTAAGAGCTATACCAAATTTAAACGTATTTAGACCTGCGGATATAAATGAAACTTTTGAATGTTGGGAATTAGCTCTAAAAAATGAAAACACTCCAAGTGCGATTGCGTTATCTAGACAAAAAGTTCCTTACATAAACCCAAAAAACTCTAAAGAAAACAAATGTGAAAAAGGAGCCTATGTAATTAATTTAACTTCGCATGAGAGTAATGTGACATTGGTTGCCTCAGGTACAGAGGTAGAGCTTGCCTTAAAAGTTCAAGATAAACTTAAAGAAAATAATATTCACTCAAAAGTAGTTTCGATGCCATGTATGGAACTTTTTGATAAACAACCTGAAGATTACCAAAAAGACATTTTAGAAGAAAACTCATTAATCATCACATTGGAAGCTGGAAGCGTAATATCTTGGCAAAAATATATTAAAAATAAAGGCGCTAACTTAGGTATAGATAAATTTGGTGAAAGTGCTCCTTATAAAGAGGTTTACAAACATTTTAAATTATCAGAGGAAGATATAACAAATTTTATTCAAAAAAAATTAAGAGAGTAACAGAAGTCGATGGGTGAAATAAATTTCTTTCCTGACGATTTAGAGATCAAAGATCAAAAGATAATTCTCAGATTAGATTTAAATGTTCCTATAAAAGATAAGGTTATAAGGGATGATACTAGAATAACTTTATGCTTGCCTTTTATAAATAGACTAATTGAAAAAAAAGCAAAAATTATAATTATTAGTCATTTAGGTCGGCCAAAAGGAATTAATGTCCCGGACCTGTCTTTAATACCTGTCTACAAATATCTCAAAGATATGCTTAAAACTAATGTTTATTTTTTTAGAGGAACTTTTGATGGTGAAACTAAAGAAAAATTTTCTCACCTAAAAGGGGGTGATGTAATATTAATTGAAAATATAAGATTTTTTAAAGAAGAAACCGAAGATGGCCAAGATTTTTCAAAAAAGTTAGGTGAACTAGGAGACATTTATATTAATGATGCGTTTTCATGTTCACATAGAAAACAAGCCTCAGTTCATAGTATAACAAAATTTGTAAAAAAAAGTTATGCTGGACCGTTATTAAAAAAAGAAATAACAGCTATAGATCTTGTTATAAAAAATAAAAAAGAACCAGTTACTTGTATTATAGGCGGATCAAAAATTTCAACAAAGATTAACGTTATTACTAATCTTTTAAAAAAAGTTAATAATTTGATAATTGTTGGAGCAATGGCCAACAACTTCTTCGTCTATAAAAATTTAAAAGTTGGCAAATCTTTAATTGAAAAAAATACAAAAGAAATAATAGAAGATATATATAAAAAAGCGGAAGAACAAAATTGTGAAATATTAATACCTGAGGATTGCATGGTGGGAACAGACTTTGAGGGAAATGGAAAAAATAAAAATCTTAATGAGATAGAAGATAACGAAATAATTTTAGATATTGGTTTTAAAACAATTAAAAGTATTCAAAAAAAAATCAATGCCTCTAATACTGTTCTTTGGAATGGACCAGCAGGATATTTTGAAAATGACAGCTTTTCAAAAGGAACCATGTCTATTGCAGAAAGCATTTCTAAGAACACTCTTGAAAAATCTTTAATATCTGTACTAGGGGGCGGAGATACTCTGGCAGCGATAAATAAAATTAATGACAAACTTACTTTCTCTCACTTATCAACAGCAGGAGGAGCATTTTTAGAGTACTTAGAAGGAAAAGACTTGCCTGGTATAAGTGTTTTAAAATAAATAATCGCTATGACATTAAATGAAATTGCTAAAAAAATGTGTGCTAAAGGCAAAGGTATTCTTGCGGCAGATGAGAGTACTGGAACAATAGCTAAAAGATTTAAAAGTATTAATGTAGAAAACGTTGAAAAAAATAGACTAAACTTTAGACAAACTCTTTTTAATTCAAGTGCAATGAAAAATTATATCGGGGGAGTAATTTTATTTGATGAAACTATAAAACAAAAAACTACCTTAGGTCCATCAATTCCAGAATTGATTTCTAAACATGGAGCCGTGCCAGGAATAAAAGTTGATAAAGGTGCTAAACCTCTTGCTGGATCTAGCGATGAAACTGTAACAGAAGGCTTAGATGGTTTGAGAGAAAGATTAAAAGAATATTACAATTTAGGCGCAAGATTTACGAAGTGGAGAGCTGTTTACAAAATTTCAGATAAATTTCCATCAGTGCAATCTATTAAATCTAATGCCCACGCCCTAGCAAGATATGCCGCTCTAGTTCAAGAGGCTAAAATGGTTCCAATAGTTGAGCCAGAAGTTTTAATGGATGGCTCACATAATATTGATAAATGCTACCAGGTTACAACGGCTGTGCTTAATGAATGTTACAACGAACTTGAAATACATAAAGTTGATTTAAAAGGCACAGTTCTTAAACCTAATATGATTATACCTGGCTCAGAGTGTAAAGATAAATCTAGCGCTGAAGAAATTGCGAAAAAAACTTTAGATTGTTTGAAAAAAAATGTACCAAGTGAAGTACCTGGTATAGCTTTCCTATCTGGTGGACAGTCAGAAATAGAATCAAGTAAAAACTTAAATGAAATAAATAAAATTAATGACACTAATTTTTTAATTACTTTCTCTTATGGAAGAGGCTTGCAGGCAAGCGCCTTAAAAGAATTTGGAAAAAATCAGGAAAATTTAGAAAATATTCAAAAGGCCTTTAACCATAGAGCTAAAATGAATGGTCTCTCATCTAAAGGGGAATGGTCGGAAGAATTAGAGAAAGAGACTGCGGCCTAAAACCTTTGAAGAGATTAGTCTATTTAATTTCACCAAATAAAATAAATCAAAATTTTTACACTAGTTTAGATAAAGTATTATCATTAAAAAAAGTTAAATTTTTTCAGCTAAGGTTAAAAAATGTTAGCCAAAAAGATCTTATAAGTATCAGTAAAAAAATAAAAAAAATAACATCTAAACACAAAGTTATATTCATCATTAATGATGATTTTATTTTAACTTCTAAGATTAAAGCTAACGGGTGTCATATGGGTCAACAGGACGGATCTTTTAAAATTGCAAGAAAAAAACTTAAAGGAAAAATTTTAGGAATTACTTGTCATAATTCAAGAATTCTTGCAAAAGATGCTGTTAAGAGTGAGGCAGATTATATTGCTTTTGGATCTTTTTTTAAGTCTCAACTTAAACCTGGTGCGAAAAAAGCCAATTTAAATATTTTAAAGTGGGCAAAAAAAAATATAAAAAAACCAATTGTTGTTATTGGAGGCATAAACAATAATAACTACAAAAAGTTGATAAAAGCTGGTGCAAAATATATTGCATTATCAAGTTTTATTTGGGATAACCCAAAATTAAAACCCGAACAAGCAATTAGAGAATTTAAATGAAAATTACAGCAAACGAAATTAAACCTGGGATGATTATAGAACATAAAAATGACTATTGGAATGTTTTAAAAACTCAACATGTAAAACCAGGAAAAGGTGGGGCCTTTAATCAAGTAGAGCTAAAAAGTATCATTAAAGGAACAAAGTTAAATGAAAGATTTAGGTCAAGTGAAACTGTTGAGAAAGCTGAGGTTGATGAAAAAAAATTTAATTTTTTATATATAAATGGTGAAAATTGTCATTTTATGGACAATACTACTTTCGAACAAGTAGAAATTCCAAAATCTATTGCTGGAGAGCAGTACAAGCTACTAAAAGAAAATTTAGAAGTTACAATTTCGTTCATGGAGGAAAAACCAATTTCCATAGAACTACCAAATAATATTGAGTGTACTATTAAAGAAACCGATGTTGCAATAAAAAATCAAACTGCCTCCTCTTCTTATAAACCCGCGTTGCTTGATTGTGGAATCAAAATTAATGTTCCGCCATTTATTGAGAACGAAGAAAAAATTATAATTGATACTAGAACATTAGAGTATGTAAAAAGAGTCAATTGATGAGAATAAATTCTCCTCAAATTAATCTGATAACAAAAGCGTGTATGAAAGCTTCTCGATCTCTAATAAGAGATTTTGGTGAGATTGAAAATCTACAAGTTTCTGCTAAAGGCCCTGGAGATTTTGTTACATCTGCTGACAAAAGAACAGAAAAAATATTGATCAATGAGTTACAAAAAGCGCACCCTGAATATGGAATTATAACTGAGGAAACAGGAATTATAAATAAATCAAATACTAAAAAAAGATGGATTATAGATCCAATAGATGGAACCTTTAACTTTATGAATGGTTTGCCGCAATTCGCTATATCTATTGCTTATGAAGAGGAACATGAAATTAAATGTGGTGTAATTTTTAATCCTATTATGAATGAAATGTTTTGTGCAGAAAAAGGTAGCGGTGCATATCTGAATAATACAAGAATTAGAGTCTCAAATAAAAAAAAATAAAAGACTACCTAATTGTCACTGGTGGACCAAAAGGAGCAAGCCGAATTAAAGAAAAGATCTTTTCAGAATATATTAATGTATCAAACAATGTTGCCAATGTAAGAAAATTTGGAAGTGCAGCATTAGATATGGCTTATGTTGCTTGTGGAAGATTTGATGGATATTGGCAAAGAGAACTTAATTATTGGGATGTTGCTGCTGGGATAATAATTGTCAAAGAGGCTGGAGGATTTGTTGAATTTTTTGAAGAAGATAAAGATTTTCCTTTAAAAAAGAATATTTTAGCTACTAATTCCAATATTGTTTATGATTTAAAAGATCTAATAAAATAAAAAGTATTGAGTAAGAACAATTAATAATATAAAACACCTTTCATGAAAAAAAATATACATCCTAACTATCATAAAATTAAAGTTGTAATGACAGATGGTAGCGAATTTGAGACTAAATCAACTTGGGGAAAAGAAAATGATGTATTAAAATTGGATATTGATCCAAAATCACACTTCGCTTGGACTGGTGGCGCTCAAAAAATTTTAGATAAAGGAAGAGTTAGCAAATATAATAAGAAATTTAGTAATCTAAGAACAAAAAAATAACTCATGACAGATTCACCATTCATGCCAAAAGCGACAGCTGTTTGGCTAGTTGAAAACACAACATTGACCTTTAAACAAATTGCTGAGTTTTGTAATTTACACGAGCTAGAAATTAAAGGTATAGCTGATGGAGACGTTGCTAAAGGTATCAAAGCTTATAATCCTATTTTAGCAGGCCAGTTATCAAGGGAAGAAATAGAAAAATGTTCAAAAAATCCTGAGCAGAAATTACGCTTAATTAAAAAAATTGATGAAGTCGAGATCAAAGAGAGAAAAAAACCTAAATACACCCCTCTTTCAAAAAGACAGGATAGACCTGACGCAATACTTTGGTTGTGTAAAAATGCATCAGAACTTACTGATGGGCAAATTTCAAAATTAGTGGGAAGTACTAAAGGTACTGTTTCACTAATCAGAAAAAGAAGTTATTGGAATTTTTCTAACTTAAAACCTAGAGACCCAGTCATTTTAGCTTTATGCTCTCAGGAAAATTTTCAAAAGGCTTTGGAAAAAGCAAAAAGAAGAGTTGAGAGAGAGAAAAAAGCCAAGATAAGAGAGGAAAAAAAAGATCAAGCAGCTTCTATCTAGACAAAAAGATTTTCTGATGATAACTACCATGAAAATTAACTGGAGGTTTTTATTAAAATAGAGGTAAAAGACAACAATATAGAGCAGGCAATTAGAGTTCTGAAAAGAAAGCTTCAAAAAGAAGGTTTTTTTAAAGTAATGAAAATGAAAAGTACCTATGAAAAGCCATCAGAGAGAAAAAAAAGACTTCAGACAGAAAATCTTAAAAGAGTTAAAAAGCTTCAGAGATTAAGAAACAGATATTAAGAAAATAAAATGAGGGGATCAATAATGCCATCGGGTAAAGTAAAATGGTTTAACGCCAAAAAAGGTTATGGATTTATAACTGATGATGAAACACAGAAAGATATTTTTCTACATATAAGCACTTTGGAAAAATCTAATTTGAGAGTTTTAAAAGAAGAGCAAAAAATAGTTTACGATATTAAAGAAGACAAAGATAAGATTCAGGCTATAAATATTAAAAAAAAATAACTTACCGCGGGGTGGAGCAGTCTGGTAGCTCGTCAGGCTCATAACCTGAAGGTCGTAGGTTCAAATCCTACCCCCGCAACCAAAATTTGATATCCTTCCAAAATTATCATGCCAATTTTTATTTTGAAGCTTATAAGGAAAATTAGAAATAAAAAAATTAATTATTAATTATAATTCGGTTTTACTTAAGATACTTTATTAATTATCTGTAAAAAAAACTGGAAAAAAAATAAATTATATCAAATAAAATTTATCTAGCTTTTTTAATATATTATGTTAATTAAACTGACAGAAAGGCACATTTGTCAGGCTCATAACGTAGAGAAAGTAAGTTCAAATCCTGCTCTTTAAAACAAAATGACCAATACAATAAGAAATATAACAATCATAGCTCATGTTGATCATGGAAAAACAACTCTGATCGATAGTTTAATGAAGCAAAGTGGAACTTTCAGAGAAAATGAAAATGTTGAAGAAAGAGTAATGGACTCTGGTGAGCTTGAAAAAGAGAGAGGGATAACAATTTTAGCTAAGCCTACTTCGATAAATTGGAAAGAATCCAGAATTAATATCATTGATACTCCTGGTCACAGAGACTTTGCTGCAGAAGTTGAAAGAGTTTTGCATATGGCTGATGGTGCTTTATTGTTAATAGACTCTGCCGAAGGAGTAATGCCTCAAACAAAAT
>Ga0255759_10003679_pt1 | contig 13370 bp, 10 predicted proteins | sample 101ome_20_FD_179959 | JGI IMG/M metagenome (GOLD analysis project Ga0255759, IMG submission 179959) | Coastal salt marsh microbial communities from the Groves Creek Marsh, Skidaway Island, Georgia - 101404AT metaG (version 2) | ecosystem: Environmental > Aquatic > Marine > Intertidal zone >...
TGGAAAATCAGCGTTCACTGCTTTTTTCAAATAACCATCTGGTGATCCACATTTACCATCTCCACCATCTTCTGGTCTGCAACCAGCTGTGTATGGAGGAAAGTCAATAAATGTAAAACCAGCACCGTCAGTAAAGTTTGGTGTCCAGTTAAAGATGATAGTTCCTCTTCCTTCTTTTTCAGCAGCTGCTAATTCTGCCCAAAGTGCATCAGCACTTCCAGCAAATTTAACAGTCCATAAATCTCCTAATCCTAGAGCGTCAACTCTTTGTGGGATTAAGTCACCGTGCCAAGTTTGTGGTCCTTCTAACATTCTTCCTTTTCCACCAGAGTCAGGTGTTACGAAGTTTTTAGCACAGTCAGGATTTTTCAAAGCAGTCCAATCTGGTAGACCTGGACATAATCCTTTTTCAGCAACCCAGTTAGGATAACCCATATCCTCTAGAGTTCTTGCTTCATGGTCACCCCAATCAAGTAGGCCACCTTTGTCTAATGCTGTAGTAAATGATTTACCAAAAGCAGATTCCCACACTTCGTGAGAAATAGTTACGTCACCAATTCTGATTGACTCGTAAACTGCTTGAGAATCAGCATTCACATATTTAACGTTGTTACCCATAGACTCAAAAATACCACCAATCACGTAAGCCATAACAATTTGGCTTGACCAGTTATGAGTTGGGATAACAATAGGCTTTTTACTATCTGCTGAGTTTGCAATTCCAGTGAAAGATACTACTGAAATTATAACTGCAGATATTAAAGATATTATTTTTCTCATTATTCCCCTTTCCTTAATATTAAGATGGTTAATTAAAGTATTAATTGGGCAAAACATTAATAATTTTTTATATATATAAAAATTATAAATAGTTTTATATTCTTATTAATTTATAAGCGATTAATGAAAACAAGTTTTGATATTAAAGAACCGGGTTTAAATATTTTACCACTTGGAGTTGAGCGTCATGTAGTAAATGGAGGAGGTTTAACAGGTTTACAAATTTTTCCAGATGATGAAATAGAAATAATTAATGATGAAGGAAATCAAGTTTGTGAAATTATTGTATTTGATAAAGATGGTAAATCAGAACCTGGGATTTTAAATTTAAAAGAAAATTTAAAGAATTCAAAAATAAAAAAAATTTTAAGTAGTAAAGATGAAAGCTGTTTAACTGCCAATTATCAATTAAAAAAAAGAAATTTAGATATCGGAAAATCTAAATCCTCATTAGTTTTCAGTAAAGATGCTATTTCAGGTGATAAAATAAATTTAAAATCAAAAGATAAATGTTATGTAATTTTTTCTGCTCCGGGAGAAGACATGTTAATCCACGAACAAAACCCTGTAACAGATTTAACAATATTCATTAAAAGAGCAAAAATAAAGAATGATAAAGAATTATCTGTCATTCCTGATCCGGTCTATGATCCAAAACATGAACAAAATATTGATAGAGCTACAGCAATTTCCTATGAAGTAAAAGAAGGAGACTACATTCAAGTTATTACACCAACTGGTAGACAGTGTTCAGACTTTGTAGCATTCGACACACAAAAGCTAGACAAGAAAATAGAAAAAGGTTTGGATTGGCAAACAACGAGGACTTTTATGGGACATACATTTCCAGGCCCAGGTTTGTTTTCAAAATTTTATGATACTGATCACCAGCCATTGGTTGAAGTTATAAGAGACACTGTTGGCAGACATGATACTTTTAATTTAGCTTGCACTTCAAAATATTATGAAGATGCAGGTTATTTTGGACATGCAAATTGCTCTGATAATTTAAGTAACGCTATGGAAAAATTTGGAGTTCGAAGAAAAAAAGGTTGGCATGCAATAAATTTATTTTTTAATACATCTGCGGGAGGTCTAAACTCTGTATTATCTGATGAATCCTTTGCTAGACCTGGTGACTATGTTTTGTTTAGAGCATTAAAGGATATAACTGTTGGAACTTCTGCTTGTCCAAGTGATATAGATGCATGTAATTCGTGGAATCCAACTGATATTTTTGTTAGAACTTACGATGGAAAAAAAGAATTTAAAAAATCTTTTGCTTTTAGAATGAAAACAGATTCAGAAAAAAAACTTACCAAACACTCAGGTTTTTATGAAAGAACATCTAAACTAACAAGAAATTTTGTTGATGCTAGAGGTTTTTGGCTACCTAATGATTATACAAAAAGTGGTTTAGTTAATGAGTACAACGCTTGTAGAGAAAAAGCAGTTTTAATTGATCTTTCTGCTTTGAGAAAATTCGAAATTCTTGGACCTGACGCTGAAGAGTTGATGAATTATACCTTAACAAGAAATATTAAAAAACTTTCTATAGGACAAGTGGTGTATTCAGCAATGTGTTATGAAAATGGAATGATGTTCGACGATGGAACATTGCTAAAAATGAGTGATACGGGTTACAGATGGATTTGTGGTGATGAATACGGTGGTGATTGGTTAAAAGAAATTGCTAAGAAAAAAAATTATAAAGTAATAATTAAAAATTCAACAGACCAAATCAGCAATGTTTCTATTCAAGGACCTAATAGTAGAAAAATATTAAATAAAATAATTTTTACACCTCCAACGCAACCAACTATAGATGAACTTCAATGGTTTAGGTTTACCATATGTAGAATGGATGATTTAAATGGAATTCCTCTAGTGATTTCAAGAACGGGTTATACAGGGGAATTGGGATACGAAGTTTGGTGTCATCCAAAGGATGCTCCTGTAGTTTGGGATAAACTAATGGAAGCAGGAAAAAATGATGGACTTGTCCCAGCAGGTTTTGCAGCCTTAGATAAACTTAGAATAGAAGCAGGCTTAATTTTATTTGGAAATGAATTTGATGGTCAACAAGATCCTTTTGAAGCTGGAATAGGTTTTGCTGTTCCCTTAAAGACAAAAGAAGATGATTTTATTGGAAAAAAAGTTTTAGTTGAAAGAAAAGCAAATCCACAAAAAAAATTAGTAGGTCTTGAGTTAATTGCAAAGGAACCAGCCGCTCATGGTGATTGTGTTCATGTTGGTAGAGCTCAGGTTGGTATAGTCACCAGTGCTTGCTTTTCAACAATTTTAAATAAAAATATAGCACTATGCAGGATCGATCCACAATATGCTGAGATTGGAACTGATGTTGAGGTTGGAAAAATTGATGGTCATCAAAAAAGAATTTCTGCAAAAGTTGTTAGGTTTCCTTTCTATGACCCAGACAAAACTAAAGTAAGATCTTAAATTAATGGTTAAAATAAAAAAAGATCTATTAGAATTTTGGGAAGATCAAATGAGGCTGTCTCATGCCTCTAGTAATTATTTTTTTAGAAAATCACCTTCACATTATCATATGATGTTAATCGTTATGCATGCTTATAAGTATGATGAAAGCTTGTCAGTGGAAGAGCTAAAAACAAAATTATTTAAGACTTCTAGACCAAAATCTGCGTTAATGATTAAGGAAGCGTGCGATAAGAAATTCTTCACTTTAGAAAAGAAAGGTAAAGATCATAGAAAAAAATACGTCTTACCTACTCCTGAATTTGTTAATGAATTTAATGACTATCTAAAAACATTGAACAACTTAAGCTTCTAATTTAATGACAAGCTTCAGTTGAAAGGTAAAGCTTATAAAAATTATATATAAAAAATAATATATTCTTTCTTATCACAAATATTAATGTCGCTACTATGTCATTACCTACAAAAGCAAAAGTAGTAATTATTGGTGGAGGAATTCACGGTCTTAGTACTGCTTGGAAGTTATCCGAGACTTACAAAAACCCTAACGATATTGTTGTTTTAGAAAAAAAAGATACTGCAGCTGGTGCTAGTGGTATTGCATGTGGCGTTGTAAGAAATAATTATTTTCAACCAGCCATGAGAGAATTAATGGCTCACTCAGTAGAAGTTTGGGAGAGCGATCCAAAAGCGTTTAAATATAATCCTGTTGGGTATATGCAAATTTCACCGGAAGTTATGCATGAGGATGTAGCAAGTATTTACAATCAACAAAAAGCAATAGGTTATGAATCAGTTTTTATTGAAGGTGAAAAAGATTGCATGAAATATATGAAAGGTATGTTTGATGATTGGCAAGCAAAAGGGATTACGTCTGTTCTGCATGAAAAAAAAGGTGGTTATGCTTTTAATAAAGATTCAATTAAAGCATTAGAAAATAAAGCTAATGCAGGCGGTGTTAATGTACACAAAGGAGTTAAAGTAACAGGTTTTAAAAGAGGAAGTAATAGCAATGCTATTACAGGTGTAGTTACTGATAAGGGAACAATTGACTGCGATCAAGTTGTGATTGGTGCAGGTCCATGGGTTAGAGATTTTTGGAACATGTTAGAGCTTCCAAAAACAACTGACATAAAAGGTAAAGATGGAAAAATGCACGAAGTAGAAATGTGGAAGTATTGGTTTTTACAAGAAGGTGTTTTAGGAGTTGATGCTGATTATCTAAAAACAAATGACGGAAAACAACCGCCAGTAATTCACGTAGATACAGATGCTCCTTTATATTCTGATATTGATGGAAAATTAATTACAGATAAACTTTGGGGAATTTATTATAAACCTGATATTGAAGGTTTGGGTGTTCAAGGTGGAACATCACCTTATATTGTTCAAAAGCATTTTGACGAGGTGAATGTTGATCCTTATGGAATAGAGTCTCCAGATTATCAAACAACAGATAAGTTTGCAGAAATGTGGAGTTCTGCTCTTGCACATTGCCAAAAAAGATTTGTTGGTAAATCTAATTTATATAGGAAGGGACCTTCGGGAGGACTTGGATGTTTAACGCCAGACTCTTTCCCAATATTTGATAGGTTCTTTGAGAACGTTTATATGATTGCAGATGCTAATCACGGTTATAAAATGATCGGAGTTGGACATTTAGTTGCTCAAGAAATTTTAGGTCAAGAAAGTAAATTGTTAAAACCGTTCCGATTCAATCGTTACGCGAAAGGTGAACTGCACCCTACTTCGAACAGTCCGTTTCCTTGGAGCTAGTATATCTAAGTAGACAGACGAATTTTTTTCAGTTAACTTTTTGATCGTAAAATTCTAAAGGGGAAAAAATGACAGATCTAGAAAAACATGTTAATCGACCAGGTAGAGATAAATTAGTAAAAAAAGTTAGAGAAAAAATTGACGAATTAGGCATCACTTATATTTATTACCAGTTCATATCAGTAACAGGAAGAGTTGTAGGTAAAGGAATACCAGCAGATCATTGGGAAAGGACTGCAGAGAAAGGTTTTCAACTAGTATATGGAGCAACAGCAAATTTATTTTTGGATCGTCACAATAACTATATAGGATATGGACCAGAAGCAATGGAGCTTGTGGGAATTCCTGACCCTGAAACTTTTTGTCAATTACCATGGGATAAAAGAGTTGGAAGAGTTTTTGTAACCTGTTTTAGAAATAGAGAAGAAAGAAATAATCCTGGTGGTCATTTAACATCTGACTGTAGAGGAAATTTACGAATTTTCATGGATGAATTTCAAAAGAAACATGGTCTAGAATTAAGGGTTGGTACAGAACCAGAAATGATGTGGTTGACTAGAAACCCAGATGGTACACCAACAGGAAAAGGATTTTCTAAACCATTCTGTTATCACATTGATCAATTTGAATCTTTAAGACCAGTTTTTATGAAGGTTATTGAATACGCTAAAGCTATGGGCTTAGATATGATACAGGGTGACCATGAAGATGCACCAGGACAATTAGAATTAAACTGGACATATGACAACGTATTGCGAAATGCAGATAGACTATCAACTTACAGACAAATATGTGCACAAGTTGCTAGAGAGCACAATTTGATAGCATGTTTTATGACAAAACCATTTATGGGGGTTTCTGCAAGTGGTTGTCACACAAATATGTCATTATGGAAAGGTGGAAAGATTTCTGTAAATAAACTTGGTCATAAAAAATTACCAGCTGTAGATGAGGTATTTAGCTATGTATCAGGTGGAGAAAATACTTTTATGCCTGATACAAAAGATATGCAACTTCCAGGTAAAATTGGTTTGCAATCAATTGCGGGGATAATGGAGCACTTGCCTGCTCTTACAGCTTTAGGTTCTTCGACAGTAAACTCTTATAGAAGATTGTGGGATCAAGGTTTCTGGGCACCTGTATATGCTGATTGGGGTTATCAAAATAGAACTTGTGGATTAAGAGTATCAGCTCCAGGAAGATTTGAATACAGATCGGTAGACTCAATGCATAACCCATATCTTTTAGGTGCAGCTTTATTAAAAGCATGTGACCACGGAATTTCTAAAAAAATGCAGCCTGCTGCTCCTGAGTCTAGAAATATATATGAAGCTCAAAAAGCTGGAAAAGATGTTAAAAAACTTCCGTTAAGTTTGGGGGAAGCTTTAAACAGATTAGCAGAAGATGAAGTAATTAAATCGGCTATGCCTGATGAAATGTACAAAGTTTTCCATTGGTATAAAAATGACGAGTGGGAAAGATTTTTAGGTGCAACAACACAATGGGATCTAGATACTTACCTAGATTGCTTGCCATAGTATAATTTTTATAGGAGAAAAATATGTGCGGAATTGCAGGACTAATTCATAGAGGAAAATCCTCAAATGTAGGTAGTGAGTTGCAACAAATGCTTCAAGCTTTGAAACACAGAGGTCCAGACTCAACAGGTTATGCTCTTTATGCAGAAAATGATGGAAAAAATTTCATAATGAGATTTAAAGTTGGTGAAAACGTTGGTGAAGGAAGTACTTCTGTAAATGAAGATGAAAGTGTTTACGATGAAAGAAGAAAACTTGTAGATAAAATGTTAAATGATCTTGGAGCGACAGTTGTTAAACAGGATAAATTAACTCCATATTCATTTAGATACGAAATACAATTTGATAAAGATTTAATGGAATTTTCAAAAAAAATTGAAAGCATCGAGAATGTTGAGATTCTTTCTATTGGTAAATCGCTCGAGTTAATAAAAGATTTAGGTGATGCAAAAGTTGTATCGGATAGATACGGATTAGGTAATGTAAAAGGAACTCATGCAATTGGTCACGCAAGAATGGCTACCGAGTCTGGGGTTGATATTAAATCAGCTCACCCTTTTTGGGGATACCCATTTAGTGATGTTTCTGTTGTACACAATGGTCAGTTAACAAATTATTGGAACAATAGAAGAGTTTTAGAAAACAAAGGTATGAGATTTATGTCAGAGTGTGACTCTGAGTTAATTGCAGTTTATCTGGCTGAAAAAATGAGAAATGGTGCAACATTAGAAGAAGGGATGAAAGACTCTTTGTCTGGTTTAGATGGTGTGTTTACTTACTTTGTTGCAACAAAAGACTCCTTAGGTATGGCAAAAGATACAATGGCTGCAAAACCTTTGGTGTTGTATGAGTCAGATGATTTAGTCGCTATGGGATCAGAAGAGATTGCGATCAGATCAATTCTTCCTCAGGAAATTGATACTTATGATCCTTTTGATGGAGAGGTTAAAGTATGGCAAATTTAAAGACAGCAGAGAAAAAAACTAAAGCCCAATCAATGGGTCTTCATACAGAAGTCCTTACAGGTAAAACTCAGCAAAAATTCTTTAATCCAGATGAAGCAGAAAATTTCTTTTACTGGGGAACTTACGATGTAGATTTTAATAAAAGAACTGATCTGGATGTAAAAGATTTAGATTGCAAAGAAGCAAATAAAAAAATTGATGAGTTAATGAGCCAAGGCTATGGAACAATAGTAATTAAAAACCCACAAGGAAAACACAGTTTGGGAGTTGGAATTTTAAATAAATTAAATTTAATTTTTGAAGGTAGTCTTGGATATTTTGGAGTGGGTTCAATCGATGGACCAATAGTGAGAGTAAATGGAAGAGTTGGCTGGTCTTGTGCAGAAAACATGATGGCTGGAAAAGTGGTTATAGAAAAAAACGCAGGATCTTGTTTTGGTGCAGCTATTAGAGGTGGTGATTTAATTTGCAAAGGTAGTGTGGGTGCAAGAACTGGGATAGATCAAAAAGGTGGGACCATAATTGTTGGTGGAGACGCAGGGGCTTTTACTGGATTTATGATGCAAAGAGGAAGAATAATTATTCTCGGTAATGTTGGAATAAACCTAGGAGACTCAATGTACGACGGAACTATTTATGTTGGGGGAAAAATCGGATCTTTTGGAAGTGATGCGGTGGAGTCGCCTATGACAAAAGATGATATAGATTGGTTAAAGAGAAAACTTAAAGTAGCAGAGATTGGTGAAAATTTTGATGTATCTAAAATGACTAAAATTGTAGCCGGTAAGAAACTTTGGAACTACGATGCATTAGAGCCAACTGAGAAAAAAGGAGCAATATAATGGCAAAAAAGAAAAATGGAAAATCAAATGGTCATGCTAATGGAAACGGCAAAACTGAGTTTTCAAAAAGAAATAAAAGTCTATTAGGATATAATGCAATTTTTACTCCAGAAGTAATAGACGATATTCATATCAAGGCACAATTAGGAAGATACAGAATGCGTGGTATGGCATTGATGAAAAAAATTCCTACATTTGATGATCTAGTTTTTTTACCAGGAACTTTAACAAGGTTTGTAATTGAAGGTTATAGAGAAAAATGTGAAACTAAAACTATAATTGGACCAAGATGTGAAAATCCAATTGAGTTAGATATTCCAGTGTATATTACAGGTATGAGCTTTGGTGCTCTTTCATATGAAGCAAAGACTGCTCTAGCTAGAGGTGCGACTATGGCTGGTAGCGCGACTTGTTCAGGTGAAGGTGGAATGATACCTGATGAAAGAAGATATTCAGAAAAATGGTATTATCAATGTATTCAATCGAGATATGGTTTTAATCCTCACCATGCGCAACTTGCTGATGGAATTGAAGTATTCATTGGTCAAGGACAAAAAGTTGGAATGGGTGGTCACTTAATGGGTCAGAAAGTAACTGACCAAGTTGCTGAGATGAGATCTCTTCCGGCTGGTATTGACCAAAGATCACCTGCAAGACACCCTGACTGGTTGGGGCCAGATGATTTAGCTCTGAAAGTTCAAGAGCTTAGAGAACTAACTAAGAATAAAGTACCAATTCAATTAAAACTTGGTGCTGCAAAAGTTTATGACGATGTGCGTATGGCAGCAAAATGCGATCCGGACTCAATTTATTTAGATGGTATGGAAGGATCCACTGGAGCTGGTCCACACATTGCTGCAGCAAATACTGGAATACCAGGTATTGCAGCTATTAGAGAAGCAAGAAGAGCACTTGACGATGTGGGTAAAACTGGGAAAGTAACTTTAATATATGCAGGTGGAGTAAGAGATGGTGCTGACATGGCGAAAGCACTTGCTCTTGGAGCGGATGCTATTGCTATTGGTACTGGTGCAATGATCGCTCTAAACTGTAATAAAGAAATTCCTGAATCAAATTTTGAAAAAGAAATGGGAGTTCCTGCTGGCCATTGCTATCATTGTCATACAGGTCGTTGTCCAGTTGGTGTAGCAACTCAAGATCCAAAATTAAGAAAAAGATTAAATCCAGATGAAGCAGCGTTGAGAGTTTATAATTATCTTCACACTATGACGTTAGAAGCTCAGTTGTTAGCAAGAGCATGTGGAAAAACTAATATCCACTCATTAGAGCCAGAAGATATGGCTGCGCTTACTATGGAAGCTTCTGCTTTAGCAAAAGTTCCTTTGTCAGGAACAAATCATACAGTAGGAGTGGACGACTTTCATAAAATATAGGAATTACTTATGCCAAAAAAAAAGAAAAAAACAAAAAAAGTATCATCTAAAGAAGTAAAAGGTCAGCTAGGTAAGAAGAAAGAAACAGCTAGAGAAAAGATGATTGGGCAAACAATTGGCTATAGATATGATGTAAATCTTTTGCCAGACTACGGCAGATTAACTCCATTCTTAAAAAAATACATTGAAGCAATGGGTTGGGACGATCTAAATTGGTTGGAAGATGTTCATATGGGATACGAAGAAGATAGACCAGCTGTTTTTGACAGAAATGCAAATGGATGGGTAACTATTCCAAAAAAAATTAAATTACCAAACAACCAACAAGATAGAGATATGATTGCAAGAGAACTATTGGTAAAATTCCAAATGTCTCCAAATCATCCCTTGGTTGATCTAAAAAAAGCTTACAAAAAATTTTAAGAATCTGTAAAAATTTTATCTACCAGAGGTTGATAATTTTTCAAATTTTTGTGTTATTAGTGGTTTTTTCGTCGTTGTACAAACTTTCTCAAGAAATAAGATATTTGTAATTTGTTTAAACAAAGGGAGGTTTGACATGACTGACGAACTAGGTGCACTGTCGACCATATTTACAGAGTTTTACTACTGGATAACAGTGGTACTCATGTTTTTAATTCACGTGGGTTTCTGTATGTATGAAGTTGGAGCTTCTCGATACAAACATCATCAGCATACACTAATGAAAAACACAATGCTTATACCATTGGTAACGGTAACGTGGTTTTTATTTGGATGGTGGATATATTGGGCTTTTCCAACAGGACCGGGAATTGCACCCTCAATAATGAATGAAAGTGCAGCTTTAATTACAGACGATTCTGCTTTTAGTGCTAGCTGGTATGTGCCAACTAGTGATTTGATGGCAGTCAATTTAGGAGATCACATTAGTGGTGTATTCTGGGCAGCGTTTTTATTATTCTCATGGACAGCTGCTTCAATTGTTTCTGGAGCTGTAATCGAAAGAATAACTACATTTGCTTTCGGTATCTTAGCAATTGCTATTGGATCAGTTTTTTGGACAATAGATGCTGCATGGGGATGGCACTTCGATGGTTGGATGCTTAAAATACTTGGATATCACGACGCTTACGCGTCTGGAGTAATTCACGCAGTAGCGGGAGGTTTTGCTCTAGGTATTCTTGTTGTTTTAGGACCAAGATTAGGAAAATTTACATCTAGTGGAGAACCACGAAACATAGGACCAAGAAACCCATGGTTAGTTACAATTGGATTGTTTCTAATTTATACTGGTTTCTGGGGCTTCTATGCTGCATGTAATATTCCTATATTCGATTTAGGGCCAGAATATGGAATGGAAGGTGTAACATATTTCACTGCCACAAACATTTATGTAACCCCTACCACATTAAGCGGTATAACCTTTAACTTCTTAATGTCGTTGTCGGGAGGTTTATTAGCCGGATATGTGATTTCTAAAGGAGATCCTTTCTGGACATACTCTTCAGGACTAGCGGGTATTATATGTGCGTCTGCAGGAAATGATTTATATCATCCTATACAATCAATGATAATCGGTATGATCGGAGTTGTGATTGCTTACAAAATGCATTACTGGGTTGAGCGTAAGTTCAAAATAGATGATGCTGTTGGAGCAGTTGCTGTTCATGGTTATGCTGGTTTTGTAGGTCTAGTAATTTGTGGTTTTGTTCTAAATGGTTATCCTTCATCTGGTTACAGTGTTGGAGCTATGTGGGATGGTACTACTTATGCATCAATAAATCCTTTAGGAATGTTCTTAGGAGCAATAATAATGTTTTTTGTTTTAGGAATGTTGCCAGGATATATTATAGCAAAAGTTCTACATGGAATGGGTAAACTAAGAATTCCAAGAGAAGTAGAAATTGCTGGTCTAGACTATGAAATAATGGAAGCTGCAAAAGATGATGAAAAATCAGTAGCTTCTGCAACCAGGTAAGGAGGAAAACAATGGCTACAGTAACAAACTGGATTGATCATTTGAGTGCCTCTGAAGTCCAAGGTGCAATTTATCCAGGTGTTGGATCTGAAGGAATTTTAGTAATTCTCGGGTTCATTATTTGGATTGGTTGGCATGTTATCGCTGCAAGACAAGAGAGTGAAAAAATGGAAAAGCTTGCTAGAAAGAGACATGGACCAAATGATTGGAAAAGCAATGTTACCGATGGGTAACTAAATAATTTAAGGGCGCACATTTTTGTGCGCCCTTTTATTAAAAATGGAAGATCAAAATCAACAAAAAAATTTAAACAAAACACCAACAAAAATGGCAAGACTTGCTTGGCCAAAAGCTAAGTATGGAGCTGTAATAGCGGTAATAATAATAATAGTTGTAAATTTAATTTATTATAAAGACTTCTTTTTATCTTTTTTTAAATGAAATTGTGCTAAGATCTTTTATATGTCAAAAAACTTAGCTCAAATCGCAAAAACCAAAAAAATAAAATATTTTTTGATAAGCTTTGTGGATCTTTTCGGCGTTCTGCGTTCAAAACTAGTTCCAGCTAGAGCGATTGGAGAAATGCAAAAAAATGGTGCTGGCTTCGCAGGTTTTGCTACTTGGTTAGATATGACACCCGCAGATGCTGATATGTTTGCGATACCAGACCCTGACAGTTTAATTCAATTACCCTGGAATAAAGAAGTTGGTTGGCTAGCATCTGATTTGTGGATGAATGGCAAACCAGTAGAGGCATCACCTAGAGTAATGTTGAAAAATCAAATCAAAGAACTCTCAAAAAAAAATTTAGAAATGAAATCTGGAGTAGAATGTGAGTATTTTTTAATTTCTCCAGATGGGAAAGAAATAGCGGATAAAAGAGATATACAATCAAAACCTTGTTATGACCAATCAGCCTTGATGAGAAGATATGAGTTAATAAAAGAAATTTGCGACAGTATGATTGAGCTTGGTTGGGGGCCTTACCAAAATGACCATGAAGATGCGAATGGCCAATTTGAAATGAATTGGGATTATGAAAATTGTTTAGTTACTGCAGATAGACATGTGTTTTTTAAATTTATGGTAAAAGCTCTTGCTGAGAAACATGAATTAAGAGCAACTTTCATGCCAAAACCATTTGAAAATTTAACTGGAAATGGATGTCATGCTCACATTTCTTTATGGAATGGAAAAACAAATAAGTTTTTAGATAATGGCGATAGATATGGTTTAAGTAAAACCGCTTACAATTTTTTAGCTGGCATCATGAAAAATGCTGAGTCGCTCTCTGCTTTTTTTAATCCAAGTATAAATAGTTATAGAAGAATAAATGCTCCACCAACTAAATCGGGTGCATCTTGGTCACCTTCCAGCATCTCTTATTCGGGTAATAACAGAACTCATATGATTAGAATACCTGACCCGGGTCGATTTGAATTAAGACTTATGGATGGATCAGCAAACCCATACCTCTTGCAGGCAGGTGTTATCGCTGCAGGTTTATATGGGTTAAATAATAAATTAGATCCAGGAGAACCATTAAACTGTAATATGTATACAGATTATAAAAATTATCCTGACTTAGCTAAACTGCCTGATGAACTTGAAGATTCCATAGAAATGTTAGATCAAAATAAAATTTTAAGAGAGTC
>Ga0255759_10003680_pt1 | contig 13368 bp, 17 predicted proteins | sample 101ome_20_FD_179959 | JGI IMG/M metagenome (GOLD analysis project Ga0255759, IMG submission 179959) | Coastal salt marsh microbial communities from the Groves Creek Marsh, Skidaway Island, Georgia - 101404AT metaG (version 2) | ecosystem: Environmental > Aquatic > Marine > Intertidal zone >...
ATCTACAATCGGAGCGAGTGAAATCGCTTTAAAGGTGGGGAACCAAGAATTCCCTGAAATTATGAACAAAACACCCGGTGTGTACGCTACTAAACAAGGTGGTGGTTATGGTGATTCAAGAATCTCGTTAAGAGGTTTTGACCAAAGAAACACATCTTTCCTTATCAATGGGCAACCAGTAAACGATATGGAAAATGGTTGGGTGTACTGGTCGAATTGGGCTGGATTAACTGATGTTGCATCAGGTATTCAAATCCAAAGAGGACTAGGAGCATCGAGATTGGCAGTACCTTCAGTTGGTGGTACAGTATCAATCTTTACAAAAGCTGCTGATAAAGAAGAAGGCGGTTCAGTAACTCAAGTTGCAGGTAACGATGGATATCTTAAATCTACTGTTGCTTACAACACAGGTAAAAGTGAAAATGGATGGGCAACATCTATCTTGTTATCAAAATGGCAAGGTGATGGATACATCTACAACACTTCAGGTGCTGGAACAACTTACTTCTTTGCATTGGGATACGAACCAGTTGGTTCATCTCACGCGGTTAACTTATCTATTTTAGGTGCAGGACAATGGCACCACCAAAGAGATGTTTGGGTATCTATTAGAGATTACCAAAACTTTGGTAAAGAAGGTATTGACCAGAGATGGAATTCAAATGGTGGTGTATTAAATGGAGAAGAATTCTCTATGAGAAGAAACTTCTACAACAAACCATTAGCAACTCTTAACTGGGATTGGGATATCTCTGATAACGTAAAGTTAGCAACATCCCTTTATGGTTCAGCAGGTAGAGGTGGAGGAACAGGTCCAAGAGGTAGAAACTACTACAACTCGGAAACTGATATTCTTCCTTTCAGAAAAGATTTAACAGAACACTATTTAGAAAATGGTAGAGGTTCAAGAACTGCAGAAGGTTTCATTGACTTTGATGCAGTTGTTGCTTACAACCAAAACAACACCGACCCTTATACTGGTGATATTGGTAACTTCGCTGGTTCTTTAATAGGTTCGAATGGATTTAAAGATGATGGAGTAAACAGAGCTGCACTTGTAAGAAGAGCATCTATGAACTCTCATGACTGGGTTGGAGCAATCTCTAACTTGGAAATAAATTCAGGTAAAATGAAGTATTCTATTGGTTTCGATTTAAGAAACTATAAAGGATACCATTATAGAGCTTTAAATCACTTAATGGGATTAGATGGTTACTACTCAACTGGTAACAAAAACTCAGCAGGTCAGATTATCGAAACTTTAGTTGAAGCTAACCCATTCCAAGATACTGGTATTAGAGGTCCAAAGATTGACTACTATAATATCGGATATGTAGGATGGCAAGGTGTTAATGGTTTGGTAGAATATAACGATGATGAACAACTAACTGCAGTATTACAAGCAGGTTTATCTAACCAATCGTTCCAAAGAGAAGATTTCTTTGACCAACCAGGTAACCCACTTTCAGAGAAAAAGAATGTAGGTGGTGGTTATATTAAAGGTGGTGCAAACTACAACTTTAATGCTAACTCAAACGTATTCTTTAATGCAGGTTTCATTTCAAGACAACCTAACTTTGATGGAGTATTCCCTAACTACGCTAATAACGTAAACCCTGATTTACAAAACGAAGAAATTCGTTCAGTAGAATTAGGATATGGATATACTTCAAGAAAATTAAACTTGAATGTAAACCTTTACTCTACAACTTGGGGTAACAGATTTGTAACAAGAAGTTTATCTAACCAACAAGGTGTAGATGGATTTGCACAATTCAGAGATATCGATGTAGTACACAATGGTATCGAAGTTGAAGGTAAATACTTCTTAACAAACAACTTCAGATTAAAAGGTATGTTATCAATTGGTGATTGGAGATATACTAAAGATTTCGAAGCAGAATTATTTGATGATAACCAACAATCAATCGGTACAGGTACACTTTACCTTAAAGATTCAAAAGTTGGTGATGCAGCACAATTCGTAGCATATGGTGAAGCTGAATATAGATTAGGTAAATTGAATTTAGATTTAGGATATAGATTCGTAGATGGATTATATGCTGATTATTCAATTACTGATTCAGCGTTTACTTCACCTGATAACGATGGAGCAATTAAGTTACCTTCTTATGGTCTACTTGATTTAGGTGCAACACTTCAAATTTCAAAAGGATTATCTTTTAGAGCGAATGTTAACAACTTATTAGATACTGTTTATATCGCAGAATCTAACTCTAACATTCACGCAACTTCAACTTCTACAACTTGGAATGGTATTGATGTTAGAAATTCAGTATGGTTCGGATTTGGAAGAACTTGGAACGCTTCTCTTAAGTACAGATTCTAAAAATATAATAAAGGGGGGTGGTTTCACCCCCTTTTTTTATTTTATTCAAATAAAGTTATGAAAGAAAAACTATACAAATACGGTGTAATATATTTTGGAACATCTTTAATGATGTTTTCTCCCTTTATCATAGATAGTATTTATGGTAAATTAGGAATGATTATTGGATTAATACTTATTACAATTCAAACACAAACAACAAAACAATACAATCTATCTCTACTTAATTTAGTAGGAATAACTGGTTACTTATATGCATTATTAACATCGTTAACATGAGTAAACTAATAAACCTCTTTGGTGGACCTGGTATTGGCAAATCATCAATTGCTGCAGGAATCACCTACAAATTAAAAAAGAAACATATAAGTTGTAATAACCCATACGAATTTCCAAAGAGATTAGCATGGGATAAAAACATACCAGCTATATCAGACCAACTCTATGTATTTGCAAACCAACATAGAGGAATAGCAGAATGTTATGGTAAGGTGGATTATATAGTTATTGATTCACCAATTCTATTTTCTACAATTTATCATAGATATTATACAGAAGGTTATCCTGCGGAGTTTTATGGACAACCATTTCATGATTTTGTAATTGATTTACATAGGAAGTATGATAGTATCAACATTCTTTTAGATAGAACAGAGGGTTCTCACAATGAAAAAGAAAGATATCAAGATTTAGAACAATCAATTTCAATCGATAACTTATGTAAACAAGTTTTAGAAGAAACAAATACTCCATATCATACGATTGAAGTTGGTCCAAAAACAGTAAAAAATATTTTAAAGTTGTTATGATTCATTTTTTTGGAGATTCATTTACATATTGTCAAGGATGTACAAGTGACCATGAGTATTATAAAAAAACATATAATGGCACTCAAAAAACTTGGGTAGAATTGATAAGTGAACACATAGGAGATGATTTTATTAATAATGGAATATCAGGTGTAGGTAATCAACGTATATTTGATAGTATCATAGAAAATTTATATAATATTCAAGAGAATGATATTGTATTTTTATCTCGTGCAAGTGATACACGATTTATGGTTCCTAATGATAATGGTTCACATGACCAAATAATTATTAATCTTTTATTAGATTTAGATTACAAATACAAATATTGGAATGAAGATGCACATATTGCAGTTAGAGAATATTTTAAAAAAATTATTGTTCCATATCTTCCAGCTGTGACAGGAAGATTTGATGATATATTCTTTTTTTTTAAAAAATATTTTAAATCAAGAAATATAAAAGTTGTTGAATGGAATGTAGATGAACATACACTTACTGAAGATGGAAGAGCAAAGTACTCTATTATATCAGATGAACATCCTGAAATTGATGATTCACATTGGTCATGGAAAGGACATATAGAATTTTTTGAGTATATAAAAGATAAGTTATGATAAATCTACCAAAAATATTTTATAAAGAGTTTGATGTACTTGAAAATGGAATTATACTACATATTAATCAATATGATTGGAATACATTAGAAAAATGTAAATCTATTATAAGAGGTAGTAATGGTGAAGATAAAAAATATATTTTCTTTTATAAACACGAAACTATATCAGATTTAAATTATTTAAATAACATTTATAAAATAATAGAAGAATTCAAAATAGATGCTTGTATTTCGACATCAACTACATCTACCTTTCCAAAAAGCACACATCCGTTAATTAATTTTTTAATGTGGAGAAATGTTAATACTAGAAAAAATATTTCTTGGAAAACAAAAGAAAATATACCAATTTTTGATGACTCTTTTTATTATGGAAAAAAAATAGAAGGAGATAGACAATATAAAGGAATTTTATCTGTTAGAAAACAAAATGATATTAGAGATTATCTTTTTAATAAAACCCCAAATATAGATGATGGTATAGTTAGATATGCAAAATGGCCTCAAAACCAAGAAAATCTAATAGAAGATAATTTAAAAATTAATAATTTTCCTCTTTTAAATGAATTAGTTAATGAATATAAAAATAGTTATTTTTCATTTATTGTTGAATCTGAACACGGAGATTCCGATATAAATCCAACAACAAATCTTACAGAAAAAACCTTAATAGGATTACTAACAGGTACGATGCCAATAATACTTGGAGGTAGGGGTATTATATCTGATTTAGAAAAATTAGGTATAAAAGTATGGAATAATGAATTTGGATTTGGTGAAGGAGATTCATACACAAATTATTCAGAGTATAAAATAGATTCATTTATTAGATGTATAGAAAATGTAAATAAATTATCTTTAACTGAAGTAAAGGAATACTATAATAAGAATATAAAATTAATTCAAAGTAATTATGATTTGATAAGTTACTTATTGTTTGATAAGAAATTTGATTGGTAATGATTTATAAATTTGATAATATTATAGAACAACAAATAGATTTTTATTATGATATTAATCATAATATATGTGACTTTAATGAATTTGATAAAGATTCATATAACTCTAACAATTCTAAAATTTATAGATATGGAAATGAAATAATATCAGATAATAATGTTAAGAAAATACTTCATAAAAAAATTGATAATATAAGAAGTAAAGGAGATTTATCCTTTTTATCTACAAGTACAATTTCACCATCTGAATATGAATTTCACCCCCTTGTCAATATACATTTACATTGGTTTGAATATTATATGAGAGATAGTTTAAGTTGGAATTCTCAAGGTGTTCTTGCATGGCCAAGTGATTTATATAATCCATTAAAAAAATTATACTTTAACAAAACTATAAAATCAATATTTTCTGTAAGAAAAGAATTACAATTTAGAAATTATTTATTTTCAAAAATAACATCAGATAAAAATTGTATATTTAGATACGCAAAATATTTGACAGATTCTGATAAAGAAACTAAAGATGATTTAGAATATTCAGAAAAATTCCCTACATGGGAAAATTTACAAAAAGAATATGATAAATCAATATTTGCTTTTGTTTATGAAACTGAAAATGGTAATGACCCAAATTTAGATTGTCAGATAAGTGAAAAAACATTACTATCTTTTATGAATGGTAATATTCCTATTATAATGGGGCAGAAAAATATGATTAAACTACTTAAAAATATTGGGTTTTATGTTTGGAATGATGAGTTTGGATTCGAGGATGGTGATAATGAAGATGATTATTATAATAGAATTGATAAGTTTATAGATTGTTATAATAATATTAAAAAACTTACATTTGAAGAAAGTAAAAAAATATGGTTAAATAATCAAGATAAAATACAAAAAAATTACGATATAGCATCGAATTTAATAGTAAAAAAATGGAATTAATTTGGATATTTCAAATATTTTTCGTATATTTGTATTACAAATTTATCAAGTATGAAATATAATCCTAATAAACCATTAACAGATGAAGAGTTAGATAAGTTATCAAAAGATGATTTTGATAAATTTTTAGAATATTTAGATTCTCAATCTGAACACTTAAGAAAATATACAAGACCTCTTAACTCTCATGAAACTAAAAAGATGGCTTCTTTATCCGCTGCTGTACAAGGAAAGAAACTTACAGATGAAGAATTTGAGAGAGTAAAAGAAATTGGAAAAGAAAACGAAAAAAATATATTAAATAAATAAATTATGGCAGACATATTAGGAAAACAACCACAAATCGATTTAAAACAAGCTAAAGAAATGGTTTGTACAACTGATGAGTGTGATGGAACAGTATTCATTCAAGGTACTAAATTTTTAAGAGTATCAAGATTAGTTACTGGCCAATCCAAAGATGCAATTATTCCTGTGGAATTATATTTATGTGGGGATTGTGGTGAAATAAACACAGATTTATTACCCGATGAATTAAAACCAGTTATAACTAATTTAGATGGCTAAAACAAAATCACTATTTGACCACATAAAGGCAATCACATCTGAACAAAATCCAAACTATTGGGAAACATTAGATGAGGGAGATAAAAAGACCTGGTCTAATTACATGATTCATAGATTCCTTTCTATGAACCCAGATTGGATTCAAGTACTTTCTGAAATACAACCCTACACACAAGTTTTAGAACCAAAGGCATTATACCTTGCTCTTATTGGATTACTACCAAAAGGAAAATATTATTTAAAATATACAAAAGGTAAAGGTGAAACTAAATATGAAGGATGGTTAGTAGAACTTATTATAAAAGAATTTATGTGTTCTACTAAAGAGGCAGAAGAATATTTAGAAATCTTTTATTCAACTCGTGAGGGTAGAGAAAATGTAAAATACATTTGTGAACAGTATGGTATTGATAAAAAACAGATAACTAAACTTAAACTAAAGGTGTAATGAAATCTTATTGGGATTGGAATAAAGAAAACTTTGATTGGCACTTCGATTCACAAAAGAAAGTAGAAGATGTAAAATATGTTGGTAGATTCGTATCGGATGAATTAGAATCTGAAGTACAAAATGTTGTACAATCTCTAACTGATAAAGATAACTTTTCAGAAACAAGAATCAAAGGAACTTACTACAATAAAGAATCTCAAGATTTTATGGAAGGATATCACAACGATTTAGAGAAAGCAGGTTTCTCTGAATACAATACTGGTGGTAGACAAACAAGAAACCTCCCTCCTATTTTTCATAAGATGGCAGAATTAAGTGGATTAGATAATCCACAAATTATGTTTTTAGAACAACCAAGTGGTAAAATAATTCCATGGCATAGAGATTCATACAACAATTATAGAAGAAATTTTGCAAAGGTATCTGATGATACTGAAGTAATAAGATATCTAATTCAATTAAACGATTGGAATTGGGGGCATCATGTTTTGGTTGGTAACTCTGCGATACATCAATGGAAACTCGGTGATATACATTGTTGGGAAGAAGGTATATACCACTCAACAGCAAATTCAGGTTATTGGCCAAGATATTGTTTTACAATTACAGGTATTGTAACTGATAATTCTTTACACAAAAAATCTCCTAAAAAGCTTGTTTTTTAACAAAATTTTTCGTATATTTACATAGTAAATAAAACATAAATGGCAAAAGTAAGCTACTCACAATATGGAATGTATTCAACTTGTCAAGAACAATATAAGTTAAATTATATTGATAAGTTAGGAACATCATCCGCAAATATCCACACAATTTTCGGTAGTGCAATGCACGAAACAATACAACACTTTTTGGATGTGATGTATAATGTTACTAAAAAACAGGCTTTATCATTGGATTTAGAAACAATGTTGTACAATCAAATGGTAGAGCATTTCAAGAAAGAATCTGATAAGATGGATGAAGGTATGTATCCATGTAAAAAAGAAGAACTAGGTGAGTTTTTTGAAGATGGTAAGTTAATATTAAAATATTTTACTAGCAAGTTAGATAAACTATATCACAAAACAGGATTTGAGTTAGTAGCAATAGAACAAGTACTTAATGCAGAAGTAAAACCAGGTGTAAACTTTATTGGTTTCATAGATGTACTTCTTAAAGATAAAACTTCTGGTGAATATATAATCATTGATTTGAAAACATCAACAAGAGGTTGGAACAAATATCAGAAAGCTGATAAAGTAAAAACCTCTCAAATGTTGTTATACAAAAAATTCTATTCACAAAAGTATGATATTCCTTTAGATAAAATTAAAGTAGAATATCAAATATTAAAACGTAAAATATCAGAGAATTTTGAGTATCCCATTCCAAGGATATCCAAATTTGTTCCTGCTAATGGTAAACCCTCAATTAACAATGCCTGGAATGGATTTACAAATTTTGTAGATTCTGTATTTGGTGATGGTGGAGAGATTATACAAACCCACTTCCCTCCAAACAAAGGAAAACAATGTGATTGGTGTGAATTTAAAACAAGAGGACTTTGTTCTGTTTGGAATTAATCTGTTTTTTATATTTGTATATATTTATATTAAAATATATTAATAAAAACGGAGAGTTATGGCAGATACAAAACTGACAACAGTAAAAATTGTAAAAGATATTTACTCATCATTCAAAAGAATTTCGTTTGATTCAAACATCACACTACAAAAATTAGTAAATCGTTCAGTACACAAGTACATCAATGAAGAAGATTTTAGAAACGAAATTAACACTTATGAAGAACTACAAGTTAGTGGTTCTCAATTCTAATTTAATTTAAATGGCAAAAAAGAAAAAGATTTTATTACTTTCGGATGACTTGCGAATGTCATCTGGTATAGCAACTGTATCAAAAGAGTTTGTTTTTGGTTCTTTTGATAAATTTGATTGGGTTCAATTAGGAGCAGCAGTAAATCATCCTGAAAAAGGGAAAGAAATAGATTTAGGTGGTGATGCTCGTAAAGTAAGTGGCGTTGAAAATGCTTCACTTAAAATAATTCCATGGAGTGGTTATGGCGATGCAAATATTTTGAGAGAATTAATTATGAGACATCAACCAGATGCAATACTTCACTTTACAGACCCTAGATATTGGAGATGGCTATACGAAATAGAGGCAGAAATCAGACAGAATATACCAATTCTGTTTTATCATATATGGGATGATTTACCAGACCCTCATTATAATAGAAACTATTACGAATCATGTGATTGGTTAGGATGTATCTCAAGACAAACTTATGGTATTGTAAGTAGAGTTGGTAAATTAGATTCAGAAACAATCAAACCACTAGAAGATTGGCAAGTTGATTATGTACCACATGGTATCAATGAAAATACTTATAAACCAATTCAAGTACCAGATGAATTTAAGAAAAGAGTTCTTGGTGATAAAGATTATAAGTTTGTTTTATTTTGGATGAATAGAAACATCAAAAGAAAACAACCATCAGATGTAATTTGGGCTTTTAAACAATTCAAGGATGGATTACCAAAGAAAGACCAAGATAAAGTTTGTTTAATAATGCACACAGCTCCTATTGACCAAAATGGTACAAACTTAATAGAAGTTCAAAAAAGAATTGCACCAGATTGTGATATTAAATTTTCAACGGATAGAATCTCACAAGATGAATTAAATTATCTTTACAACTTATCAGATTGTACAATCAACATCGCAGGTAACGAAGGATTTGGATTGGTAACTGCAGAATCAGTTATGGCAGGAACACCAATTATTGTAAATGTGACTGGTGGATTACAAGACCAATGTGGTTTCAAAAAGAAATCAGATGGTAAATACTTTACCGCAGAAGATTACAAAGAAATAGGTTCACTTCATAATTGGAGAGAGTGGGAAGATAAAGTAACACATGGTGAGTGGGTAAAACCAGTATGGTCACGAACCCAAACTATGGTTGGCTCAGTTCCTACTCCTTATATCATAGATGATAAAGTAGATATAGTAGAAGTTGCAGAAGCAATCAGATATTGGTATGATATTCCAAGGCAAGAAAGAAAGAACAGAGGTATGGTTGGTAGAAAAGAATTTATTGGTGAAATGGGATTGAATGCTAATAACCAAAATGAATGTATGGCAAATGGTATTCTAAAAGCAATAGAAAATTGGAAACCAAAAGAAAAGTTTAACGTATATAAAATAAAATAATGAGTAAACCACTATTAGTATTTCAGGCACCAGTTGCAACAAGAAGTGGATATGGAGACCACTCAAGAGATATACTCAAATCACTTTTTGAGTTAGATAAATACGATATTAAAATCGTACCAACAAGATGGGGAAATACTCCACAAGACCAAATAAATCCACAAACTGATTTTGGAAAAAAGATACTTGAAAATATATCAGTTCAAATAGATAAACAACCTGATATTTTTATACAAATTTCAGTAGCAAATGAGTTTAAAAGAGTTGGTAAATATAATATAGGAATTACTGCTGGTGTTGAAAGTACAATTGCACCACAAGAATTCATCCAAGGTGGTAATCAAATGGATTTAATTATAACACCATCTCAATTTACCAAAGAAGTATTAGTTAAAACTTCTTATGACCAAGTTAATAAACAAACAAAACAAAAAGTTGGTCAATTAAAATTAGAAAAACCAGTTGAAGTTTTATTTGAAGGAGTAAATACGGAAGTTTTTAATGGTAAATCAACAACATCTCTTTTAGATTCAGTTGATACAGATTTTAACTTTCTTTTTGTAGGACATTGGTTATCAGGAGATTTAGGACAAGATAGAAAAGATGTAGGAATGATGATTAAAACATTCTGTACGGTTTTTAAAGACCTACCAAAGAAACAACAACCAGGTCTTATTCTTAAAACTTCCCAAGCAGGGTTTTCTGTAATGGAAAGAGAAGGTATCTCTAATAAAATTAAAGAAGTTACTAATCAGTTTGGAGATAAGTGTCCTCCAATTCATTTAGTATTTGGTGATTTATCCGAGTCAGAATTAAATGATTTATATAACGATGAAAAAGTAAAGGCATTTCTAATGTTCACTAAAGGTGAAGGTTATGGTAGACCACTTGCAGAGTTTGCAACAACTGGTAAACCAATACTTGTTTCTAAATGGAGTGGACATACTGATTTTTTACCAGAACAAAATACAGTTTATTTAGAAGGTGAGTTAAAGGATATTCATGAATCTGCACAAAATCAATTTCTATTAAAAGGAGCTAAATGGTTTACTGTTGATTATTCAAAAGCTGCTGGAAAGATATTTGATGTTTACAAAAATTATAAAAATTATTTAAATAATTCAAAAGGATTAAAAACCAATATTATAAATAATTTTAGTTTACCAAAACAAACAGAAGTTTTAAAAGGAATACTTGAAAAGTATGTAAAAGTTGCAACACCAGTTCAACTTAAACTACCCGAAATTAAAAAATTATAATGGCTTTTACAAGACAATACAAAGCATTTCTTCGGCCTGAAAAAAGAGTTCCTCGTTCACAAATAAGACCAAGAAACATCTATCGTATCACAACTTATCGTGGTGGAGAACCACCAACAAGAAGTGGAGAAGATGCTCGATATATTTTTGTAATTGGTATTGTTGGTAATAAGGTTCATGCAATTAAACTAAATCCAATTAGACCTATTGATTTTACAAACTTTATTGGTAAGTTAAGAGATAAGAGAATACCAATAGGTTCAGACCAGGCATTAGAACTTCTTTTAAAAAGATTCAGTAAAGATGGTAGTTCTTTATTTGAATCCTATATTAAAAATAATACTAAACTATACTCTCGTTCTCTTTCAAATTATAGAACTTATATTTTAAGTAATATTGTAAATGTTTATGAAATTAGATTTGAAGAAGATGTTTTGAGAAGATTATTCGGAGAACCAGGTACAACTTCTACTCGTAGAGATATTATACAAGATGAAGTAAACGAAGATACAAATGAAGATTAGTTACGCGATAACAGTACATAATGAGTTAGAAGAACTAACCAAGTTATTAGATTTTCTAAATAATAAAATTAGAGAAGAGGATGAGATTGTAATTCAGTACGATGAAGGTGGTGTAACTCAAGAAGTATTAGAATTTTTAAATATTAAAAAAGAACTTCATGGTTATACTGTTGTGGGATTTCCTCTTAACAAGGATTTTTCATCTTACAAAAATAACCTAAAATCAAATTGTACTGGTGATTATATCTTTCAGATTGATGCAGATGAAATCCCACATGAGGTTATGATTGCATATCTACCTGAAGTATTACAATCAAATCCAGTCGATATCATTTTTGTACCAAGAATTAATACAGTAAATGGGCTAACTCAAGAACATATCCAAAAATGGAAATGGAATGTAAATGAAAAAGGTTGGGTAAATTGGCCTGATTATCAAACAAGAATTTACAAAAATACAGAAGATGTAACTTGGATGAATAAGGTACATGAAAAAATTACAGGTTATGATACATTCTCAAACTTTCCAGCGGAAGAACATTGGAGTTTATATCATCCAAAACAAATAGATAGACAAGAAAAACAAAACGAATTTTACGAAACGATTTAATTATGGAAGGAACATTTAGACCATTAGGAGATAGAGTGTTGGTAAAACCACACGAAAAGAAAGAAAACAAAACTGCAAGTGGAATTATTATTGCAGAATCAGCAACACAATCTCAAAAAGTTTATGGAGATGTAGTATCAATAGGCACAGGCATCTTTTCACAAAGTGGAGATAGAATCCCAATGACAGTTCAAGTTGGTGATGTGGTAATGTATGAAAAAGGACATGGTACAAATGAAATAGAAGTAGGTACTGAAAAATATTTACTATTTAATGAACACCAATTAATTGGTATAGTAAAAAAATAATGTTTGTAGAAACCAAACAAAGAACAATACTAAAAACTATCAGTTGGAGAATGGTAGCAATACTAAACTCTTTTTTAGTATTAACTGTAAACATAACTGATAGTAACTTTTTAAATGCACTTTATATGAACATTACAGGTTTTGTTGTATATTATGTATTTGAAAGAATTTGGAATAAAGTAAAATATGGAAAGGTAAATAAATGAAAATACTCGTAACAGGAGGAGCAGGTTTTATAGGAACTAACCTCATTAAAAGATTATTAAAAGAAGGTCATGAAGTGGTATCACTTGATGATTATGAAACTGGACTTCAAGAAAATGAAGTTGAGGGAGCAACATATGTAATGGGTGATATAGAATCACTTATGTATTGGAAAGGTGAAGATTTTGATATATGTTTTCACTTAGCCGCATTAAGTAGAATCCAACCATCATTTGAGGACCCAACAGAATGTTTTAGAGTAAACGCACAAGGTTCACAAGTTGTGGCTGAATGGGCAAGATTAAATAATGTAAAAGTTGTTTATGCTGGTTCATCTTCAAGATGGCATGACCCATTCCAATCACCATATGCAGCTTTCAAACATATGGGTGAAGAGGTATTTAAATTATATAAACAATCATATGGATTAGATGCCGAGATTTGTAGATTCTATAATGTATATGGTCCTGATGAAATCATCGAAGGTGATTGGGCAGCAGTGATTGGTATATGGAGAAGGCAAATTAGAGATGGTGAAAAAATAAC
>Ga0255759_10003681_pt1 | contig 13366 bp, 19 predicted proteins | sample 101ome_20_FD_179959 | JGI IMG/M metagenome (GOLD analysis project Ga0255759, IMG submission 179959) | Coastal salt marsh microbial communities from the Groves Creek Marsh, Skidaway Island, Georgia - 101404AT metaG (version 2) | ecosystem: Environmental > Aquatic > Marine > Intertidal zone >...
TTAGGTGTAAAATTGATATTCTGTTTGATCAATTGATGTATTCATTGGTTTCAAATACTCATCTTCAAAGCGTTTCATAGCTTCTTCTTTAGAGTAATCACCATACACTCTTTTGATTGTTTTCAATTCATTACCTTCATAGTAGTTGTATTCTATAACCCAATAAGCATTTTGCTTGTTTTGAGTTACGAATATAGCTGGTTCGTTGTCCATTTTTAGATCAATCCTTTCATATTTTGAGTTCGAGAGTTTCCATAAGCCTTGATATATCTTTTTTGGCTGTATTTCCGTATAATTCCCATAAAGCATTATAATTTTTAGTTCCTTTTATTGATACTTCTCTATGATGCCACCAAGAAAAGAAATACTTGATATCATCGGGATAAAAATTAATTGATACGTTCGGACCACCATGTCCAACTAAATATCTCATATAGGGTTTCCCCTCTTCTTTGTTGTATTCAATAGAGTATTCCATAGCTCCGTTAATTTCATCAATTGACTCTTGTAAAGGTTGATTAATAAAACCTTTATGATATGTTTCGAATTGTTCTTCAAAAAATTTACTTGTCATTCTTTTTCACCTGTGAGCTTAGCTCACTGAATCAAAAGTGCCCTGCACTAATAAGTACAGGGCTTAGTTTTATTAATACTTTCGTATTAATATATTAGTATCTGGTAATTTAGCTTTTACTTCTATAAATATATCGTATCCACTATCCATACCAATATTTCTAACTTTTGCTGTTATCAAAGCTTCATCGGCTTGAAGATCTCCTTCATATTCATAATGATCTCCTGTGAAATAATCGTAGTCTATTTGTTTATTTCCATCAGACATATCATCTGCTAATTCTTGCCAATAATCTCTTGATATAATTTCAAACACTTTGTCAGAGAAATCTGAATAGTGTCCAATTACATTTCCAAGATCTATAGTTTTGAAACTTGCAGTTCTGCTATCTGATGCATATACTGTGTCATTACGTTCCACTCTAATAATAGCTTCTTGTATTTTCATTGGGTAATTTTTACCATTTTCTAATAAATTTGTTTTTGATGTTCTGTCGTTCATAATTTATCACCGACCTTTCGGTCTGAATCAAAAGTGCCCTGTATTAAATAACACAGGGCTAGTTTATTTATCTTGTGTACAGAAAGACCAAAGATGGTGACTTACTGACTAGTTTCAACGACATACTGTCGAAATGAAGAGCAAAGTTGTATAATGTTCTGATTGGATCATCGTATCCCATCTGGAACGTATTGCTAGATGTTATCCAACCTGTTCCGAAACTATTAGTTTCTGATACTTTCCAATCATTCTTCTTTGCGTTTTTTTCTAATTCTTTGTATGGTCGCAGTTCTATAATCAGATTTTTCCATTTTAGTTTGTCAATCTGTCTAAGAATTTGTATTTGTTCTTTCTTTGGCACGACATTGAGAACATAGTTCATCAACAATAAGTCGTACTCTTTTGTTTGTATTTTATCCCAATCATTGTTTATTGGGAATAGTTGTTCTTCTTTTTCTGGTACATTAGGATCGTATGTGGTAATATCTAACCCATCATAGTTTTCACTTAAGTATAATGAGTTTCTACCTAATCCTGCACCAAAATCCAAAATCTTCAATCCACTTTTCATAGTAATTATCTTGTCGATATTTCTAACAGTAGGACTTGGATTTTTTCTGCTGTATACTGTAGGATGTTTCATTTATTCACCTACAGATAGTATTTTGTATCTACCTTTTACTTCTTCAATGTAATTCTTATTTATCAATTGAATAATATGGTTAGTTACAACTCTGTTATAATGCTTAGGTGTTGGTGTGCATTCATTGAAGAAAGAAGGCTTGTCTATCAACATTTTCTCTACAACGAGATAAGGTCTTGCAGACATGCCATCTTCAATGTATTCCAACACTTCTAAGTGTCTTGTTCCTCTTTTCATAGTTTTTCTCCTATAGTTTTTGTTCTATCTCGCAAAATACACAAATAGTATCAACTTGTAATCTGATTTTTGCTACACTGTGAAGTTCACAGTAAATGTTGTATTTTTTGAGTAATTCAATTATGTCAGCATCTTCATCTTTGTTCAAGGCTCTTGGATAGTCTTGAATCATAATGACTTGCTGAGGACAACGTGGAAACTTACAGACAGAAACAACCAATTCTTTACCAAGATTGTAGTATCTATCTGCTTTGCAACCACTGTGCCACAGGGGATAATTAAATTCGAACTTGACATTTTCAGCTACACTTTGTAAGTGTATTACTGCTTCTTCTTCATTTTCGTTTTCTTTCATTTTATTTCACCTGTTTGGCTACATGGTAGTAAAACCATGTAAGTAAAAATACCCCAAAGCATGTTTGCTAAGGGGCATTTTTATTTATTGTTCGTGAAGTTCAACAATTACTTGATTTGGTAAATACTCTGCATTCTTTGGCACATGTACTACAGCTTTCACTTTTCCATCCAAATTATCTTCGTAATTTTCTACCCAATTGCTGAATTTTCTAAACTTTTTAGTTGGTTTGACTTCTGTCGCAACTGTTTCTTCTAATCCAAAAACTGGCTCCACTTCGTTTAAACTTTCATTAGTGTTTGTTAATACATCGCTAACTTTCCTCAAGTCTTTTAATGATTTTAATTCAGTTTCAATTATTTGATAATCAGCTTTAAGTATTTTATGATCTTGTAGCAATCTTTCATACTTTGCTTCTTCCATCAAATTTACTGTACTATCTACTGAGTTCATTGTTCTTGATAGTTGTTCAACTTGTGATTTTAATTTTTGGTTTTCTTCTCTTGTAGAAACTAATTGTTTCGTTAGTTCATTAAGAGATTCATCTGTGTTGTCAACTGATTTTTCAGCTGTCATCTCATCTATTAGATCTCCTAATAGTACTCTACCTAAGCTATTTCGTGCAAAGTTTTGCACATAAGCAAGGTCTTTTTGTTCTGTTAATTCTGTTAAAGAATTTATTATTGTTTGTTCTAATTCATTCATAATTAATCACCGAGCAATTTTGATTTGCTCTTATGCAAAAAAGCCCCTACTCATTTGAGTAGGGGTAATTTTTTAGATTATTTTTTTGATATTAATTCTATGATGTTATCATTGGATAATTGTATAGCTTCCATTTTTGCGATGTTAGTTTATATGATAAGTCTTGTAAGTTCTCGACTTTTTGTGCAGATAAACTTTCTGTGTTAGCATATCTTGAAATAGATTGTGCTACATCATAAAGGGTTGCATTTCTTCTTGGTAGTGTATCATCACTATTCCATATTTCTTCAAGTGCTTCTTGGTCTTTTTGTCTAAACCATGAGCTATTAGCATTTCTAATTTTTAGAAGTGCTTTGTCCAAATCATCTACTGGTATTTTTGCAGATTTTTCCATAAGTTCTTTTTGCTTAGCAGCATCGCTAGTTATAGCTGAAAAGATAGTTTCACATATTAGTGAGTAATATCTTTCTTGCTGTTCTTCGTTAAATCTATCTGGACTTACATCTGGCATATAACCATGTTGGATTTTAGTCTTGATTAGGTAATCAACATCCTTGAACCATGGCATGGATCTCGCAGGATTATGATTTCTTTGCAACCAGTCCCCAAGATGTTCTGCAACCTTACTCTCATTCGAGTGGATTGCATAAAATGTGGAACCTTTGCTTATATCTGATTTCCTTGTCTGACCATTAGTACATACTTGATTTTCGTAATATGGTCTTATACTCATACCAGAGCCACTGTAATAACCATTTCTGATTGTCCATCCGACTCTGACAAGTGGATTATGTCTTGCATTATCCACAGTGAATGTATCATATGTAACTTGGGCATTGACATTGCCTGTCATTTCATCCCAATAAATTCGCATTTTTGGTTCTTTGAATCCTTGTAGGTTTTCATAGTTTTGCCATGCAGACAATAGTCTGCTAACTTTCAATGCATTAACAGGGTTATCGTAACCTTGTACATCTTGAATTTTGTTATCATATACTACGAAACGATGATCATTTCTGTAATCGCTTCGATCTCTTTCTCTTTTAGCTTTCCTCAAAGCTTCAGAAACTGTATCGAAAGAATTTGGCGTTGCTTTGCCTAATAAGATGATTTCTTCAATCTCACTGTACGCTTCATCTCCGATTTGACCATCTCTGTATCGTTGATCAAGTACTTGGTGTATTTCATCCATAAACTTTCTTGGTATTCTTTTACTGTCTTTGTAAGTTTGTGCAACTATTCTTGCACTAGATTTATTCAATAAATTTCCTACAGCTAAGTCAGTTATCTCCATTGCTGGTATTGTACCATCTTTACTGCGAATGAATATTTCACCATCTCTTGATTCTGCAATCAAATCTTGGTATTCTGCGTTAAAGTAAGTTACGCTTTCATCAAAATAAGATAATCTTTCGATCTCTTTTCTTACGACAGATTCATCTGTCATTGCTTCTCTAGCTTTAGAGCCTTTTAATGCTTGTCTATAATTTGTTGACATTTTCATTTTTCTCCTGTGCTTTCGATTATAAAAATATTTTCTATAATTGAAAGCACTGAATCAAGAAAGCCCCATACAAAATTGCATGGGGCAAGTTTTTAGCTGCTGTGTTTTCTTAGAGCACTAATTGTTTGGAAGTCAGTATTACGGTTATGTAAAGTTTTTCCAATAAATTTGTTTTCTGTTTTGATATATTGTTCAGCCAACTTTTGATTTGAACTACTATTGTTGTGTCTCAAACGATAGTAACTTGTCTTTGGCTCATACATATCAATACTTTTCTCTATAATTTTGACAGCAGTATAATGATTGTTTAGCTCTGCTTTGAGTTCACTTCTCTTTTCTTTTGATGCACTTTGAAGTTTATCTTCTACTTTCATAAGTTTGATCTCTTGATCATCTCTTGCTTTTGATAAAGATAGCTTTGTTTTAGTAACATAGTCTTTAGTATACTCAAGAGATTTGTATCTTTTGTTGTTCAAACTAAAGAATGCATCTTCTTTTGATCTCTCAACATCTTCTAAAATTTTGTTTTTAGTTTTTGCTTTCATTTTAGAGTTACCTCTGAATCATAAATGCCCTATACTACTTTAAGTATAGGGTTTTGCTTTGATTATTTTTATTCTTTATCATACGGTAGATAAAGGTTCTCACCTTTTATCTTTCTTGCTACATACTCACTTTTAGTCATTTTTTTATGTTTTTTAGTATGAAGTTTTTTCAATTCCTTTATACGTTTTTCATAATACTTATCACTATTTCTCCAAAAGTTTGTACGATTATAAGGTCCACCTCTATCGATTTCTTCTGGTGTATAATGCCTGTAAAGCAAAACATTGCCATTCCAAGCAGGTATCCATTTATCTTTTGTTACTGGTTGATTTAATTTTGTATTGAATTCTTGTAAAATACTACCCTCGTAGTATTCTGTATACATCAAATGCAAGAATTGTTTAGATGATTTATTTTCAAACATACTTTCGTATTTTTTATTCCACGATTCCGATCCTACTGAAGGCATGTAATGCGTTATCATATATGGTTTCAAATCATATTGATTATCTATTTCATGACAACTGTGCCATCTTGAACGATAATTGCCTCGTTGGTAAAATATGTTTTCTAAATCATCAACAATATTTTTATACATCCATTTTCTTTTCATATAGTGTTCATACACATCATAAAAACGTATTAATGTATACAAATTCTCATACGTTTTTCTATCAAGCTTACATATAACATACATATTTTTTTCATCATCATATGTGAAAAAAAGTGTATTTTCATAATCGTTTAGGACATCTAACAATTTTAACATTGTTTTTTTGTCGTACCAACTCTTTTTGGGAGTTGAAGCATCAATAGTATGAAGAATTTCATATTTTTGCTTAAGGTTTTCAAGTTTGTTCATTTCTTTTACCTCTGAATCATAATTACCCTATACAACTTTTAGTATAGGGCTACTGATTATTTACAGTTCAACAACTTCGTAAATTGGTTCAACTGTGTTTCTCTTTGGATCAACCTCTTTGCTTATCACACGAATTGTCAATCCAATGTCTTTCAATCCTTCAATAATTGGGGTTTTCTTAAATTCCTCAATATAATGATTGATTTGTTCTGTCTGATCCACACCATCTAATAATGGTAATGGAGCTGTTTTGTAGGCTTTGTTAGTTAACTTGTTAGTCATTTTTTTAACCTCTTGAGCTATTAGCTCTGAATCACAAAAACCCCTCATAAGAGGGGCAATCTATTAGATTACATTTAGGAACTTGATTATGCTTAATACATAACTTTGTGCAAGTCTGGGTGATCTGGCATAGGTTTGTTAGAATTACAACCATAATTATGGCTGCTTTCTTTGAACCATTTACCAAGATCAATGAAGTCAAGTCTGTCGATGACTCCTTTGCTTGTTGTTCCAATGTTGGCTACTTCCATTAATAATAGAAGTGCGTTCTTTGATATTTCTTCACCATTTACAGGCTGAAGTAGGGTTTTTCTGTCTATTTTAGTCATTTTTAACCACTTGAGCTATTAGCTCTATCTGAAAAAACCCCAATACATTATTTAGTATTGGGGTAGATTGTTTTATGTTTTGCTTACCAACCATCTTCATTAGATAAATCTAATAAATCGTCTCTGACAAATTGGCAGCTAATACAATAGCTTGTTACTTTGTCGAAGTTTTTTCCAATGTGTTGAAAAGTGTGTTTGTTGTCTTGACATAATGTCAATTTGTTTTTAATGGTTGTTGTACTCATTTTTATCACTCAGAGCTATTAGCTCTGAATCATAATTGCCCAATACATCATTTAGTATTGGGCTGCTGGATTTAATTAGTAAAATAATTGTACATCCATGTGATTGTTATCCATCCTACAACAGAGTAGAATGACATTTTTCTAACTATTTGATTGTTAAGAAAATCGCTTGTAATAGTTGTTAAGTTAAAATATTCTGCTACATAAATAACAAATATTGTTGTTCCTATGGATATTGCTATTAAAGTAGCTGTGAGTATTGTTAATAACGTATAAAATACGATAGCTCCTAAATCAAAGTCATTGTTTTGTTTGTTTATTCTTGCAAACATACTACTAAAGGACCTAACACATCATTTAGTGTTAGGTCTTCCTGCATAATATATATGGGAAACATAGTATATAAATGTTTCTTTTTTTATAATATTCGAGCAAATATACGAAAAATAGTATGTTTTTTCGTACTAATGCACGTTTCTGCATATAATATATGGGAAGCATAGTATATAAATATATCGTTTTTTTGGCTATTTTTACCTGTTTTTTGAGCAAAAATACGCTGTTTTTAACGTTTTATGAGGCTTTTTAGCCTCGAAAAAAAGACAGAATCGAGGTTTTTTAGGTCCTCTGGATACAAAGAAACCAGCTTTAAGTTGTATTTTCGATACAATCTTTTCTTCTTTTTCATCCTATTTTTGTATTTTTTGAAGTCTTTTAGCCCCCAAAACTCTACAAATACCCCAAATTCCCTCAAATAAAAGTCTGGAATAAGCCTTTGATTGTTAATTCTAATAGATCTTTCATAGTCATATTTAATTTTGTAAGCATGAAAAAAGTCTGCTATTTTCTTTTCTGATATGCTTTTTACTGTTTCTCCCTTAATTGTTAAGGATTCTTGAGCATTATGGTGTATTTCATCCTTCATATGCTATGCCCATTATCTTGTAAAAAGCTTTGTCGCTGACAGTGTGACCACAGTCTCCACATGTTCTTTTGTCGTTTATCCAACCAAAGATTGAACAACATCTTTTTCCATTATTTTTACAATAGGTATCTAATTTTTGTACTTTCATCTTCATCACTCCTGCATTACTTGTGTTGGTGGGTATTCTTCCAAATACTTCCTTAAAGAATATCTAATCACTTCTGATTGGGATACTCCTTCTGCTTTTGCTTTATTTTCTAGCTGTGCTTTTAGTGCCTTCGGCATTTTTATAGACATAATATCCATTTCCATAATATCACCTGTATATCTTTTCAATCCATTCGAATGTCTTTTTACCGACACCCTTGACAGCAGTTATATCTTTGCTCTCAGCTTCATACAAAATTGTTTTCATATCGTAATTAAAGTGCTCAAGCAGGTTTAACGCTGTTTTGTAACCTATTCTAGGTATTCTCATGATAATTGATGTTTTAATTTTTTTGATCCTATCTTCCTCTGATACTTCGTATATTTTCTCAACGGACTTAATATCAAGTAGATTTTCATCATAAATCATCTCGTTTCCACCTTTTGTTAGGTCATTATGTAGTTTTTTGGCAATGTAATACAATCCCATTTCAAATTGATCCATGTTTTCGTATTGTACAAAACCAACTCTATTTTCTCCTTTTTTGAGTGCAATTGAGGTTGCAATGCTCACTAAGGTTTGAATGTTTTGTAGATTAGTAGGTAAGTATGTCATCATGTTTGAGGTAAACATATCTCCAACGTGGACCAACATAGAATATTCTTTCATAGATAGCTTTGTTAGTTGTGCACTTAATCTATTGTCGTACATAGATGAGAGTATATCATTTTCAATCTTTAATTCAACATATACTGTTTTCTCACCATTAGTTAGTAGATAGTCACCCAATTCTAATTGTTGTTTTACTATATTTATACCAGCACCTCTCAATGTAAGATAAGGATGTGGATTTTTCTCTCTGGTATCAATATAGAGAGTAATTGTGTCAAGTCTATTCATCTTCTGCTTCACTAATTTTCTCTTGCATTTTTTCGTAATTTAATTCTTCTAATTCAAAGTCACTGTCATCACTGTATTGCACAAGTGATGCATAATACATTACGCCACCACTATATTCTAACTCTTGTGGCACCCATAAAGTATCTACTTTGTCTATTTGATAATTTTGTTCTAACAATTCATTGACTTTCTTCTCAAAGTCTTCTTGATTAAAATCTGACACTAATTTGAATTTCATAATGTTAATGATTTATTCTATTATATAAATATGACTGAGAATTGAATTTTTACTCTTCGTACAAGTTTTTCATATCATTTAACAAATCGTTGATTGATTTTTTCTCTGGTTCTTCTGGAGAATAAATGCTTTTCATTTCTTTCAAAGCATCTATCATTTTGTTGTTGGTATCTCTGCCATCATTAGAAAGGAATAAGTCATCATTTTGGGCTGCTTCTTGCTTAACAAATTCTTCTCTAGCAGGTCGATTTAGATTAGTACCTCTTTGATCTGGATTTTTATTTATTTCGAATTCATCAATTGATCTTTGTAGTTCAGCATTTTTATTTTCAAGTGCACCAGCTTTCAATTCGTTATAAAGAGCTGGATCAACTTTTTCCAAAGCTTCAAAAGGATAATTTTCTTCACCTTCTTCTTTAAGTCGAAAACTTGTTGTGGAAACGTAACTAGAAAATCCTGCATCTCTTGCTTGTTTTTCTAAAGTAGTGCCTTTAGGAATAAAATTCAATGGAATATTATTTCTTGAATTAGTTGATTTTAATGCGTTGATGTTATTGTTTGTTAATTTAACAAGATTTTTTCTAGTTGTTTCATTTTCAATCTTATCATAATCAAATTGATTTTTAGATTTGTTAAAATCTTTTACAAATCCATGATTATTATAAGCAGTGAGCAATTCTTTAGCATTTCGACCAGCTTCTCCCTGCTGTCTTGATGGTTTTTCAAGTTCATTTTTTACCCTGTTTATTTCTTTATTATAATTTTTCTCATTGATTTTGAAAAGTTGATCTTTCCTTCTTTGTGCTTGTTTTCCATTTATTCTATCTGCTCTTTTATTTCCTTCTTCTAGTATTCGTTCTTCATAAACCTGTAACATTGCTTGATCAACAGGTGTCCCTTCAAAATTCTCCAGCACTAGATTAGCTTCATAGGCTTGTTCAGTTTCTTTTTTTAACCTATCTACCCTTTTTTGCAGAGCTTTTTCTTGATCTCTTTCTTGTTGTGCGTAAATTTCTGCACTTCTTTTAACCCATCTATCTTTTGTTTCATCACTTCGACTTTCTGCAATACCTTGTGCCATTTGGAATAATCTATCATAGCTGTTTCTATTGACTTTAGTATTGCCACTCATTTTATCTTTACCTTTACCTGCTTGTCCAAAGGATTTCAACATGTTAAATTTGAATTTACTATTATTTACAGATTCTTGAAGACTATCATAATAATTTCCTAAAAGTTTATTTCTGGCTTTTTTCTTTGCTTCATCATCAAAATCTTCATTAGCATCAATATTGTTTATTTTTTTAACAAGATCCCTTGCTTCTTTCCTTTGTGTAGAATGATCATAAGATTCCCATGATGCTAAAGCTTCTGTTATATGTTTGTTTACAGTGTGAGTTTCCTCTATTTTATAGACAGCTAAGTGATTTGCAATAGAATCTTTAAACGTATTTCTATTAGCTTGATACAACTCTTTAACCATTTTTCGATTTAAACCATCTTTTGTTCTAAAATAATGTTTATTTAAATGATCTCTTATTCTATTTGTATCATCTAATGTCACAGCTTGATCATTTTTTATCATTGTATCTGGGAAGATTTTTAATTTATTTTTTGATAACTCGCCAGAATTATTTAATTTAATAACTTCATCCATAAATTTTTTAGTCTTATCTTTAATCACATTTTCTTTTTGGTCATTATCTAAAAGATCACTTGCTTCTATATCAATAATAGAATTATTAAAATTTCTAGCTAAATCAAAAAATGTGTCTGCAGTTTTTTTGTAGAATGATCCTTTTTCATTCATTTGTTTGACATAATCTTTTTTACTTGCTGTTTCATTAGTAACATCTCTAAGATCCCTATCCTTAAAAATTTTCTCAATATTATCGAAATTAGAAGAAAGAGTATTTCTTAAATTATATTGTCTAAAACTTTCATCCGATTTTTTATCTCCTAATCCTAATTCCATTTGTTGTATAGCAGAAGCCACAAAATCTGTAGATTTACCCAAAACTTTTTCCCAAAAGTTAGGTTTTGTATTTAATACTCTTCTATAATCTCTTTGTAGTATTTCACCACTAACTTCTTTAGAAGAAAAAAGGAATTTATTAGCATAAGCATCTACTATTTTTCCATCTTGAATTTCATTTTGTAATTTACGAAATCTTTCTTCTTCTTTTTGTTGATCAGTTTTACCAATTTTTCCACGACTTACAGATTGTAACACTTCTTGTCTTAATGAAGGCTTTTCCTCTTTTTCTCTTTGTACTTTATCTCTTGTAGCACCTTTTCTTTTTTCTTTTAATTTCTCATACCTAACTGCTTGTGCAACAAACCTTCTAGCGTTTGGATTTCTTATTTTCTTGATATCCTCATCTGTAAAATCTTTAATTGGTTTTTTTAACTTTTCTTGCAGTCTTCTTAATCCTTCCAAGTTAGCTCGTTTACTTCTTCCACCAAATGCTTGTCTAGCTCTTTCTTTTATTTTAGTAAGTTTTTTTCTTTGACCTCGTTCTTTTTCTAATTGTTTAGGAATTTTTATACCATAAAACTTAGATCTCTCTGGTCTTTTTCTTTCTTTCAAGTACGCTTGTAATGTTCTATTATTACCAAATTCTGTTATTGCTTCTTCAATTATTTGAGCTCTGTTCAAACCTCTTCCAGCTTGTGTGTTCTGTAATTGTTTTTCAATAATGTCATCTTCCATTGTTTTAACTATGTTAGTAATTTCATCTAATCTAATTATATCTAGGTCACTTTCACCTAAAAAGAGCATTTGCATTTCTTTAGCTACCTCTACTAATGAACGAGGATTGTCATTTTCTATAACTTTTGAATTTGTTAATGTATTGAATTTTGAAACCATTATAGCATCTTGTTGTTCTACACCAAATATCTCAATTGTTTTTTGATATACATCTAAATCACGTAAATCTTCTTCTTGGAATATTTTGACTACTGTATCAAAGACATCTAAGTCTTTTTTCTCTGATGAATATCTTGGATGCTTCTTAGGTAATAAGTCATTATCAGTTACATACTTAGGATTTTTAGGTTTATCTTTCAATAGTAAGTGAATGAATGCATTAAGTCTTGCAATGCCCCACTGTGTTCTACTTGTAACACTTGGTCTGTGGCTAGATGAATATGCACCTAATCCTCTTCTTACAACTGCTTTGGCTTGACCAACATTTAATTTTCTCCATTCAGCCAATCCTTCTTTCTTTACTTTTTCATTATGCTCTTTTACTTTGTTTTCAATGCTCTTCAATACATCTTTTGATAGTTTGATACCACCTCTTTGTCCACTTGCAGAGCCACTTGGATTTTTATCTGAGCCTCTTATTCTATCTTTTTTAGGAGCAGGTGTTTGTGGATCATCTGCTGCTTTCTTTATAGGCACACAATTGGGAACTAACTTGCCATCTTTCCCTCTTTTCATACCTCTTTGTTCGTAACCATCCCAACATGGATTGTCACCTTTCTTTTGAGATTCATTTTGTACTGATTTAAGAGACAATCTCCTTTTCTTTAATGATGATAAATTTAATTCCTCTTTGCGATAACTAATAATATCTTTGTCAACTTTTTTAAGTTTAGAATTCATTGTTTTTCTCATTAACACCATCAAGTTTTTCTCAGTGTTTTTTCTTGCAAGAGTATGATGCAATGTAGCACTTGTAACAGCATCACTCAACCAATAAATATTAAATTCTTTTTTCAAAAACTTTCTTTTTTCAGATCCTAATTGATAAAATTCATCTCTTGCTTTTTTGTTATCATTAAGATATTCCATAAAAGCACGACCATCCTGCAATTTTAGTTTATAGATGTCAAAAACAAATTGTATCAATTCTTTTCTAAGTTCATAGTCATTGTGATCATTTGGTTTACTACCCATTCTCAATTTAGCTTTATAATTTTCATTTAATCTATATTTTCTAACAAACTTATCTTCATAATCTTTTATATTATCATATAAATCCTTTGAGTTTTTTGCAAAACTGCTATTTTTAGGAAACAATTTTGGTATTTCTTCTAATAGTTCTTGATTTCTAAGTTCTTTGTTCATCAAATGATCTTGAACTAAGCTAACATAATGATTTTTAGCACTTTCATAGTCATTCAGTCTCATAATATCATTAACTAAAGTATCTAATGCTTTGTCTTTATCAAAGTTTCTTGGACTAACAAAATAATCTTTTTCTAAAATATTTGTTGTTCCTGCTCTTTTTCTTCCTTTTTTGTGCAGATTTTTATCGAATTTGTTCCATTTCTTTTTATTGTTCCAATTTTGCTTTCTTGCTGCCCTTCTTTTCCTTTTTAATTTTAATTTTTCTTGTTCGTTTGAACTACCAGACCTCAT
>Ga0255759_10003693_pt1 | contig 13344 bp, 14 predicted proteins | sample 101ome_20_FD_179959 | JGI IMG/M metagenome (GOLD analysis project Ga0255759, IMG submission 179959) | Coastal salt marsh microbial communities from the Groves Creek Marsh, Skidaway Island, Georgia - 101404AT metaG (version 2) | ecosystem: Environmental > Aquatic > Marine > Intertidal zone >...
GGCAAATGAAACCGTAATTAAAGATAAACTTGATAAATCCTTAATGCTAGTTACTGCGCTAAATACCCATATAGGTTATGATAGCGCTGCAAAAATTGCAAAAAAAGCTCATGAAGAAGGCCTGACACTTAAAGAAGCTGCTCTAAAACTAAAACTTGTTTCTGAAAAAGACTTCGACAAATGGGTAGACCCCAAAAAGATGATTGGATAACAAATGATTATCTATAAAAACTTAGAGGAAATCGAGCTTGTAAAAAAAAGTGCTCTTTTAGTATCTAAGACTCTTGGAGAACTAAAAAAGTATATATTACCAGGGACACTACCCATTGATTTAGATAAAATAGCAGAAACTTTTATAAGAGATCACGGAGGAGAACCAGGCTTTCTTGGAATGTATGGGTTTCCAAATTCACTATGCATATCAATTAATGAGGAAGTAGTTCATGGTATCCCAGGAAATAAGCCATTAAAAAATGGGGATATTATTTCTATCGATTGCGGGGTGCTAATGAATGAATATTACGGTGATCACGCCTACACATTTACTGTTGGGGAAGTAAAAGAAGACATAAAAAAGCTACTGGAAATAACTAAAGAATCTCTTTATAAGGGAATTGAAAAATTAAAAGTTGGAAATAGAATTGGTGATGTTAGTGCAGAAATTCAACAATTCACAGAAAGTCACGGCTATGGCGTAGTAAGAGAACTTGTTGGACATGGACTTGGAAAAAGCCTTCATGAAGAACCAGACATACCAAACTTCGGAACTGAAAACACAGGGCCAAAAATCCAAAACGGTTTAGTAGTTGCCATAGAGCCAATGATTAACCTTGGGGGGAAAGAAGTAGAACAAGGAAGTGATGGTTGGACTGTCATAACCAAAGACAGGAAACCGTCTGCTCACTTTGAACACAATATTGCTGTAGTTGATGGTAAACCTAAAATATTATCCTCCTTTGATTTTATTGAAAAAGACTAATATGCTCTAGCATACTGTCTAGGTATTTTCTGTCATTTGATAGTCTAGGTATTTTATTTTGCCCCCCAAGTTTACCCTTTGATTTAAGCCAGTAATCAAAAAATCCCGTCTTTACAAAATGAATCTTCGGCTGCTTAATTGCTATATCTTTATATCTTTTAGCGTCATAATCCGAATTAATTTTTCGTAATTCTCCGTCTAATAGATTTATAAATTTTTCTTTGTTTTTTGGCTCTTCAATGAACTCAATAATCCACTCATGTGCACCTCTTTTTGTACCTGTAATAAATATTGGAGCAGCAGAATAATTATAAAATGACACAGATAGTTTTTTACAAGTTCTTGATAATGCTAAATCAGTGTTTTCAATAACCAACTCCTCACCAAAAGCATTAATAAAATGTTTAGTTCTACCTGTTATTAATATTTTATAAGGATTTAAGGAAACAAATTTAATTGTGTCACCAATTCTATACCTCCACAAGCCGGAAAAGGTCGATATAATTAAAGCATAATCTCTGTTAAGTTTAACCCCAGAGATATCAGTTATTTTTTTTGACTTACTGTCTTCAAACTCATAAAAAACACCATGGTTGGTAAGTAATAACATTGAATTAGAATTAAGGTCATCTTGAAAAGCAAAAAATCCCTCAGAGGCATTATAAGTTTCTTGATAATTCATATGGCTACTAGGAATTAAATCTTTAAATAAGCTTTTGTAAGGCAAAAAGGAAACGGCTCCATGAATAAAAAGCTCAAGGTTTGGCCAAACTTCTAATATGTTTTTTTTACCAGTAATCTTTAGAACCTCCTTTATTAAAACAATGGTCCATGTTGGAACTCCTGATAGGTTAGTAATGTTTTGTTTTGATGTAATTTCTGCCATTGTTTTAATTTTCTTTTCCCATTCTGGCATAAGAGCCACATCAATACTTGGCGTTCTAAGATATGAGGCCCAAAATGGAAGATTTTTTAATAAAATAGCAGAAATGTCTCCAGTAAAAATTTTTTTCTTATCATCATAAGGCGTTATTTGTTTGCTGCCACCAAGAGCCAAAGCTAAACCATCAAATAGTTTTGACTTCTTGTTATTTTTTAGATAAACAGATAGCAGGTCTCTACCTGCTTTTAAATGATTAAGATTCAAAGATTCCTTAGAAACTGGAATGAACTTGCTAACATCGTTTGTGGTTCCAGATGACTTTGCAAACCAGGTTATTTCTTCTGACCATATTACATTTTTATCACCGTTAAGAACCCTCTTTATTTTTTCAAAAAAATCTTCATAATTAACAATGGGAACTTTTGCTGAGTAATCATTATAAGATTCTATAGAACTAAAATCATATTCCTTTCCATATAAAGTATTGCTACCTCTTTGAGTTAATGCAGATAAAATTTCTTTTTGATCTTTTTTAGCATTGCCTTAAAGTCAGATATAGACTTCTCTCTATTTTTTAAGAAAAAACGAGCAAAAAAAGTTAATATGCTCATTTTTATATCTTTCTTTTAAGCTCAAATCTCTGACCTAGATATAATTTTCTTACTTGCTCGTCTGAAGCTAACTCCTCGGACGTACCGGACTTTAGAAGTTTTCCTTCAAACATCAAATATGACCTATCGGTAATAGAAAGAGTTTCGTCTACGTTATGATCGGTAATTAGTATTCCGATATTTTTCTTTTTAAGGGAATAAACAATAGACTGTATTTCTTCAACAGCAATTGGATCAACTCCAGCAAAAGGTTCATCTAATAAAATAAATTTTGGTTCTGTAGCTAGAGCTCTAGCAATTTCCGTCCTTCTTCTCTCACCTCCCGAAAGAACCATTCCCATACTGTCTTGTACATCTTCCAGGCTGAACTCTGACAAAAGCTTCTCAGTCTTTGCTATTTGTTCTTCTTTACTTAGATCCGTACCTTCTAGAACAGCTAAAATATTATCTCTGACTGAAAGGTTTCGAAAAACAGAAGCTTCTTGTGCCAAATAACCAATCCCTTTTCTTGCTCTCTGATACATAGGTAATTTAGTAATGTTTTCCTTACCTATATAAACCAACCCTGAATCAGGCTTAATAAGTCCTACTATTGAATAAAAGGTAGTTGTTTTCCCTGCGCCATTAGGACCTAACAATCCTACAATTTCTCCTTGCTTCACTTCTACCGAAACATTATCGACAACTGTTTTAGACCCATACTTTTTTAGCAAAGATTCTGCTGAGAGTGACATTTTTTTATTCATGCAACAAAAATATATATAATTAGTTTATATTATTAATTTTAAAGCTAAACCAGGTTCTAATGTTAAGAAGAGATAAAGTTAGACTAATCTTTTTGTTAAAAAACTTTTTAAAGGGCATGCTTTTTTTTGCAGTAGCCCTAGCTTTTTATAAAATAACGTTTAGCTATTTAGATCTTTCTTCACTAAAAGAACAGGTTTCATTAGACCTGCCTTCAATATTTGTTTTCATACTGTTTTTTATGTCTGAATTAATACTAGGGCTAATTCCACCTGAGCTCTTTATGATATGGGCAATAACTTCTAGACCAATAACCTCTTATTTTATTTATGTGTTAATATTTTCAATTCTATCATATACAGCTGGTTTTGCTGCATTCAATTTTGGAAAATATTTACACAATACCTGGCTGTATGATTTCATGAAAAAAAATATTATTGGAAAATACGAAAGAAAAATAAGTGCTTTTGGTTGGCTTTTTATAGTGGTTGCTGCTATTACTCCATTACCCTTTTCAGCGACATGCGCTGTTGTTGGAGCAGTTGGGTTCGATAGAAAAAAATATCTAATCTATTCTCTTGCAAGATTTATTAGATACGCTATTTATGGATTTTTTATCTGGTTAGCTCACCCGTTTTAAAGATTGGTTATTTCCACAATCTTATTTATAACATAATCAACTTCCTCGATAGAATTATACTTACTAAAAGAGAACCTGACATTAACAAATCCCTCTTCCGTTTTAATCTCTTTTAGCACATGGGAGCCAGAATCTGAGCCGCTTGAACAAGCACTTCCAGCAGAAGCTGCTATATTATTAATATCTAAATTAAATAAAAACATTTGCTGATCCTCAACATTTGGGATGCTTGCATTTAAAACAGTATAAAGGCTATTATCAAGGTCCGAGGACAAGCCATTAAATTTTACTCCCTTGACTTTTTGTCTAAGCGATTCTATCATATGACTTTTCAACTCTATAATCTTCTCTTTGTGAGTGGCCATATTTTCATAAGCTAAAGTTAGAGCTTCAGATAGCCCAACGATCCCATAAACATTTTCTGTCCCCCCTCTCATGTTTCTTTCTTGGGCTCCCCCATGAATAAATGGAGAGATTTTGTGTTTGTTGTTTAAATATAAAAAACCGATTCCCTTTGGGCCATGAAATTTATGGGCAGAACCTACAATCCCCTGAATGTTTATTTTATTTAAATCAATAGCATAATGCCCTACAGTTTGGACTGTATCGGAGTGAAAAATAACATTATTTTTTTCACAAATTTTTGAGATGGTTTTTAAATCATTAATGTTTCCAATCTCATTATTACCATGCATAAGAGATACTAGAGAGTTTTTATTATTCGAGGTTATTTTTTCAAGATCACCTAAGTCTACTTCTCCATTATCATTTATTGAAACATATTTAATATTAATGTTTTGTGTCTTATTAAGATAATCACAGCAATGAAGAACCGCATGGTGTTCAACTTTAGAAGTAATAACGGTATCAATTTTTTTTTCTAGCACCGTATTAATTATGAACATATTATCAGCTTCAGTACCCCCTGAAGTGAAAAAAATTTCTCCCGGTTCACAAGATAAAATGTCAGCAACTTTTGATCGAGACTTTTCTATAACTGATTTAATTTCTCTCCCTCTTTTATGAATAGATGAAGGATTACCAAATCCATCTTCCATATAAGGAATCATCTTATCTAATACTTTTTTAGAGATAGGAGTTGTAGCCGCATTATCAAAATACACATTCATAATACCTGTAATTTAGAAATTATTTCGTTAGATAACTCACTTGCTTTTTCAGATGTTGATGCTTCTGAAATAATTCTAACTACAGGCTCAGTATTAGATTTTCTTATATGAGTCCAGGAATTTAAAAAGTCAATTCTTATACCATCTCTTAAATCAATATCAAAATTTGAATATTCATTTGAAAAATAGGAAACTACCTTGTCCAAGCTTTGGTCAAATGTTGTTTTTGTTTTGTGTATGTAATAGGTTGGAAGAGATTTTTTTAATTCAGATAAAGAAATATCTCTTTCTGAAAGCAAAGTTAAAATTAATCCTATCCCAATCAGAGAGTCTCTACCATAATGTGTTGATGGAAAAATGACGCCACCATTACCTTCACCACCAATGTCTGCGTTTTTTTGTTTCATTTTCTCAACGACATTAATCTCACCAACTGGAGAGGAAAAATATTCTCCATCATATAGTTCTGTAATTTTTTTTAAAGCTAAAGATGATGACATATTAGAACAGGCAACGGGTTTATTTATTTTTGATATAATATGTTCTGCTGCAGCAACCAGTGTATATTCCTCGCCGAAAGGTTCTCCGTTCTCATCTATTAAACACAGCCTATCTGCATCAGGGTCAACCACAATCCCCAGATCAAAATTTCCTTTTTTAATAACACTACATATCTCCGTCAGATTTTCAGGTAAAGGTTCAGGGTTATGCGCAAAAGCTCCATCAGGTATACAATTAATTTTTTTTATTTTTTTAATACCTAAAGTATTTAAAAACTCAGGGATTGCAACTCCACCTACAGAATTGATCCCATCAACAGCAACAGAAAATGACTTTGAAGATATTTTTTCTTTAGAAACCTCTTTCTGAGAAAGCACTAAATCTATGTGGTCCTTAAGCGCTCTGTGGTATTGGGTTATCTTACCTTTTGAGGAAGGATTTGGTGTGCGCTCAACATCTTTAATTATTAACGCAACATTATCTGGAGAGAGAAACTCACCATTATTATTTAAAAGCTTTAAAGCATTCCATTTTTCATCATTATGACTAGCCGATATCATAATTCCTCCAGAAGCTTTCATTTTTTTTGTACAAATGCCAAGTGTTGGGGTGGTTACAAGGCCGACATCGATCACATCACACCCCTCATTAATTAAAATCTCTGAAACAATTTCTGATATTCGCATTCCTGATTTTCTTGCATCCCTCCCTAATACAACAACCTGATTGTCGTACCTAGATATTATCTCTTGGTGGTATGCTAAAGTAAATTGATTAATATCATAATCTGATAAAGACTCACCTGGAATATTTTCTAATGTCCCTCTGATACCAGAGATGGATTTAATTAATGTCATTTTAACCTTTTTTACAGTCTGTACCAGGGGTAACTGTTTTCCCGCAATAACCACACTCCTCACCTTTTGGGTTTAGATATGGATTCTGAGATGCGCACGTTCCTTTAAACTCTCCACCCTTAATTAGAATAAGCCTTAAAGAGAGAGCAACAAAGAAAAACCCAACAAGAACAATTGCTATTATAGTTTCTGTCATTATTACAAAGTTATGAAATCAGTTTCTTATCTTTAATTAATATAAAAAATTCTTTTACTTCAATGTCTGAAAATAAATTTAATGAATTAAAATCAGTTATTTCTGAGCTAAGAGAAAAGTGTCCATGGGACAGAAAACAAACCTTTCAGTCTTTAAGGAGCCTAACAATTGAAGAGGTATATGAGCTCTCTGAAGCTATTATTAACCAAGACCCTAAAAATATTGAAGAGGAATCAGGTGATTTATTATTACATATTCTTTTTTATGCCAAACTTGGAGAAGAAAAAAAGCTTTTTTCAATTAATACCATTATCGAAAAACTTATTTTCAAACTAAAGGAAAGGCATCCCCATATTTATGGAAACTTAAAGGCGAAGACCTCCGAAGAAGTTGAGGCCAATTGGGAAAAAATAAAGAAAAGAAAAAGAAAATCAAGTGAGACCTTATCAAACATATCAAATAAACTCCCCCCTCTAGTAAAGGCTATGAGGATTCAAGAAAAAGTTAAAACCGTTGGTTTTGACTGGGAAAAAAAAGAACAGGTGTTAGATAAAATTTATGAGGAACTAAAGGAGTTAAAAAAAGAAGTGGATAAAAAACAAAATAATGATAAGATTGAAAACGAAATAGGAGACCTTCTTTTTTCAGTTATTAACTTTGCACGATTCATAGGTATTGATCCAGAAGAGTCTCTTGAGAATACAAACATTAAGTTTATTAAAAGGTTTGGGTCTATGGAAAAAAGGATAATAAAAGAAGGTAAAGATCTAAATAAAATGTCTCTACCTGAGATGGATAAATACTGGGAAATAGCAAAAAAAGATGAAAGAAAACAGCAATAAGTTTTTTGAAAAATCAAAAATTACAGTAGACGAAAACCAAACAGCAATTAGGCTAGATGTGTTTTTGTTTGATAAAATGCCCAATGTAACAAGGAACAAAATAAAAGAAGGAATTAAAAAGGGCCACGTATTGGTAAATAGAAATAAAATTAAGCCAAGCTATAAAGTTAAACCGGGAGATTCCATTCAGGTAAAAATTTTAAAGACAATAAAGCCTACAGACATAAAACCTGAAAATATCTCATTAGATATTTTATATGAAGACAAGGAGTTGCTAATTGTTAATAAACCCGCTGGCATGGTTGTTCATCCGGCACACGAAAATTGGGAGGGAACATTAGTTAATGCTCTTGTGTATCATTTTAAAAATTTACCGGAGATGGAAGGAAATGAAGGTAGACCAGGATTGGTTCACAGAATTGACAAAGAAACTTCAGGTCTTTTAGTTATAGCTAAAACTAATAAGGCAATGGACTCGCTAGCAAAACAATTTAAAAATCATAGTATAGAAAGAAAATATCAAGCCCTTATTTGGGGTACTCCAAAAGAAGTTGAAGGAACTATTAATGTAAACTTAAGAAGGTCACTGAAAGATAGAAGGATTGTTGAGGGTTATGCGGAAAATACATTAGGCAAAAAAGCTATCACTCACTATAAAGTTTTGGAAAATATCCACTATTTGTCATTAATAGAATGTGAACTAGAAACAGGAAGAACTCATCAAATTAGAGCTCACATGAAACATTTAGGTCATCCTATTTTTTGTGACAAGACTTATGGTGGAAATACGATCGTAAAAGGCAATAGATTTTCAAACTATAAACGATTTGTAGAAAACAGCTTCAAACTAATAAATAGGCAAGCTCTTCACGCAAAAAGTTTAGGGTTCGTGCACCCAATAACAAAAAAGAAGATGTATTTCGAAACGGATTTACCTCAAGATATTCAAGAAGTTATCTCTAAGTGGAAAAAATATGAGGCTCCAAGCAGTCATTAGATCATCCTAGGATAACTCCCCAAGAGTTTAATGTTGTCTATATATCTTTTTAAAATAATCTGGAAATTACTATTCAAAAAATGTCCCTCAAAATCAATGTAAAAAACATATTTAAAATCTGTTCCTTTTTTAGCTGGTCTACTTTCTAGTTTAGTTAAGTTTATTTTAGCATCATGAAATTCCTGTAAAAACTCTGCTAAGACACCATGTCCATCTGATAAATTTACCAGTATCGAAGTTTTGTCATTTTTAGATATTACTTGATTCTCTGTGCCTGACAAAACTATAAATCGTGTATGATTGTCTTTCGAATCTTCAATTTTATCATAAAGGATTGGAACCCCTCTCTGGACAGCGGCAAACCTTGAACATATAGCTGCTGAGTCTTCTTGTTTATCAGCATATCTAACCGCTGCACTTGTGCTATTAACCGGTATACACTTAACTTCATCAGAAAAATAATTTTCGATAAAATCTTTACACTGTTTAAAAGCAATATCTTTTGAGTATATTTTTTTTATTTTATTGATTTCTTTAGCTCTTGTAGCAAAAGAAAAACTTATAGACATAGGAAGCTCAGAAATTATTTTTAGATTACTCACACCCAACAGATCTATAGTTTCCTGAACTATACCTTCTTGATTATTTTCTAATGGAATAATTCCGTATTTAGTTTTTTTAGATTCAACCGAATCAAAAACAGATTTTATAGAATTAATAGGTAAATACTTCGCCTGAGAACCAAAATTACTTTCAGCTGCTTGGTGGGTAAAACTGCCCTCAGGTCCCAAATATGATATTCTTTCGGGAAGCTCGATGTTTCTTGCTGCAGCAAAAACTTCTTGAAAAATGGCCTTTATAGATTCTGCTTTTAATTTTCCCTCAGAGAGTCTACTCAATCTTTCAATTATCTCTTTCTCTCTCTCTGGCCTGTAAACGCTCTCGTTAGAAGCTGATTTAATTAACCCTATCTCGTGAACAATATCCATTCTTTCGTTCAAAAGATTCAAAATATCTGAGTCAATTTTATCGATTTTTGTTCTTAATTCTTCAATGTTCATTACTTTTATAGTAGGATTAATTTATTTCACAAAATAACTATTTATCCCATAAAAATTAATCATTATTTATAGTATTATGAGAGACACAAAATTATTTGATTTAATTGAAAAAGAAAAGATTAGACAAACAGAAGGAATAGAGTTAATTGCATCGGAAAACTACGCTTCTGAAGATGTGATGGCAGCAGCCGGAAGCATTCTAACCAATAAATATGCCGAAGGGCTTCCGGGAAAAAGATATTATGGGGGTTGTGTTGTGGTAGATGAAATAGAAGATTTGTGTAGAGAGAGACTAAAAAAATTATTTGATGCTAGCTGGGTAAATGTTCAGCCGCACTCTGGGGCGCAAGCTAATGCTGCGGTAATGTTAGCGCTCTTAAACCCTGGAGATAAAATTTTAGGGTTTGATCTAGCACATGGAGGGCACCTAACTCATGGGTCTCCTGTAAATTACTCTGGAAAAATTTACCGTCCTTTCTTTTATGGGGTTATAAAGGAAGATGGATATATCGACTACGATAGCTTAGAAAAAACTGCAACAAAAGAAAAACCTAAACTAATAATTTGTGGCGCTTCATCTTACAGTAGAGACTGGGACTACAAAAAAATTAGAGAAGTTGCTGATTCCGTTGGTGCTTTGGTTTTAGCTGATATTGCTCATCCTTCTGGATTAATTTCTAGAGGGCTATTAAACGATCCACTAGATTATTGTCATGTTGTAACCTCAACTACACATAAAACCTTAAGGGGACCAAGAGGAGGAATTATCATGATGCGAAACGACTTTGAAAATCCATTTGGAATTAAAACCCCAAAAGGTATTTTAAGAAAAGTTTCTTCATTATTAGATTCTGGTGTTTTTCCGGGAACACAGGGCGGACCCCTTGAACATATTATTGGAGCAAAAGCTGTAGCTTTTAAAGAAGCTTTGTCAGACAAATACCTTGAATATGTGGTTCAAGTAAAAAAGAACGCCAATACTATGTCAAAAGAATTTGTCAAAAGAGATTATAACATAATATCAGGAGGAACGGAAAATCATCTTATGCTTATAGACCTAAGAAACAAAAATATAACTGGAAAAGAAGCAGAAGAAAACTTAGGAAAGGCAGATATAACTATAAATAAAAATATGGTTCCTTTTGATACAGAGTCACCATTTGTAACATCGGGCATGAGAGTAGGAACCGCAGCAATTACAACCAGGGGAATGGAGGAAGGCGACATGAAAAAAATTGTTGATTTTATTGATAGGGTTATATGTGACACTAGTGAGATAGAGGCTGTAAAAAAAGAAATAAACGAGTGGGCAAATAATTTTCCTCTTCACAAGTAAATGAAAAAAGAAAAAGAAATGTCTTTCATTGATCACCTAGAAGAGCTTAGGTGGCACATAATCAGATCCTTACTGGCAATTATTGTTTTCGCAATTATTGCATTCGTCTCAAAGGAAATTGTCTTTGGTATTATATTGCTTGGCCCATCAAAAAGTGACTTTTGGACATATCAAGCACTTTGTAACTTAGGACAACAAATTGGAGTATCAGCGTTTTGTATTGATGAGCTTCCTTTTATCATTCAAAGTAGACAAATGGCGGGTCAGTTTATGATGCATATTTCATCTTCCTTTGTGATAGGTATTATTTTTGCTTTTCCTTATGCTTTCTGGGAGTTTTGGAGATTTATTTCTCCGGGATTATATGTTAATGAAAAGAGAGCAGCTAGAGGAGCAACCTTTTATGTTTCTTTGCTCTTTTTCATTGGAGTGATGTTTGGGTATTTTATTTTAACCCCCATCTCCATCAACTTTTTAGCAAACTATCAAATAGATCCCTCTATATTAAATGAGTTTGATATTATCTCATATGTTTCTACTATAACAACTTTAGTTTTAGCTTCGGGCATGCTCTTTCAGCTTCCTATGGTAATATATTTTTTAACTAAAGCTGGTATAGTTAATAAAGAGATTTTAAAAAATTACAGGAAACATGCAATTGTGATAATATTAATTTTTGGAGCAATGCTAACGCCCCCTGATCCTTTTAGCCAAATTGTAATGGCATTGCCTTTGGTCGGATTATATGAAATAAGTATATTGATATCTGGAGTAGTTAAAAAAACATATAAATGAAAATAATAATAGGCTCTGACCATGCTGGTTTTGAATATAAAGAAGACCTTATTGGGTTATTAAAAGAAAAAAATATTGATTTTATTGATTGCGGATGTGACAGTCCTGATTCCGTAGACTATCCTGACTATGCTCATGAAGTATCTATTAAAGTTCTAGATCAAAAAAACTCTTTGGGGGTGTTAATATGTGGAAGTGCAAATGGTGTTGCAATGGCAGCAAATAAACATAAGGGAATAAGAGCAGCAATTTGTTGGAATAACAAAATCGCTGAGCTTGCAACAACACATAACAGAGCTAATGTTTTATGTATACCAGCTAGATTTATAAGTAAAGAAGAACAAAGAAACATTTTTGATTCATTCTTTAACGCTGAATTTCAAGGCGGCCGACATACAAGAAGAGTTGATAAAATTGATTGTTAAGATGAAAAGACAGAGAATTGAAAAACATGAAAGTTTGATACATCAAGTAATAAATGAATACCTCATCAGAGAGGGCAAGTCTTTTCTAGGAAATGAATTTGTTACAATAATGGGAATCAAATTATCGCCCGATCTAAGCGTTGCTCTAATATTTGTAAGTGTGTTAAATAATGAAAGGTCACAGTTTGTAGAAGAAAGGCTTTCAGAAAGAAAATACGACATTAAGCAATTTCTTGCTAGGTCAATTGGAAAAAAGATAAGAAAAATACCAGAAATAAAATTTATACTTGATAGCTCGGAGCACGATGCCTCAAGAATTAATAAGATTATTTCAGATCTAGATATTCCACCTAAAAATTAAAATGGGATTCGCAACAAGAACCGCCTTAAGATTAATTTTCTCCAAAAAGAAAAAAACCTTCATTAACTTTTTATCATATATTTCAATAATTGCCCTTAGCATTGGAACAGCGGCAATGATTGTTGTTTTGTCTGTTTATAATGGATTAGAAAATACACTGAAATCTATTTATAAGGATTTTGATCCCGAAATCAAAGTTGAAAAGTTTGAATCAAAATATTTTGAGGATACATATAAAGAAGTGATTTCAAGTATTGAAAATATAAGTGAGGTTTCCTCTATAATTGAAAATAAGGTTGTCCTTCAAAATGAGGAAAAGGAGGTAGTCGCTTATTTAAAGGGTGTAGATAACAACTTTACTAAACAAAACAGAATCTCTAAAAACCTAATAGAAGGGAGGTTTGTTTTTAATTTTGATAATCTAGATTATGGAGTAATCGGAAGAGGAATAAAATATTCTTTAGGAATAAGAACAAACTCAGATTTTCAAAGCATAAAGGTTTTTTCATTAAATGAAGGAAAAAAACTAACTCCCTCTATGACTCAGCAAAAAATGTATAATGAAGATTTTTTAAAAACAGCAGGAGTTTTTGCAATTGAAAGCGGGTTTGATAACAATTATATTTTCACTTCTTTAGGTTTTGCTCAAACCCTTTTTGACAAGAAAAATTACGTCTCGTCTTACGAAATAATGGTGGAAGACAAAGAAAATATAGAACAAACAAAAGAAAAGATTAAAGGGGCTTTGGGTTCAGACTTCTTGGTTTTAACTAACGTAGAGCAAAGGGCCGGTTTATATAAAATTCTTCAAACAGAGAAGTTGGTAGTATATTTTGTTTTTTTTATAGTTCTATTTTTAAGCGCTATAAATATTTTCTTTTTGTTAATAATGATGGGAGTTGAAAAAAGAAAAGATATATCAATAATGTTTTCTTTCGGAGCAAAAAGACATCAGGTTAGAAACGTGTTTATTAGTCAAGGGCTAA
>Ga0255759_10003698_pt1 | contig 13337 bp, 5 predicted proteins | sample 101ome_20_FD_179959 | JGI IMG/M metagenome (GOLD analysis project Ga0255759, IMG submission 179959) | Coastal salt marsh microbial communities from the Groves Creek Marsh, Skidaway Island, Georgia - 101404AT metaG (version 2) | ecosystem: Environmental > Aquatic > Marine > Intertidal zone > Salt...
AGAATTTGATGCCCCTTGCCTTAGAGCGCCGGGCCAAACGTAATCTTTTAAATTTGAATTATACCATCCAAATGGCCAACTATCGGGCTTTCCATCTCCATCTCTATCCAAGTCATTACTTGTCGGAATATTTTCACTAACTGGGTCACCATAAGGCACTGTAAAATCATCATTCCATGCCAATGGCTCCCAACCATAAAATTCCAATCCGTCAGGAGAAACTTCTCCACCAAGTGAAGTAAGACCATCACTAATCATATTAGCATACCAGTTTGTGTCACCGTCAACAATTTCATAAAAAGCATCTTGATGGTGACCTGATTCTAGAGGGACCTTTGCACAAATAAATGGTCCAAACTCATACCCATACCCTAAGGTCTCCCAAACAATATCCGTTACTCTATTTCCAGGACTACTAATCGATCCATAGTTCCAAATTTCCGTAGTTATTTTATTCCCGTTTAATATTGCTTTTTGGCGAGGCAAAATCTGCTCATCCGCAGCTTCTGCTTTTCTGGATGCAGACAGTCTGTCTCTCCATCTATAATATCTATCATGATCGCGTTTTGTCCAGCTTTTTTTCGGCCCTTCAATATACCACTCTACATCTTTCCCAAATGGCCATTGTGCTGATAAGCTCGTAATAATAAAGATTGCTGCTATGATTATTCTTTTAAACATAATCCTATAAATCTAAGCTCAGTCCCAATTTAAAAGATCTAGGAGCAGAGTAATAATTTGGTCTAGTTACATAGTCTTCCCATGTATGCAGACCAGGCATTCCATAATTTGCAATTAATTGTTCAGATTCCTGATTACTACGATACTCATATGTGTATTTGGCAGTTCCAGTATCATTAAAAACATAACGTTCATTTCTAATGTCGAATAGATTGTAAACTCTTACAAACAGAGAAACTTTATAGCTTCCAACTGAGACTCTTGTTTCAAGCTTTGCATCAACATTTCTTTGTACAGGCTTCCTGCCACTATTTGGTTTTGGAACAAAATTTGCATTTGGAATCGAAGGTGTGTAAGGCCATCCAGTAGCGATCTTACCAATCAATCCAAGAGTAGTTTTAGATGGATCGCCGATTATTAAAGTTGTATTTAAAAGATGAGATTGATCCCATGATAAGGGAACAATTAATTTTTCTTCCTCAGTGCCACTTAATGCGCTGAAATAAAACGAACCTGAATTAACGGAGTTTCCTTCAGATTTTTGATAGGTATAATCTACCCATAAACTTGTTCTAGAAACGGGATCATATCTTTTAGTTAGAGATAAGGTCAGCCCTCTTGCACTTCCATAATCCTTATTTAAATAGATCGAATAGTTAGAAGGTCCATAATTAGGACTATTATACCTGATACTTTGCAAAGCAAGAAGCTCTCTAATATCTTTGTGAAATAAATTAATATCCATCCCGATCATATTACCAAACTGTTGCTGAAAACCAAATTCATACAATACCGTCTTCTCTGGCTTTAGATCAGGATTGCCTACAGTGGGAGATAAACCAGCACCAAAATAACTTTCGCGATATAAATTTCTAAGCGTTGGCATTTGATAAAAATGACCATAAGAAAAGTGAAAAATACCTTTATCAGTTATAGGCAGAGAAACACCAATTCGTGGGGATATCATTGTTTTTGTAGTAGCCTCTTTTTCATCTGCTTCGGGGTATATAAGGTTTGCAATAGTTGAATCGTTAGGTATGAATGCGTCATATCTAAGACCAACATTCATAATCATCGAACTATATTCCATTTTGTCTTGGATGTATGCAGAATATTGAACGGCATCTTTATCATAAAAAATATGATATGGAGATTTATTTTCTAAAAGAACCGTAGGTTCATTATAATTTTGATCATAAAGCACCTGAAGGTTTCGCTCCACTAAATTATCATTTCTGAAACTGAATCCAGTTTTAATCTCATGATTTTCACTTATTTGAGTTGTAAAATCAAACTTCCCACCAATTGATTTAGAATTTCTATATGTATGTCCCATTTGAGTGCCACCAAACAGAAATGTGGCTGAGGTGGGTTCAGTATTTATGTAATCTGTATTAACATACCTTTCATCTAATGTGTCAGCGTACAAATAATTTTTATAATCAGTATCACTAATAAAAATATTTCCTTCATAAAAGCTTTTTGGGGAAAGAGAATGATTGATCTGAAGCGAATGGTTATTATTTTCTGTATAGCCTGTAGCTATGCCGTCAGGATTATACTTGTAAACATGTGAATAGCTTTTACTCTGAGATTTAGACATTATTGATTGAGTCGAAATTTTAATTCTAGGAGATACTCTCCATGTAAATTTTGATAAAAAATTATTGCTTTCACTAGGGTTCATGGGAACATAGCTACTATCTCCTGACATCTGTATGTACCAGTCACCACTTGGAGGGAAATATGCAAAATCGCTCGGCCTATGCTCTCTAACACCATAAAGATAGCCATCACTTTTATTATTTCGCACTGAAACATTAAAAGTTAGCTTATCGCCCAAACTTGGGATAACTGGTCCAGATACAAACGCATCCAATGTACGATTTGCTGTTATTGATTGATTAGAAATATTTGGAAAGATTTCGTCAGCATTTGAATTATAATCTCCAGCATAGTAAGAAATACTACCATCATAATTTTTGCCTCCATCTCTCACTTTGACATTAACCACTCCACTCATTGCATTCCCATACTCAGCATTAAATGCTCCACTAACAAGCTTCATTTCCTCTAATGCTTTATTACTTAAGCCTACTGCGAGAGAATTTGTAAAAAAGGGGTTTGATACAGAAACGCCACCAATATAATATCCGACCTCATTACTCCTTCCGCCTCGAACATGAAGAGCACCACCAGCACTTTGGTTCACACCAGCGTGAGTTGATAAAACTCCAAGAAAGGATTCAACAGGCATATCTTGAATCTCTTTTGCTGTAGTTACTCTTTGAGATGCAGTTAGATCCTTTTGGACCAAAGGCCTTTCAGCAAGAACTGTAACCTCTTGCCCTTCAACAACAGATTCTTCAAGACTTATATTTATCTCAGTAGTTTGAGCGGTTGTAATTCTTACATCCTTGACTATTACAGGAGCAAAACCTATAGCATCAGCACGAACTGAATAACTACCAGGAGGTATATTTAAAATAACAAATTTACCTCTTTCATCAGAGGCAGCACCTAGATAGGTATCAACGATAATGATGTTGACACCAACTGCAGGAGCATTATCTGACTTTTGAACAACAGTACCTACTAACTTACCATTCGAGCTATAAGCTAGTGCTACAAAAAGTAAAGACGCTATTATTTTTTTCATTGCCAGGGTGTAAGATATAAGGGAGGGCAGTGCCCTCCCTTATACAACTTGATTAAATGGTTAGCTTATTACTTAAGCAAGGTCATGCTTTTGACCTTTTTCATGCCTGCCCACTCAAGACTGTAGAAATACATTCCTGTAGAAACAGACAATCCATTTTTATTTTTACCGTTCCACATAACTTTGTGTGTACCAGCAGAGACCAATTCGTTATTGATCAGTGTATTCACCAACTGACCATTAACATTATAGATCTTTACAGATACTTTACGATCGATTGGCACTGTATACTGTATCGTCGTATTTGGGTTAAATGGGTTAGGATAGTTTTGCTCAAGACGATATTCTTCTGGAGCAATAAACGTAATTGGATCATCAGCAGCAAGTTGCTCTGAACCATTCTCAAGGAGAATATACTTCCAATTCTTTTGATTGGCTACTGTTGTGGTAGTAGTATCATATTTAGCATCAGTAGCATTCCAAGTATAATAAGTATGAGTAAGAGAATCTCTAACACTTTGCATTGATAACAAGATTTCTTTCTTATTATCTCCATCAAAGTCTAGGAGCTCATCTCCCCAATGAGTCTGAATCTTAGCTGGAAAGCCCCATCTTTGGCTATGAACAACCGTTTCTACACCTTCAGCATCAGTAGTAGTTGTTGTTTCTGTTACATCAAGCTCACCCCAATAGATGATTTTTTCCAAATAGCTTGCACCTGAAGATGCATCCGGGCCAAGAAATTCTAGAGCTGAAACATTTGGTCTACTTCTACCACCAAAAATGTAAGGATTATCATGACCATCATAACCGTTTCCTATATCCCCAGCAAAATTACCTATGCTTCCTATCCTCTTTACTTTATCAGGACCAATAGTTGTAATATCGTCACCATTATCATAGTCAACAACATAAACATCTCCTCCTCCAATTAAAGCAAATCCTACACCATAATTAAAGAAAAATGCTTCATGATTTCCATCTCCATCAATATCTGAGGCATGGCCTCCAAAGATTGAATGAGCATCATAAGGGGCCGTTGGATAATAGTAGCTACCTGTAGCACCACTGTCAGCAATCACATATGTATCTGGCCCAGTAGAACCAAAAGTATATAGGTTGAAGTAATTCCAGTGATGATTTACGATCTCATAATGACCATCTCCATTTAAATCAGCAGGTAACGCATGATACGGACTTCCTCCACCACGAATCGCACTATTAGTCTGAAATTCATTAGTCCAAGTATGCGTTCCAAAGGTAAATCCTCCATTATGCTCAATATCTTGTCCTTCATCAAGAGAAACTACTACGGTACCTCTAGGACTACCTCTCCTAATAGCTGTAATTAACTCTTGACGACCATCACCATCTATATCAAATATTGTAATCCTCTCATGGTCACCTCTAAATGCTGATCCATCGCCGCAGCAGATCTCTACTTCTACAGCACAAATTGCAGATGGAGATTCACCATAATTATCACTACCCATCACTCCATCCCATTCATAGATATGATATCCTGGATTTTCTGAGCTGCTAGAAGGGAAAATGATCTCATGCTTACCGTCACCATCAAGATCACCAACACCTACAGTTCTAGGGTTGTAAGATCCATAAAGATTTTTTTCTTCAACAATAGCCGAAGTCCAAACAAGATCAAACACATTGTTAGCAACGTCCATCTCATATACAATGACGTTTCCAGCGTTGTAATCAGTGATTATTACTTCATGCTTACCATCCATATCCATGTCCATGCCTCCAATGGCAGTTCTATTACCTGAAGGATCAGTTGAATATGAAGTATCACCAGCAGTAACGATCGATGATTGACCATATCCAGCGATAGACCAATTCGGAGCTAAATGATAAGACTCATTTCCACCAGTAAAATCCCAAGAAAATGAGGTGTACTCTAGGACAATGATTTGAGGCTGAGAAGCTTCAGTTGAAAATAGATTAGCTATCACAACTTCATGCTTACCATCGCCATCAAGATCTGAATCAGATATATCAAGCGGATAATAACGATCTAATGGCTCGCCTTTACTGGAAAGGATAGTATTCATCATATAATGGGATGCATCTTTTGGATTAGTGCCTTCAAACTCAATCCATACAACGCCTTCCTCTGTTCCAGTACCAACGATGAAATCTGGTTTAGAATCTCCGTCAATATTACCCATATCACCACCACGTGACCTACCACCAAAAGTTAATACTTCAGTAAAGTCAGCAGCAGCAACATCTGCAATACCATTACCAACGACAGGTCTCATTTTTAGCTCGTCAGCATAAATCACACCTGTTCCACCTCCACTAACATACATCACTCCAACTTGAACAATTTCAGCTCCTGCTGGAACATTAGCAAATATTTCCATTGGATTCCAACCCATGCTTAAAGCGCTAACATCTACAGATTCTGAATCCATTCCTATCCAAGCATAATTAGCTCCAAAATATTTCGCGAAAAGGACTGCACTACCTGTAGTAGCAGCTAAACCTGGATGAACGTGAGCACTAGCTATAAACTGAGTACCAACTGGAAGAGCAGTTGCACCTGTGTAGGTAAAGAAAGCATTATTCTCTGCTCCACTGTTAGCAAGCTCAGGGATAGCAAGAGCGCTATCTCCAACTGATGCAGCAAAAACCACAGTATCTCCGCCAGCTTCAGCTAACAGAGTATCTCCTGATACTATAACAGAAATACCACTATTATCTGGATAGAATCCCCAGCCAGTGGTACCACCATCTACGCCACCATTCGTAATTACATTTGGTGATACGCTGTCAAGAGAAGTATTTTCATAGTAATATAATTTTCCATTTGTCATAGGAAACCAGGCATCCATATCGTAGTCACCATCGGCATCTTTAAAGGCGAATCCATGACGGTTGAATGAACCTGGATCACCATCAACAAAAAGACCGTTTAAATCAGCTTGTAGTTCATATGTATCAGGACCAGTAGCTTCCCAAATTGCAAAGCTAAAGTTGTCCCATGTGTTTACCCAGATTTCATGATGACCATCATTGTCAGTGTCTGCAATATCAACATCATAAACACCTCCACCACCAGTGTAGTCACCATTCATGTATTCATTCGTAAAACTAGCTAAAGCGTCAAGGTCATTTCCGGTCAAAGCATCAATTGAAACTCTTCTACCGCCACGGTCAACCGATACAAGCTCATGCTTGCCATCATTATCAACATCAGCGATAGAATAGCCTGCAGCACGGAAATTATCTGCAGTAGTAAGGCCATACCTTAAAAGATGAGTAGCAGTTGTTGGAAAAACTCCATTAGCTGCCTCAAAAATATATGTACCCCATGTATCGTCATTCGCACCTGCAGCAGGTGGTACACCAAAATAAATTTCATGATTTCCATCTGCATCTATGTCGCCATGTCCAAGCCCTGGAAGACTGTTGCCAGGATCAGGGGACACAAAATGCCACACATAGCTATATCCACCATTGCCATCTGCTTCATACAGATATACACCAACCTTACCAGGATCTGGTCCACCAGGTGGTAATGTTTCATCAATGGTAAATAATATTTCAAATAAGCTATCGCTATCAAAATCCATCCCTGCCATCACACTTTGTGCACCAAGTACTGAGAAATCACTAAAGTTAGCATCGCCATGAAACATCAACTTATTTGCTACTGTGAAATCAGCTCCTGGATGATAATCTTCAGCAAAGACTGCTGAAACGAGCAGAGTGGAAAGAAATAGTATTAACATTTTTTTCATACTTGTTCTCCCTTGTTTAGGTTCGCTTTAAAAGCATTTACTATTGTTTAGTACAAACAAATAATATCACCAATGTATGGTCCGTCAAATATTTAAAGCATAATAAATATAATTTTTATTTTTTCAAAAATCCTAGATATAAAATAAAAAAAATGAAAAAAAATAGTTAACTGAGATTCTATAAAAATTAAGATTATCTAATGATCTAAATTTAGATTTTTAACATTAGAAATGAATAAATATGAAAATATATAGTTTCTTAAGAGGAGGATAAAATAAAACTTAAAGATCTAAATCAAATCCAAGGATAATTTGCCTACCCAGCGCAGGCTCGGTTATGGATCTAGAAATATCTGTATGATTATTAAGATTTCTAATATCAATATAAGTTGAAATTTCTTTAGTCAACCAATAATTAAACCTTAATCGAGCATTATAATATGAATCATAATCCATTAATATTGCACTGCTATAATAGGTGAAAGGCTGTATATCTGGGTTATATAGACCATCATAATACATTAGCCAGTCCCTGCCTTTCCTCTTACCTATATAACTTAGATCAAATGAAAGTGATCCACCTTTTTTAGATGTGTACTTTGTGCCTGGAATATTAAAACTTATAGAAACATTACCTGTTTGCGATGGTACATCAGTTCGTTGTACTCCTTTATTATAAAATCCTTCATAAATCGGATCATTCTGTCTCAAAGAATCTTCACCCCACCTACTATCAAGGTACGTGTAGTTAGCACTAACATCGAAAAAGTCAAAAACCCTGGTCTTTGCAGCAACTTCGATACCCTTATTTATTATTTGTCCAAGATTTATGTACCAATACTCTTGCTTTATAGTAGAAAGGTCATCAATGCTTGGATCGTTGGCGATGCCATCTAAAAATAATTGATCGAAATATGTCACCTCAACAAAAAAATTATCCCCATAATAATAATCTGCTCCAATTTCATATCCAGATTGTCTTTCCGGTCTCAAATCAGGATTTCCGATGTTAATGCTGTAGCTTGATTCACTTGGTAAGGCCTGCATTGCCTTTGGAGGATTAATACCGCCACTCCCCCAGGCACCTCTAGTTTTCAAGATCGACTTACCAAAATTGAATAAATAAGAGAAACCTAGTCGAGGGCTAAAATGAGTGCCGTAATCTTTCCCAAAATACTCATTTTGTTCAATTCTCTGACCAATTGTGACAAAAAATTTATCTCTAAAATCTGCTACTAGCTCAGCGTAAAAACCTGAATTCTTATTACTTTGATCAACAATAGAAGCATCATCAAAGTCTTCATAATAATATTGATCTTTCACTTCATCAAGCTTACCAGACAATCTCAAATGATTGCTCATTGTTTGCTGTAATCCTGTGGTAAAATCTATTTTTAAGGCTTCATTAATTGGTTTCTTATAATTCCAGAAATAATTTAGTGTATATCTATTCCAATCTTCGGTTAAATACGACTGCTCTGAACTTTCATAATATTTTTTGTATAAAAACTTCTTTGAGTCATTTCCGATAACCAAGCTGTGATATAAATTCTTACTAAAACTCTGTGAAATATTTAAACTAAATCCAGGTTTATAATATTCTGTTCCTCCATTTGATAGAGAGCCATCCCAATGAGAAGGTGCATTGTCCCAAGACCTCTCATTTTTATATTCAAGTAAATGAAATAAGTTGCTAATAAATCCTTGACTACCCCAGCTGTGATATGTCTTAAGGTCAATTACTGCAGATCCAATCTTAGTATTTATAGAACCATGCATTTTAAGCCTATCAATATCACTTCCATTGCTAGGCATAACTTCCTCATCGATAGATTTATTCACTCCTAGACTATAGCTTGTTTTAGCACTGTTACCTCCGCTTAACGTAAACATTATCTCCCTGCCTGATGCATTTTTATCAAGAATGGGAGCCTCAGTAATTTTACTGGCTAGCTTCATACGTATTTTAGTCCTGTTAAAACTGGATCCTTTTTTTGTAAATATTTGAATGATACCGCTCTGGGCATTTGAGCCATGAAGGGTTGATCCCATAGGCCCTCTTAATACTTCAATCTTTTCAATATCGGACGGATCAACAAAATCTGCAATACCAGGATAGGACTGCATATCAAACCCTAATAGCTCTATACCATCTATATAGATCTTAACATCGCCAAGAGGCCTTCCAGAACCGCTAGTGCCACCTCTTATCGTAAATGCAGAATTATTTTGCCCTGGCCTGGAGGGGAGGCTAGCAAATCCACCAGGCACATTACCTGTTAAAACCTCATCTATGCTCCTAACTGGCATTTTCCTTAACTCATCTTGAGAAATTATTGTTACTGGAGATGCTTGAGCACGTTTTTTTCTTTCACTAAAGCTTGCAGCTACTACTACCTCATCAAGGTCTACTAAAGACATGACAAGTTCAAAATCTATTTTTATTAGTGCCTTATCAAGATCAATTATTTCTTTGGTCATTGTTCTATGACCAATGAACATTGCAGTAATAGTGTATTTTTTGCCAGATGGAATCTGCTTTATTTGATAACTACCTTCAATATCAGTTGCAGACCCCAATGCAGTACCATCAATAAAAACATTGGCACCTATGAGAGGCTGACCTTTTTCATTTAAGACAGTGCCAGAGACAGTAAAAGATTGTGCATATACTTGCACAAATGATATAAAGAAAAGAAGAAAGACCGGTTTAATCAAATTGTGAATCACTACTTTAATAGGGTCATTTTCCCAAAAATAATTTGGTTCATGCTTTTGATTTTATAAACATACACCCCTGATGGTACGGTATTGTATTTATCATTCAATCCATTCCATTCAATAAAATTTGTTCCAATATCAAAATATTTTGCAGGATATGATTTTATTAAATCTCCGTTGAGGGAAAATATTTTTAAATCAATTTGAGATCTTTCCATCACATGAAAATAAATTTGTGTGGATGGATTAAAAGGGTTAGGGAAATTGCCTTTAAGACTCATCCTCTCTGGAAGAATACTATCATCAATCGATAATGTTCCTATAACAAAAGAATCAATTTCGGTAGAAGATTGTTCTCCACTAGTGTTCAAGGCAGTAATCCACCAATAAATTTTATTACCATTTGCATAAGGATCTATTCTTTTGACATAATGATAATTTTGATATAACAGGTTAAATAATTTAGGCATTGCTGCCACATTAGTGCTTGCGTTTAAAGAGTTTACCCTCCAGTTTAGAACAACTCCCCCAAGTTCAATATCATCTTCCTCTACTCCTCCATTTACTATGACATCAAAGAGGACTTCAGAATAGGGAGGAATGTAATCTGGCAGAGTATCAACTGTATTTAGCCCTACATGATGTATTTCAATAGTTGGTGGAGTGAGCATTGAGACCTGAACGTTTTGTGCATTTGGAGAAATGTCTCCATCTGAAATAAAACTAAATTTTGCAAAGCAGAATGCCATAATAAAAAAACTGAATAGTATTACTTTTTTACATTGGTAGATCATATCTCCCCTCCTACATTATGAAGTTTTAAACTTAACCACTTTTGGTTTATTATCATTTAAATGGCTATCAATAAATGCTTTTATATTTTCTGAAGATGGTCTCGGCGCATGTGCAGTAATAATCTTTCCTTGCCTATCAATCATCATAAATCTAGGTATTAAACTAACGCTAAAAGATTTCATAAAGGATGAATTTAGACCCTCAGGATCATAAAGCTGTATCCCACCAACGTTTTTCTCTGGTACCATTTTTCTCCATTTCTGGTAATCTTTTTCACTATCTATGGATACACTAACAAATTCGATATCTTTACCTTGGTAATAGTCTACAAGTTCTTTAAGAGCTGGCATTTCTTTAATACATGGGCCGCACCATGTAGCCCAAACATCGATATACACAATCTTGCCAGACAAATCTTTAAGTGAAGTTCTGCCTCCTTCAAAATTTTCATAGTTAAAATCGACTGCCACAGCTCCCGATGTATTTTCTTTTGCAGACCTGTACCTGAGCAAAAGTTTATCTTTCATTCTCTTTGTGGTTAAAAGTGAATCAATTCTGATATAATCTCTGTCTATATTTGAATTAGACTGTTTCATTTGCCTGATCAACATACTTGTAAATTGCTCTTTTATATCTTGACTGTTCATCTTTTTAATTTGCCCTTCAACAAAATCAATAATATCAATTTGCTCGTTTTCTGCTAATGCTTTTTTGGAGGACAATCTAAAATTTTCAACCACTAAATTTCTGTACGCTCTAGAATACCTGAACATTTCATCATCGTTAAGATCCATATTAATTACAGGTTCATAATAATCAGCAGGAAGATCTGCGTTTACTTTTTTATGATAGCTGTAAAACTTTTGGTAATTATTGTAAGCCTGAAGGTATTCATAATGAATTATTTTTCTTTCAATTGCTTTAGTCTTTTCATTTAGTTGAGTATTACTCTCCAATAATTGCAAAAGTTGTCTTTTGGTATTATCTATTTTTGACAAGAATTCATCTAGGGGAACAACAAAATATTCCTTAGCATCCCCAACAAGCTTTGATCGAAGTTTTGACTTTGAGACATTATAATTATTTTCTTTTTGTAATGTTCCTGAATAAGAAATTTTCTGAAAAAAGCTATCTGCATCAATATCTACGAATACTTTATTATTAGGAGAAAAAAATACTGTTGTGTATGACCTGCCTATTTGAAAGTAATAATAGCCTTCTTTGTCTATCAAAAAGGAACCATTAAAGTTACCAGAAGAATCAATCTCAATTTCCTCACTCAAGCTGCTTTTGTAGTTCGATACCTTGACAATGGACTCAGTATTATTCTTTATGTTGCCCGCAAAAGTGATATTACTTTTTTCAATTCCTGAGCAAGAAAATAATAGAATGAGAAATGTGGTAAGGCTTAATTGAAACTTCATTGAGTATAAATTTAAATTACTTAGCTGATCATTTCCTATTTTATATGACTAGAACTTTAGAATGTCGAACTAAATAACTCAGATGAATTAGAGAAATTTATTTCATCTTTTGAACCATTAGGCCATTTTATTATCATTTTTTTGATATGAGATTTATCGCCAATATAGATCACAGGTCCAGATTGTGATAAATACCCTGAACTTCCACTAAGCTGATGCATTTGAATGTTTCCATTGTTAAAATGAAGCCAGATCTTTGCGCCTATGAAATGCTTGCCTTTGGGAAGATCTGATAATCTTATAGCACTACCATTAAAATCAATATCATTGATAAATGAAAGAAATTTTCCATTGTTAACGCCTACTAGAAAATCAACTTTACCATCTTGATCGACATCATTCATAGTTAAACTTTTTGCATCAGCACTGACAACTAACCCACTTTCATTTGGAGAAATTGCAGTAAAATTACCCATCCCATCTCCAAATAGAAGATGACTCACCCCACCTCGCATGTATCCCGTTTCTCTTTGAGGCCCGGAAAAATTTTGGACAACATATAGATCTAAGTTGCCATCTCCATTAACATCGCATAATGCGGTACCAAATACTGGACTAGATTGTACTATCCTTGGAAGAGGCTGAAAGGAAAATTGAATTTTACCCTCTTTAGTTGTTCTATTTTCTATGATAGCTGAAGCAAGCTCATTCACTTCAAATTTTTGAGCTTTATCTAATAACTCTTGCGAATAAATCTGATCAACTGATGATATAGCAAACTGGTGATAAGTAGGAAATCGTTCTTTAATAATTGGCATAGCATCGCTTGAACAACCTAGTCCTCTACGAGGAAAGCATACATTGTCTTCAAATTTTGCCTCAACAATGTTTTTCTTACCATTCCCCTCAAAATCTCCATAATATAAGATCTCGGGGTTTAAATATGAGGCCTTATACTTCGTATTATATCCTGTATTTCCAACAATGAAATCGATATCTCCATCGTTATCAATATCACCAGGGCTTATACTACTAAACCATCCTATTTTAGAATCAAGGCCAACCATAGATGTCTTATCAGATAATATCCCTTTATCATTAAGATAAAAACGAACTGGTCCCCACTCATAAGTAACGAGAAGATCGGGCCAATCATCATTATTTACATCAGAAAAAATAGCTGAGGTAACCATTCCCGCATTAGCTAATGATGGCGCAACCTTTCGAGTTTCATTGATAAACCTCGCTCCAGAATTAATTAAAATGAAGGAACGTGGGCTCGAAGGGTAA